>ERZ791702.272-NODE-272-length-28981-cov-85.0282_pt1 | contig 28981 bp, 25 predicted proteins | sample MGYA00510050_ERZ791702 | MGnify/ENA primary metagenome ERZ791702 (study PRJEB30046, sample SAMN00715230) | human gut metagenome | study: EMG produced TPA metagenomics assembly of the A metagenome-wide association study of gut microbiota in type 2... | reverse complement strand
GGGAGTGGGAATGAAAGTTAAGAACAAGCCTTGACACAGTTTAAATTACACCCCCTAAAAGGCTATTCTTCCTCCTCTGAATCACAGTTACTATCAGCGAAGCCATCATCAAAACCGGCATCATATCCTTCTTCATACCCCAACTCATACTCCTTCTTTTTCTTTCCCTTATATCGGCAAGCGTCGTCGTAAGAATCGTCTCGTATATTCTCGATACCATCATAATACCCATCATCCTGACCCTGATCATATCCTGCATCATAGTATGGATTGATGCTAAGATCAAGTGCAGAAGTGGCATCAGTTTTTTGCGGAGAGACAAGGGTGGATAGAGAAGAATCTATGCCGACTTTTGAAACAGAAGTCTCCTGCGGCATATCTTCATAAATTACCGCAGTATCCATTTGAGCATCAGAAGATTTTTTGTTTTGGGGGGAAGAACACCCCAAAAACATCAAGACACCAATTGTTTCAGAGTGTAAAACAATCATAAATGTTCTTGCTCTTTTCATAACCAAGACCATACACAACTTAAAGTACTTACTATAACAGGACAAAACATTACATAACTTCTCAACAATGCACCTAATATTTTAGACAACGCATCTTTCTTAAGCGGTTCTATTATTTTGGAACTAAGAGAATTGTCCTTTGGCAGCTCAGCCTTTACAGGTGGCTTTTTAAAAGTAGAAACGACTGTTTTTTTCCTACTTTCAAAAGGAATTTTCATTTCATATCCTTTATCAACAAAGCCAAAAGGATATACATTTGTTAATTGCTGATAGGTTTTGCTTACCAACGTTTCTTTCAACAAATGAGTTTCTTCCTTCTGAAGCATATAAAGGATTTGGGGCTTATCTGTAAATATAAAAGGCATATCCATCTTTATCCATGTAACGTTACGGTAGTGCTTCCCTGCCTTTCTCGTTGGACGATAGAAATAATCACTTTCAACTATGCCCCAAGCAACAATTGTAGAATTTGATGCACAAGCAATTATAACATCACCTCTTCTTAAAGAATTAGCAAAAGCATTATATGCAATAGGCCGACTATCAGTCCCCCGGCTACCAGGATTTTGACATTTATATTCCTTTTGGAAATCAACAAGTGAAGAATAAGACTTGAAATACTTAAAACCAGGAGCCTCCATTTGCATTTCATTTGCCAAAAACATTTTTTGCCAATTTTTATTTTTATAAAAGACAGAAAATCCCATCTTCCAAATCCAATAGCGCCCAGAAAATTTATAGGAAGCCAATACTTCCTGCTGTAATTCTTCAACAGTCAAAGTATCAGCCTCCTCAAATATATCATCTGAGATACTAAAAGATTCAGAGGAAGTTACCAAACTCGCTTGATATATTTCCTCAGAAATTTTGTACTCTTCCATAAGCATCATTTCTTTATATTCTCAAACTTTGCTTTAGTCACATCAATATTACCTATAATAGGAATGATATTAATCAAGAAGCGTTGGTTCTGCTGCTCCACATCACGCCATGCCAAGAATTCTTGCGGGGTAACCTCGTTGATGGTCTTATACTTTGCCTCATTAGGATTCAATGTGATAGGATTTTCACCACCCTTATAGAAATAACGAGGAACACCACCTTCTCCACTACCAGCTACAATAATCTCACACTTACTATCAGCGTCATTCTCACTAGTATGTTGGAATAATCCACATCCTCCTTCCGAAACAGGATCTGTCCAGAATTTCCTTAAGAACTTTGCACGAAGAAATGAAAGCGTTTCATTATTTTGCCAATCATTATCATCGAAAGGTATCTTAGAAGATTGTCCCTCTATAACTACCAAGAACTTGATGTTTTTACTATCACTATTGGATTGTTCCAAATCGTAGATAATATTTTGAACCAACAAACCAGCCTGGCGGATGCTATCACGTTTCTCATCAGCTTTCCGCTTATCAGTCAAATCATACTTCAACTTACTACTAATATCGTACTCTTTGTCTTGATAAGCAATACTCACCGTTAACGTATGCTTCAAATAGAGAGTATCATAAGCATAATATCCGCTATTATCTATGGAATCAACGGTAGAATATACATCGATAATATCTTTGTACTCATTTACCAACATTTCCAACTGCCCCTCTTTCAATTTAAAGCGAGCATAAGAAACGGCAAACAATATGAGCATCACGGCAAACAAAGTTGTCATGATATCTACATAGCTTGGCCAAAATGATTCTTTATTTTTTCTACCTATATCCATTATTTTTTCCAAAATATTTTTCTAAACCATCCCTTTTTATTTGACTTTTCTTCCGCATCTATACCTTTATCCATAGAAGTCGGAGCAGCAGTTGGGCCATCTTCTGCTACAGTTACTTTAGAATGCTCTTCTAGAGAAGTATCAATCTGAGAACGAGAAATCGATTCGTTATTTACAGATTCATATACAGGAGAGTCCTTTTGCTGGACTCGCTGAATAACTTTCATCGCTTTTTGATCTCTTTCCTGCTCTTCTCTTATCTTTGCCAAAAGAGCTTCTTTTTCTGCTCGATCTTTCTCTGCTTGAATTCTTGCTAACTCTATAATTTTTTGCTTCTCTCGCTCAGCTTCTTCCGCCTTACGATTAGCCTCTTCTTTTTCACGCTGTGCTCTATCCACTGCGGTATTGGAATTATTGCTAAACCAACCACCTTTCTTATTATCTTCCTGAATTGCACTAATAGCATTCAATTCTGTATGAATTTTAGAAAGAGTTCTCATCAATTGGTTACCATCAACTGGATTACGCATAAGTTGTTCCAACTTCTGAGAAATATCATTCAGCTTCTTCAAAGAAGAGAATTCACTTTGTATCTCATCAACAGACAACTTCTTGTCTATAGCCTCAACAAACTCACGTTTACGTTGTTCCAGTTCAACCTTTCGTTCCTGGAGCATTTTTTCGTAATCATCAAGATAAGAATTAAGGGCTTCATTATATTTCTGCATAACACGTCCCATCTCCTTCTTCTGCGCCTCAAAATATACCTCCAGTTTTTCATTAGCTCTATCAGCATAATCCTCTGCTACCTTTTGCTTCTTTTTAATCGCAGATATATTCTCTTCAATTTGCTTTACCTCCTTGTAGGTTATCAACTTGGTTTGCGCAATAGTTTCACCAAGTCCATTAATATTTGCCTCAAACTTAGTAATTCTGTCAAGAATAGAGTTGATTTCTGCAGCAACTTGCTTTGGTACTTGCAGAGATTCATTGAAATCTTTTTGAAGATTAATGGTTTCCTGTGCTGCAATCAACATCAGTCTTCTTGCTCTTTCAAACTGATCAAGAGAACCCGTTATTTCCCCAAAACGTTTGGATGCCTCAACAAAAGCGTCCATACCCCTTATCAATTGATTACTCTTAATTGTTGCAAGCAATTCACCCTGAAGTTCAATGTTCTTATTGACTTTATTCATATTTTGTCCCATTGTGTCAACAGCAGAAGCCACAACTTGCACACTCTGACGGAATTCATTACCGAATGCACCTGTCACATTCTTGAAGGCATCTTTAAACTCTACAATCACTTTCGAGAATGTAGGTTCAAACTGATCAATAGTCTCATGAAGCTTACCTATAGCCTCAACCATACTGACATCAACAGATGGCATCAACTCGTTCTGTACCCACTCATAAAATTCATTCTTGTCTCTATCGATTTGATTAGTCGCCTCGCTAGCCGCACGGTGGCTCGATATCAATCTAGAAATTCCACACCAACTAGTAATCATCGATACTAACACTCCGGCTATCAAACTCTGAATGTTCGCATCCGTAATTTCACCAGAATACCATGTTCCTCCAAGAAACATTAACAATCCGATAAAAACACCAGCAAAGGTACCCATCAAACCTATATGTGTAGGAAAGGACAACTTTGAAGTTGCGATTTCATACAACATAGAGATTCGACGTTCCGTCTTGTTTTGAATAATCGAAAATGCAACGGTTCCCTTACTTTTTCGTATATACGCATTAATGTCCTGTATTAGACTTTTCAATTCAGCGTCATCATTTGCTACATTTTTAATGACAACACTCATTGTAGACTTATCCGTATCAGCGTCAACCGTTATACTATCATAAGTTGAATATCCTTCCTTCTTCGAAAAAAAGTTTTTTAAATGCTCTATTGCCTCCATGTTTATATGGTACTCTTTGGTTTGTTTTACAATAAACCATATTGCCATACAAATAGAGATACTTAAAGAAAGAGCCAACTGTACAATATATTCTGCATCCATACTAAACTATTGTTGTAAGTTCGAAAATTTTATCAATAACAGGAATAAAGAATACTGCATCATAGCATACATCATCGTCATTAGTATATTTCTCTTTTACATCTGAACGATAATGGGTACTAAGATTCTCATTATATCCCAATTTTACATTATTCTTGAAGAGATTCAAATCAACCGAATTGTCAACGACTCCATGTCTCTTCAATATATCAAGGACAGAGCAATACAAGTCATTCATCTCTTTATAGTTTTCTAACAATCCAGACTGTAACGACGGATCATTATTCATCTGTCCAACATTCTCATACTCTTTATCAACACCATGGTATATCAAGTTTGGTGCTTCAACAGCACTTTTTGAACGATATAATCCACCATAACAAGTGCTTTCCTTTCGAGTTTTAGGCATCACGACATGAATTGTTTCAACTTGTCCATATACTTTTGAGAAAATAGCTGTCACGATATCCTCTATCAAAGCCACATCTTCCGTTATGAAGTTATCAATGTAACGACTACCATTACCACTGAACACAATAGAACGTGGGTATGCAAACTTTTCAAACTTATACATCTTGGCAACATAATACATAATTGCCGTAAAATGGTAAGCAAACAATGGCAAATAATCATTGTGCAAACGATCCATAATGTCATTACTCTTGCTATTACTCAACCAGAAATTAATAATATCAGTTGTAGAACATTGCTTATTAGCTTTCATCTCTGATTCCAAAAAACGAAGCTTATCATTCTTGCCCCAATTCAAGGTGCCAATGTATTTCTGATAGATACCATTTGCTCTGATATTATCAAATTCCTTATGACCATTACCCCATAATATATCACAACCAAAATGAACAGAAGATGCAGCAACAGGCTTGTTCTCATTAAAATACACATAATCAGTTGAGCCTCCACCTATATCAACAATCATTACAGAATCTGTGTTCTTTACATAATCCATCTTCTTGAAATAATAGTATGGAGCCTCAGATTCTGTATAACACGTCACATCACCTGTAAACAGAATCTCTTGAGCTAAATTCTTCCAACATCTTTCATAGATACGCTTAGAATTTCCAGAAAAACTTAATGGTCTAAACCATATTAAGCTTGTTTGGTTCAACACACCATTATACTGTAAAATATCACACTTGATAATCAGAAGTAGTTCTTGAATGAATAATTTGATACAATCTTCATTCTCTTCCCATTTGACATCGGTCTTACATTCCTGGAATGTAGTCTCCATCATCTTCTCATAGAAGAATGCAATATTATGGTTATCAAATAATTTCGGTTGTTCTACTATATTACGAGCCTTACAGATTGCAGTACGGATTGGGAATTTATAATCCACTCCATCTATAAATGGAGGTACAAATTCTGTCTTCATCATATCACATACAGGTTCTCCCATAGAGTCTTCTATATTTGCAACTTCTGAATACTGCGCATTACTGTCATTATCATGTAGATAAGAAACCATACTCTCTTTCATTGCAAACATTTCAGGAACATCATTAGAATTATTATCCGTTCTGGAAATAAACGTATTAGATGTACCCAAATCAATAGCATAAGTATAACTATTATTGGTACGTTGCGCTTTTCTCCATTGAGGCAACAAGAAGCCACAATCTGTACCAATAGTTAGCTTCATAGCATCAAAAGCTGTATTGAACAACTCATAATACTTCGTACTGCAAGCTAATGCATCAGCACCAGAACCTTGTTTAGAACGTACAACAGGTGCTTCAACACCATTTTGGGCACGCTCTGCATCAGCCTCATTTATCTTAACATAATTACCGACAGCATCCTTTTTGTAGAATCCAAGAGCAGTATCTTCAATCTTCAAAGTATGCCATTCACCTTCACCATTATTATTGTCAGCAACAGCCAATGCCAATTTGAAATAATTATTCTCAGTATCTACAGGTGACAATATATTAGGAAACAATCCTACATTTACGGAATGATTATCTTTGGAAAGATCACGAATTTCGTCCTGTTCACTGTATTCTTTCAAATACTCCTCACCTTTATATTTAAACTTAACAACAACACTATATGGCTTAACTTGACAGACACACTCTGCCAAGCCTTGATCCAAATAGGACAAAGCTTCGCTCTTTAATGGCAGCAGGTAATCATACGTACGTTTATTAACTTCGCGCTCATACTTAATACCTACGAAATTCTTTCGATTCAAGCGATAAGGAAGTCTGATAAGTGTAGGCAAAAAGAAATCATTAACATCAGTCTCATCATTATATCCTACTTTCAATCCATTGATAATCAATTCAGAATTGAACAACGTCAGAACTTCATTCGTTTTTATCGAATAGTTATTCTTTATATCAGGATCATTTTTAAACTCACGGATATAATCTCGCAAATAATCATATCGGCTATCCAAGTTGGAACCACTAAACAGCTGATACATATAATTTTTGAAATCCTTATCTCTATCTTCCAACAAAAGAATATCACGAAAATACTGTCCTTTGGTTTTACGATTGATTTCCAAAGTCTCATACAAGCTCCCCTGAAACTTAATTGACAATGTATTATTTTTAGAAACATCCGATTTGTCCATATCCGGTGGAGTCACAAATCCTGTCATAGGAGAACTAGTACCAAGAAGATATTCCTTGCCATCCTTCTCTAGAATAACAAAGAACAATTTATCCTCTTTTATATCTTCATCATAAATAGAATTAAGAGCATTATACAAGATAGGAACTTTATCATGAAGTTCCTTCATTCCCTCTGCTTTATTCCATTCTTTAACAACAACTTTAACGTTATCTCCCCATTGATTTTCATGAAACTTTTTATTAAAAAGAATCTCAAAGACATCAAGACAATCGGAAACTAATCTAGTATAAGCCAAACCTGCATGAACTGTAGAATTACGCTTTTCCTCTGTCAGTCGGCGAAAAGCCTCTTGTACGACAAAAAGCGCGCAAAAGGTGTTGGCAAAGAATTCAAAGCACCACTATTATCAGTGCGTTGTTCCTTGACTTTATCTAAATTGGTCGCTTGAATACCAGTATTCTGGGGAGTCCATACTGTTCCTTGAATACCACGGTCTATTATATTCAAATCTATACTTGCCATATTTATTTTATTTTCTGAGTAAAAGTATTTATTGCCTCATAGGCATATTCCAGGAAATTTCTAACTTTATTGTTTGTCTTTCCCTTATTTGAACTCTTTATCATTTCCAATAAATAGTAAGAATCGTCCTTAGCAACCAATTCTACACTATTCTTTATGATATTCGCCATATTAGAAGGATCAATATTTGCTATAGGTGCAAAAGCCCTCTTCTTTACAGACAACTCAGAATACCATTTTTCAAATGACTCCGAGAAAGAAATAACTTTAGAAAGTGATCCCTTATAGAAGCTAGCATCAAAACCACGACTTTGCCTCAATGGGAAATACTTTTCATTTGGCAACACCTTTAATAATGTATTCAATATACTGTAGTCTGCAATACACTTGACCAAAGAAGCATATCCACTACCAGCAGAAGCCAGATCCAAAGATGCAACATCATTTTCAATTGCACGAGTCAGATACTGTCGTTGCTGAGGCTTGGAACGTTGCAAGAAATCAAACAAAGCTGTAGCAGCAACAAGTTCTGTAAAATTCGCCTCATCCGGTTGAGTTTTCTCGTTATTCTCATGAAATGCCTGCAAGGTTGTTTCACCTACATAATATAGTAAATCAGACTTCACTGTACGTTCATAGTATGTAAGTGCAGCCTTCGCCTTGGTCATAAAATTTGCTGAATCTATTTTACTTTTATTCTTCTTAGGATCGGTCAAGCCATAATATGGCAATACCGTTACTGCACCCATAAATACATCTGAAACAGTCTGAGAATCAACGGTATTTCTAATTTTTCTTTCCAAAAGCGGATAGCCAGATGCTCCAGTACCTCCAAAAATAGAACTTATAATAAAGACTCGATCCTCTTCTCCACAATGAGTTTTGAAAGCATTATACCATGAAGCTCCTTCCAACATTTCTTGAAGCACAACCGTTCCAACATTAGGATTACCTCTGAAACCAACTGACAAATGATTATCCAGATTCTCCGTAGAGTACAAAGTCTGTACCAAGAAATTATTAATACTTTTAGTATCTAGACTACCAATATTTAAAAATTCTGCATAAGAGCGATTTTCGCCCGCAGCCTTATTGGTATTATTAGTTTGAGTATCTAAAGTATTGATAAGAGCCATTTCTGCCTCAAAGAAACCCTTTGGACTTTTTCGGTCCTCAGATGCCTCTTGATGAATCTCTACATATTTATCTATCAGAGTTTGCAGATTTTTCTTTTCATCTAAATCCAAATGTGGGTCTATAATAATAGGTACGACAGTATAGCCATGAGTACTCATACCAGCAGCCATCAGCATAGTGATACTTTTCATCACACGTTCGCCTGTTCCACCTATGCAAAATACAAAAACTTTCTTCATTTCAATCTAACTTTTGAAGTTTACAAAAACATTCGATAGGCATTAGTCGCACACCTTTTACAAATGAAGACAGATGCCAACCAATTAATAGCTAGAGTAAGAACAGCATTCTGTAAAGCAATTCTTATTTCTATAGTCCATGTTCCATCTATTCGTGGATAAGCTATGCCCAAAGCTGCCCCCAACGTTACTAAAAAACTTACGATTGCGCTCGCTATAAAGAACATCCACCAATATTTTGGCAAATAATGACGATTAGGTTGCTCATTGAAAGGCTTATAATAATACCAAGCCGCCAAAACACCTATAAGAAAGAACAATAAGATGAAGACAATAGACAAGCTATCCAATTTATCCCAAAACAAACTTGCCAGACTATATAATTCTTCTTGTCCCTCACCTGTATAATGTTGCAAAAAACTAGCTTTATTACCTATCAAAAACTGATAAAATTTCAAGAAATGCATAACTATAAACTATTTTTAGAAATCAATATATAATTTGGTTTTGGCTGGTAGTTCACAACTCCGCCCTGACCTATGCCACGTATAAAACTTGTCAAAGAATAAGATGTAGTAACATCATTCTCCCCTTTGGAGTCATCCAAGAACTTCTTCATAGTGGTGAGTTTGGCGTATGGTATATCAACATTCCATTCTAAGACCTCCATATCAGAAGGCATATTTGAAACTTTTATTTTTATGGTTGCCACAACTGAACGCTTCAGTTCCAAATTTACATTGTTGCACTCTTCCACATCGAAACTCTCAACACTTACCGTCGAACCATATTTAGGTTTGCATGTAAAGCATTGTTTCAAGGCTTCCTTATTCGACATAAGCCATCTGTAAGATTCCAACTTCAATTTCAAAGGTATTACACATTCATCAACAGCTTCACCATATCCATAGAAAGTTGGCTGATTTTCTAATCGAGCAACATTTTTAGGGACACCAAAATCATAAGGGCAAGAACCATACTTATAGCCTATCTCCAAATTGTCAACAAATCTTTTCTGTCTCTGCAACATAATAGCAATACCATTACGAACAGCAGATACCTTATCTTGCTCACCGATTACCAAATAATAATAAGGAGATTCATTGGTCACTACTCTTCCCTCCTTATTTATATAGTCAGATATTGCACAAATCAAAGAATATGCTTTCTTTGAATTTCCAGCAATTCGTGCCACTTCTGCAGCATACTGAGTTAACAACACTGCCGGAGCAGCTGAACCAACAGGACTATATTTCATATCAGAAATAAGAACTGCCACATCATTTTTTTTCAATCGATTGACAATATTTCGCAACATAACAGGAACTTGGGTAGAAGCATTACATTCCAGCGCACCAGTATTCATAGCAGTTTGGAATTGGGCCAAAGACAACTGTCCTGCTATTCCTCCACTATTGGTCATAATATTCACAGTCTTTGTTACAGGAGAATAATAACTCATTATTTCATAAACATCCTGCTTAAAACTTGTAGGTTGACCTGCTCTAAAAAAGCCATTCATACTACCAGATGATTCTATATAAAAATGAATATCAGAATTATAATCAAGCTTTGCAAAAGAAGGCTTCTTAATTAGTGTTCCTTCCCCTGTAAAATGTAGGTCGTTAAGAGTATTCAAATTGTCACAACAAGCGCCAATAGTCATTAAGGCTAACAGTGCTAATACATAATCACGTAATTTATGAAAAACTTTCTTCATAACACTATTATTTGTTTTGGTTAAAAATGGAAAAAGCGTGGAACTATTGTATGTCACAAATATTGAGGTTGTGGTAGAACCCATCTGCATGCAACAAACAATAGCCCACGCTTAGGGGTATATTATCCCCTTAACAAAAGGGTACAATAATCCTATGCGTGAGCAGTATTGCTTATCATCCTGCAGATTTCGAAACTACTACATTCCAATATTAGGATAACGTCAATACGCTCTTTAATTCGAGTCTTCATCACGCCCGTTCTTTTCCGTTCGCTCAAACTCTACCGCAAAAGTAACAATTATTATCGAATCTACAAAATTTTTAGCCATAAAGTTTCGAAAAAAGTTGTGTGAGGGGACACAATTGGGAAGAAGAAGAAGTCTTACTTGACTAGCAACTTTAGATTTTGGGGAATGTTTCCACATACCTTCCTTATTTTCCACGCCATCTACTTTTGGTATACAAAACATAATTACCTGATAATCAAACTATAGCATTTTCACGCTTCTTTTTGACACGCAGATTGTGACTATGAATAGCGGGTTCGACAATGAATCTACAAAAAAGAAAGAAAGTAACATTAAACAGAAGTTGGCACTCCTATCAAGCCACAGGCTACCACTGAGGATTCTACACAACAGGAGACTACTCAGCAGCAGGAGGCTACAGAGACTGAACAGCAGACAAATGCTGAATAAGAATTTACTAGAGTTCTGTAGAGGTCTATAAAATTCAATAGAGGTCATTTTGCAGAGGTCATATAAGAAAAGCGCAGAATCCTGCTGGCTGTGATACCAGCAGGATTCTGCGTTATTATGCTCTAAAACAAACCATTCTTATTTTTCTTAACCCTTTACCCAAATCTACCCCTTGAAGAGGATTAGATTGAAGAGAATGCAAAAAATCTTCGTAATCTTGCTTAATAGACTTATAGCGCTTACTTAATTTCTTCAATCTACGGGCAAACTCAGGTGCAACCTCTATCCTATAACTCATTAAGCAAATCCTCCGCAGGAATAAAATCCATTTTTCCTTCGCGATGAAGCTTCAATTCCGTAAAAGCCTGATTGATACTAGCAAGGGCTTCTTCCTTAGCCTTTGCATTCTCCACGTCTCTTTTAGCTTGCGCCAATTTTTTAAGATAACGTGCAGCTTTTTCCAAATAGCTCTCGTCATTAGAAAGTACGCCCAAGCTATTATAAATATCAGTATTCAATTGCATTACATTCATTATCGAATCCTTTCTTTTAGCTAGTAATTATGCAAACAAGCAATATGAAAGTCTGCTTTCAAATTGCCGAATGCAGTCTATTTGGTGCAAAGATAAACAAAAAGCATGAAACTCACAAAAGATTTCGTACTTTTTATATGTTTTTGGATGACCTTTATGAGTAAGCAACGTTTTTGCATCAAGCAGAATGGTAGGTAACGCAAAGGATTCATCATGCGCATACGTATAGATATTTTTCTCGTAAAAAGTATCAAAGTCTCATTATTCAATGAAAAATGAATATTATATATCTGACTCTCAGAATCTTTTACCGAATGAGACTTCTCGAAAAATGGCGAAAGAAGTATCATGAAAGTATCATCAATTCTTGGAAATGAATCATAAAATACTAATAAGAAGCAGAAAAAATGCTATTAAGAAACAGGAAAATGCACTAATAAGCTACTAAAACAGATAAAAAAAATCCTTGTTTTCAGGCAATAAATACCCATTTTTCTCGTTATAATAGAAATTTTTACTAAAAACATAGCAACTATGGATGAAAAGGAACTTTTGAAAAAGGCTTTCGAATACGGAAACGTTCCTAGCCTCATCACCTATTGCTTCACCGAACCATGTCCGATGAAAGACAAGTGTATCCACTATCTATCCGGCCTCTACAAAAACGAGAAGACTGATAGAGGAGATGCCATCTTCCCAAATGCCCTGAAAAACGGGAAATGCAAGTACTTCGCTCCGCTGCGTGTCGTGAAAATGGCATGGGGATTCGACAAACTCTTTGCCGAAATGAAAGTGAAAGACGCACCCACACTGCGCGCCGAAATGAGAGACTACCTCGGTAGCAAAGGACAATACTACCGATACAAACTGGGACAACTGAAACTCCTCCCGGAACAGCAGAAATATATCAAACAGCTCTTCGCCAGATACGGATATAAAGACGTTGAGTTCGAACACTTCTCTGAAGAGATTGACTTCACAAACATCTAATCTTTCCAAGAATTTATTGTTCTACTTTTTCAGTTCATCAGATGTTCCCTCTATGCCCATTAGCTGATCCTACCATGCCCGTTACACGGGCATCCACAGCCCACCAAGCGGGCATCCACAGAACAAGTGCTGGGCAACAAGTGCCCATAAGGCGGGCAATGAGTGCCCAAACTTCGGGGTTTGTTTTGGGTAACGGAATTAATAATTGATAATGTACAATTGATAATTTACAGTTAACACTTAACCATTAACCAGAAATACAATGAAGGTAACTATCGTACATACAAATAATAAAAACCAGCTTCTCGTAAGTACCAAGACGATGGAGAAGCTGATGGAACGATTCGCAAGGGATGATAGCAAACTGACTATCACCCACTTCCGCGAAAGCGTTCCGTATCTTAGCAACAACTATGAAGGCCACAAGGATATGCCGAAATGGATGCACATCTATCCCGCTGCTGAATTCGCCAAAGACGAAAACAACAACCTGAAGATGAAGGCTTTCAACGGCATCCTGCTACTGAAATTTGGCAACATTACCGATGTGGATGGTGTGGAGGGTATTAAGCGCTCGGTAGCCATTCTGCCCTCTACCCTTGCCGCCATCACAGGTGCCGACGGAAAGACTGTTATCGTTCTGATAAAATTCCAGGACGAAAATGATTCCCTGCCTACATCTGAAGCGGATGCCGAGCATCTCTATCGCATCGCTTACCAGCAGATTTTCCCTGTATATCAGGCTATTGTCAAGGCTTCGATTCTTGTAGATGGTCCGAAACCTTCTATCGAGGCTGGCTCTACCCTATCTCAAGAGCCTTCGATTCACAACAGTTTCATGATGACGCTCGATGCGGAGCCTTATTTCAACAGCAAGGCGGTGGCGATGAAGATTGATAGCCATGCACGATCTCTAAATCTTACTCCAAACACGGGAAATAATCAGCAGATGATAGCTGATTCTGGGACAGCCGAAGCAAAGAATGACAACAAGAAAGAGGATAAGAACAGCGTGAGAAGCAACATTGTGAGTATGATGAAACTGCTGGAAAGCAGATATGATTTCAGATATAACACAGTGATGAAATATGTGGAATATCTGCCAAAGGATAAGGGATGGTATGGCTACCGACCAGTGGAACCGAGAGTGCAGAAGCGTATGACGCTGGAGGTGCAGCTGGCTGATATCCGGGTGAGCATCAAGGATGTACGTAATTTCCTGGAGTCAGATTATATCAAGAATTATAATCCGATAGATGAATATCTCTTCCAGTGCTACGACAAATGGGATGGAAAGGACCACATCCGTGCCTTGGCCCGCACGGTGCCTACCGCCAATCCTCACTGGGCAGACTGGTTTTACACCTGGTTCCTAGGCATGGTGGACCAATGGCGAGGCTATTCCCATCGCCAATACGGCAACTCGGTGGCTCCGCTTCTCATTTCCAAACAGGGTTACAACAAGAGTACTTTCTGTCGCCGACTGCTGCCGCCGGAACTGCAGTGGGGATATAGTGACAATCTTATTCTGTCGGAAAAGCGTCAAGTTTATCAGGCAATGGCACAGTTTATGATTATCAATCTTGATGAGTTCAACCAGATTTCGCCACAGGTGCAGCAGGGATTTCTGAAGAACCTCATCCAGTTGCCTACGCTGAAATACAAGCCTCCGTATGGCAGTCATGTCATGGAATTTCCTCGTCTCGCCTCGTTCATCGCCACGAGCAACATGAAGGATATTCTCTCCGATCCATCCGGCAATCGAAGATTCATCGGTGTGGAACTGACGGGGCCTATCGACGTGAGTGTTCGCCCGAACTACCAGCAGCTTTTTGCCCAGGCACTTTCTGCCTTGAACAATGGCGAAAAGAGTTATTTCGATGCGCAGCAGGTGAAGCTGATTATGAAGAGCAACAGCCAGTTTGAGATAATCCAGCCGATAGACCAGTATTTCCTGCTCTATTTTGAATTGGTTGAGGATGAGAAAGAGGGTGAATATCTTACTGCCGCCGAAATTTTCGACTATTTGAAAAAGCAGATTGGTTCATCGCTCAAGGTAAACAGTCTGATGGGATTCGGCAGAAAACTGGCGAATATGAGTGAGTTGAAACACAAGAGATTTGCAGATGGAATGAAGTATCTTGTAAAGAAAAAGTGAAATAATGATACTTCTATGATACTTTAATGAGACTTCCCGGCACCAAAACCGAGAAGTCTCATTCTTTTTATCTTATTATCTATCAAGTCTTTAAGTCGATATTTTCAATAGAAAATGAGACTTTGAGACTTTTTCTCAAAAAACTTTTTCACGTAAGAAAGAAAGCTTTTGCCCTTACAGGGCGACAGACTTGCGTTTATAAATACCCAGGGTGTTGCCCTGGGCTAAGAGCTTCTGCCCTTTCAGGGCGTGTGGAGCTTTCAGGGCGTGAGAGCTTTCGGAACCTATGGAGCCTACATCAGAAAACACTTATCCTTTAGATAGCATAAAGGAAGGTGCGGATGAACCAGTAGCAAACGATACCTGCGATGTAACCTACGAAAGCAATCCAGGAGATGTGCTTCATATACCAGCCGAAGGTAATCTTCTCCAAGCCCATTACTACCACACCAGCGGCACTACCGATAATCAGCATTGAACCACCAACACCGGCACAGTAGGCCAGCAACTGCCAGAAGATGCCATCTACAGCCATATCACCAGCGGCTGCCACAGGATACATTCCCATACATCCGGCTACCAGAGGCACATTGTCAACGATACTTGAAAGCACACCGATGATACCAGTTACCAGGTAGTGGTTGCCATCGAATACGACGTTCAAGCCCTGACCCAAAGCAGTCAATACGCCAATCTCAGCCAGACAGGATACTGCCATCAGAATACCGAGGAAGAAGAGAATGGTACTCATATCTACACGAGAAAGCAACTTGGTTACTCGCTTCTGAGTGCCCTCGGCATCAGCTCCACGATGCAAACTGCGATAGAAAACTTCGGTAGCAGTCCAGAGAACGCCCAATACCAGGATGATTCCTACGAATGGAGGCAAGTGGGTGATACTCTTGAAGATAGGAACGAAGATCAAACCGCCTACTCCCAACCAGAACACAGCCTTACGCTGACCTTCGGTGAAATCGCTGACCGATGCATTCTGCTGGGCAGAAACCTCAGGCATCACGAGTTCGCCCTTCAACATGGTCTGAAGGATGAGGGCCGGAATCACCATGGAAACCACAGACGGGATGAAGATTTCAGCGATAACGCCGGCAGCAGTAATCAGTCCCTTGTTCCAGAGCATGATGGTGGTAACGTCGCCGATTGGTGAGAAGGCACCACCCGAATTGGCAGCGATGATGACGAGAGATGCATAAACCATGCGGTCCTTATGGTCGGTGACGAGCTTTCGGAGAATCATGATCATCACGATACTGGTGGTCAGATTGTCGAGGATTGCAGAGAGGAAGAAGGTAAGGATAGCGATACGCCAGAGGAGCGCACGCTTCGACTTGGTCTTCATCACTTTGCGAACCCAGTTGAATCCGCCGTTCTGGTCAACGATTTCCACGATGGTCATTGCACCCATCAGGAAGAAGAGTGTTGTGGCGGTATCGCCCAGATGTTCCTGGATGATTCCGGTCACCTTCTCCACCATTCCAGCAGCACCGCCTGTATAATCAGGGTGCATCAACTGGAGATACTGCATTGGATCCACCATGTAGAGGGTCCAACAACCTACCAACATCAACAGGGCAATTGCTGCCTTGTTTACCTTAGTCAAGCTTTCGGTAGCTATGAGTGCATAGCCGAGCACGAAAACGACAATAATAGAAATTGTAAGTGTAGTCATTACTTCTTATTTATTATTAGATATTCTTTTTTCCTTTATGTATGATTTGGTACTCACAATTGCCAAACGGTTGCAAAGATACAAAAAGAAAAGCAATAACCACCCTTTTCTATATTATATTTATATGAAATCGTTTACTTACTTACGGTTTTAACCTGATAATAACCGATTTCGACCAGTATGGTTGAGGCATTTCATAAAACATATAACATGAAATAGATATAAAACGTTATGGAAATGTAAAATCCGAAACAGATAGCTGCCAATGCTTCTGTTTCGGATTATCTTTTCATTTTCTTTTTCTTTCTTATTCTTCCTTAATCTTCCATTCGCTGATGGTTCGCTGGGTGCTGTCAAAGCTGATACCCACTTTTACCAATCGCTTACCTTCAGAATGATAAGGCAGCATGTAGCCCTTTTCATCTATCTGAGCCAAAGCCTCATCAGCACTCTTATCTACCTTCAGTTCGAAAACATATATCGTATCAGGCATGTGCATCACGGCATCAGCCCTGCCGATGGCACTCTTTACTTCTGTTCGGATATAGATATTGAGGAAGCTGAACATCAGATAGAAGATGGTCTGATAATGCTTCTCGCTATGATTCTCCAAATCGTATGGTATTGTAGCCAGATAGGTGCGCATGTGCTCCAAAGCAGCCTCAATATCGTTTCGATAAACCGCCTTGCAGAATCCCAAGAGAAATGCATCGTTGTCGGAACGGCGAGGATTCACATAATGAGGAATCAATGAATTGAGCAATCCGTCGCGTACCTCCTTGTTTGGGATGCCTAGCGTATATTCCCGAAACATCGGTTCATATTTCTTGATGGTCAGATAGCCGCTCTGGTAAAGCAAAGGCAAGGCATCCGTCATTTCTTCCGTAGATAGATCAAAGGAGTTCAGTACTGCCTCCTGGCCCTCCAGAGAAGCCAGGTTGACATGATACTTATCCAATAGTTTCAAGAGGAAGGATGGAGTGCCGGAACCAAACCAATAAGGAGCAATATCCCGTGCATTCAAAGCCTTTACCAGGCTAAATGGATTGAAAATATCCTCAGGATTCTTACTGAAATGATAACCGTCATAGAATTGCGTCAGCTCTGCCAGGCATTCCTCATACGTCATACCAAGAGCTTCACCCATAGCCTCAATATCCGGTTTCATCTGCGTAGTAAGTTCCGTCTTGCTGATACCACAGATAGCCGAATACTGGTCGAACATGCTGATATTATCGAGGTTGTTGAGTTCGCTGAAGATGCTGAGCTGAGAGAACTTGGTGATACCGGTGATGAAGGTGAACTCCAGGTATGGGTCGAGCTTTTTCAGAGGACTGTAGAAGTTCTGCATGATAAGACGCAACTGATTGAGACCATCCTCCTCATGCACCACATCCAGCAATGGGGCATCATATTCATCAATAATGACAACCACCTTTTCGCCCGTCTGCTTGTAAGCTCGCTTTACGATTCCATCCAGTCGGTCGTTTGGATACAATTCATCATCATCCCTGCCATAGAGCTTTTCGTATGGTTTCAGCTGCAAGTCGAGATAATGCTTCAAGCCTTCCTCATCAAAATGCTTGGCACCGCTCAGGTCGAAGTGGAGCACAGGATGCTTCACCCAATCTTTCTCATAATCAGCAATGGCCAATCCCTCGAAAAGTTCCTTTCTTCCCTCAAAATAAGCCTGAAGGGTAGAGGCAAAGAGCGACTTGCCGAATCGTCTTGGACGACTCAGAAAGACATACGACATCTGCTTTTCCCTGAAATCCACGATATATTTGGTCTTATCTATATAGAGATAGCCATTCTCGCGGATTTTTTCAAATGTCTGAATTCCTACAGGATATTTATTTACTATTTTTGCCATATTCCTACATGCTTTACGTTTTGCGCTGCTAAGTTACGAAGAAAATCTGAATTAGCCAAGCATATTTTTGAAATTATCAGGAATCTCTTCCCTCAGCAACGCCAAATTCTCTAAAACAGTTTACTTATTTACAGTTTTAACCTAATAATAACAGATTTTCTTTGCGCATCTAACTGATTATTCTTACTTTTGCACATCATTAAGTAGTTTTTTAAAGCATCATCAATATGAAACATCATCATTATATGAAATATCTGTTTGTGCTTTTCCTCTTCCTTCCTACCAGTCTCATGGCACAGAACAAGGTAGAGAAGATGCCTGGACATATTACCAAAATACAGAAACTGGAGGATGTGAACGTAACAGGGAATCGTCCTCACTTCATCAGACTTAAGGGATATTATCGCAGTTATCAGACCAACGACTCTGTAATGAAATACTTCAACGACGGCATCGTGGAGTATTACATCAACCTGAAGAATGGAAAGACGGATCTCAATGCCTATTCCAAAAGAAATCTTCACAACAGCCGACTCGTTTCCGAAGACAAGAAACGAGCATTCATGGTCAGCGACGAAGGAACCTTCCGACCTTGGCCGGAAGGGAAGACACTTATTGAGCAATATCGAAAGAAATATCAGCTGAAAGATTCACTGGGCTCTCAACTCGTCCTGCTCAATCAGCAGACAATAGGCAGTATTCAAACGGATAGCAGCCGGAATATCTGTCAGATAGAAATCAACCAGCTTCCTACCTACAAGAATCTGACGCACCAGCTTTTCGGTTATACCCAGACAGATATCTACGACCATGTGGTGGAAACCTATCAGATAAGTCCTGAAGATTACTATTCCTTCAAGGACCTGCTCTTCCAGAAATCTGACAACAGCTATCTTTTCTCTCATAAGAAAGACAAGCAGCAGCAACTCATCCATGTGATTACCGAGCTATATATCACGGAAAAGGAGTATGTAGAAAAGAAGCAATCCATCAAACCGGATTCTTCTACTCCCAAAGAATCAGCTGCCGCCATTGCCGATTTCTGCATCAGAAACAAGATACCTTCCTTGCCTGAAGCAACAGAGCAGGAGATGCAGCAGTTGACTCCCTATAATCCTGCAAACATGAAGGAAATAAAGGAGTAAGGGGGCTAAAAATATTGCCTGATGAAATCGCTTACTTACGGATTTCTTCCAAAACCCGTTCTATTTTGCGTATCCAGTGCTCATCGATTTCCACTTTTTCGGCATAAGACTTGAAGTTCATCACCACGTCTGAAATGTGAATCAGGATTACCTGCACAACATTATCTTTCATGTCTTACCCTTTCCTTCTTTTCATTCATTTTCTTCATTTGACTAGGCAGCATTGGCAGCGGCGGCAAGAGTTTCTCTGCTTCCTGCAGGAATCCAATGCTCCTCAACAGAGAAAGAATAGTGCCAAAGCCTATGTTCTTAGCTTCGCCTTTTTCAAACTGGCTAATGGTGAAAATGCTCACACCAGCCTTTACAGCCACCTCTTTCTGAGTGAGATTGCTGAACAGACGATATTGCTTGAATCGTCCTCCTAATTCAGATATAATCTCAGAATTAGACTTTGCCTCTATACCATATTCCGTAATCATGCTGCAAATATAGTTATTTCTTTATTTATCTCCAAATATCGGGTTAAATATTTAAATATCTTTAGTTATTGCAATAGAAAATGTTACTGAAGATGCTTTGCAGATATGCCATAAAGAGAAACGCCCAAGGTTACTGGCAAATTCTTTTTCCTATCTGTACACAGATTTCTTACGCAGCCCTTCTTGAAATAAGCAGGAAAATGAATTTCGCCATTACCGCTACTTGCCATAACAGCTATACCTATATAATATTTATGATTGCGCACCAGTTTCAACGGCTCTTCTATCCAAACAGATAAATCCTTCTTATCTGAAATTTCAGATAATCGGACGTACAAAGGTCGATGCTGTACAGGCACAAACTTTGTTCCCTTTACTCAAGTTTCGCATGTAAGCCCCACACGCCCTGAAAAGGCAGAAGCTCCTAGCCCTGAAAGGGCATCGCCCTGGGTGCTTATGGATGCAAACCTGTCGTTCTGTAAGGACAAAAGCTTTCAAATACCTGCAATATACAAAGCTTTTGCCCTTCTATTGAGAACTTGCCCTTTCATATTTTGCCTACATGTTTCAAAAAGATGCATATCTATCTTCAAACGTTGATGTCCTGTTTCAGGACATCAACCTTCATCTGTCTTAATCCATGAACTTAATCATGTCCTGGCGTCTTGGCTTTGCCTCCGGCGATTCATCAGGATAACCCAGGGCGATGCAGTAGAGCAGTTTGTAATTCTTGGAGAATGCCATGCGATCGAGGTAAGGCTTGGCAGATGGCGAATCCAATATCCAACGGGCAGAACTGCCCAGGCAGCAGGAACCGATGCCCTTTGCCCATGCTGCAAGAATGATGTTCTCGCCAAGCAAACCGCAATCAATCTGTGCCATATCATAAGTAGTATCGTAGGCGATGCAAACCACGCATGGAGCATTCACGAAGATATTCTTGAAACCTTTGCGCTCTGCAATCTTAGGATTATCCTTTACCACGGCTTGGGTTATCGAATCGATAAGTGCAGGAGAATCAATCACTCTGATTTCATACGACTGCAGGTTCTGCCCATTTGGCGCATGGATGCCGCATTTCAGAATCTCGTTCAGGGTATCGCGGCTGATGACGGAATCCTTGTAAGCACGGATGCTTCTGCGACTCATCACCAAATCGGTTACCACACTTGCAGAGTCAACGCTGGTCATTGCCTCCGGCTGTCTGTTCTCGTTGCAGGCAGTCAACATCAGTGTAGCTGCCAATCCTAAGAAAATCTTCTTCATATTATTCATGATTAAACTTATATTCCTATTAGTATATACCCATGTAACACTATTAGTATTTATCCACGTAGCGTTATTAGTATATACCGTGCAAAGATAGCAACAAATACTGGTATTCAAGAAGATACGTTATGATTTTTAAGAGTTTTTATCGGTCTAGTTTGTTTTACTCTTCCTGAAAGGAAAATCATAAAACGTCAAAATATAACCTAATTAATTTGGTGATTCGGTGTTTTTTTCATATTTTTGCCGCAAAATAGTTATACAGACATTAATATAGGAAAAAGTATGAATATCAAGGAGAATTATCAACAATATGTAAGCCGATACGCTTCTGAGGTGGCTGCCCTGAAGCGTAAGAATACGGGATTTATAACGGGAGAGTTGTTGGCTTTTGGCGGCATCCTCGCCTTCCTGGTCTGCTATTTCGCATTGGATGGGGATACACAGAACTATCTGATGGGGGCGGTGTTGTGCCTGATTGCCTATCTGGGAATCAGACGACTTGACGACAAGAACAAGGAGAAGATAGAGCATCTTTCGGCTTTGCTCAAGGTTTATCAGGACGAAATCAAGGCTTTGGAGGGGGATTTCTCGCCTTTCGAAACGGGCGATTCCTATCAGAATCCGCAGCATCCTTATTCCTTCGACCTCGATGTCTTCGGCAAGAGTTCGCTTTTCAACCGCATCTGCCGAACCATCACATCGGGCGGTTCGGAGGCACTCGCCAGGAATCTTACCCGGGAAACGCCTCTGAGCCTGGAAGATATCAAAAGAAGAAGGGATTTGCAGAAGGAATTGGCGGGAGAAGGCGAAAACTGGCGAATGGAATTCCTGGCACTTGGCGAAAAGAACAGAAGCCAAACTGCGGATGGCAAAATGGTGAATGGCAAGATGAAGAAGATTGATTCTGCTGCGATGGTGGATGCGATGCAGAAGGTTTCGAAGATGGAGGTGCCGGCATGGTTTGGATCACCGGTTTCGCTCGTTATCGGATGGATGATGATTATCGGAGTCGTCGGTTCCGTGATTTTATCGATATGCGATATGGTTTCGGTGAATTTCGCCCTGTGGTGGGTGTTGGTTCAATACATGGTGGTATTCTTCGTCTGCAAGCAGACACTTGACAAGATAGACAGCAACGGAGGCAAGCTTCGCCATCAGCTCATCGCCTATGCCCAGATACTTCAGCTTATCAACAGGCGCAATTTCCATAGCGAATTAGGCAAGGAAATGCAGAATTCCCTGGCAGATGCCCTGCCTTCCTTTGCCCAACTGGAAAAGATATTGAAGGGGTATGACAGAAGAGGCAACTTCCTGGGTCTTTTCTTCACCGATGCCTTCATGCTGAGCGATTTCTTCCTGGTTCGCAGTTTCCTGAAATGGAAGAATACCTATATGGTGAAGATGGAGGAATGGATGCACATCATCAGCGAGATGGATGCAATGGTTTCGATGGCGGATTTCAGATATAATCATCCCGAGGCGGAAGAGGCTGAATTTATTTCGGGAAGTCCGGAAGCAGATACTGAAAGCCATGTTTCAGAAAATGCAGGAATCGGAAGTCCGGAAATCGTGTTCGAGGGTAAGAATCTCTATCATCCTTTCCTGGGTGCCAAGGCGGTGAAGAACGATTTCACCATCAAGGACGGCAACTATTATATCATCACCGGAGCCAACATGGCGGGAAAGAGTACCTTCCTCCGTTCGCTGGGCGTGAACTATATCCTGGCGATGGCGGGTATGCCGGTATTTGCGGATCAACTGAAGATTTCACGTTTCAGATTGTTCTCGAGTATGAGAACCACCGATGATTTGACGCATGGCATTTCTTATTTCAATGCAGAATTGATCAGATTGGAGGAACTTCTGAAGTTCTGCAAGGAAAGTGCAGAGGGAATGTTCTGCAAGGAAAGTATAGCGGGCAATAAGGAATCACTCCGAACGCTGATTATTCTGGATGAGATTCTGAAGGGAACGAATTCATTGGATAAGCTGAATGGTTCGAGAAAGTTCCTAGAAGCCATCGCCAAGCAGCCGGTGAGCGGTATCATCGCTACCCACGATTTGGAACTCTCCAAGATGGAGAATGATGCATCAGGCAAATTCCACAACTATTGTTTCGAGATAGATTTGGGCACGGATGTTACCTATACTTATAAGATACAGAAGGGTGTGGCAAGAAACCAGAATGCCACCTTCTTGCTGAATAAAATTCTAGAGAAATATTAAAATAGAATTAATAAAAGCACTACAATAAGATTTATAAAAAAGGGAAACTCCCGATAAGTTGAACAGTTTCAAATTATCGGGAGTTTTCCTTTAAAAGAATACATTATAACTCAACACTATAAAGTTATAACTCAACGCTATCCAGGCGGAATTTGAGCAAGCCGGCTGGTACCTTAACCATTACCTCATCACCTGCCTTCTTGCCCAGAAGGGCCTTGGCGATAGGCGACTTGATAGAGATTTTTCCACTATGCAAATCAGCCTCATGCGGATTTACGATAACATAGCTCATGCTGCACTTGTTGGCGAGATTGGTAATCTTAATCTTGCTCAACAAGCCAACGGTATCACTCTTCAATCGAGACTTGTCGATGACACGGGCATTCTCCAAGACCTTCTGCTTGAAGCTGATGCGGCTCAACAGTTTGCCCTGCTCACGTTTGGCAGCATGATACTCGAAATTCTCACTGAGGTCGCCCTTATCGCGGGCCTCAGCAATCGCATCGCGAACGGCTGGCAACTCTACGTTAACCATGTGTTGAAGTTCGGCCACGAGCTCATCGTAGCCTTCTTGAGACATATATTCCATTTTTCCTTGTTTTCTAGTTTCTTATTGTTCTTAATGAATGATGATTTTTTATTCGGGGTGCAAAGTTACTAGTAAATCACGAAATCACCAAACTTTTTTAGTGAAAAAGTGAAGAAACTAAAGATTAGAAAAAAACAGAAGCATCCTAAATCATTATTTTTGGGTATTGCAGATGTTGATAGATATTCTTACCTTTGCAACCCATTTAGTAGAAAACAACAATGAGAGAAAAAAAGAAGAAACGTTTTACCTGGAAGAAATACCATCGTTGGTTCGGACTTGTACTGTCTGTCTTTATGTTGGTATTCTGCGTATCAGGTATCATTTTAAATCATCGCCAGCTATTCGCCGGTTGTGAAGTAAGCAGAAGTCTGATGCCATCGGCTTATCATATCAAGAATTTCAACAATGGCATCATCAAAGGTTCTATCAAGATCAATCACCGCATCGGCAAAACTCCAAGTGATTCCATCCTGGCGTATGGTTATGGTGGCGTATGGCTTACCGATGCTGAGATGAAAAGCTGGAAAGACTTTAACCAAGGGTTGCCTGAAAACGTGGATGGCAGGAATATCCGCAACATCGTGCAGACAAAAAACGGAGAAATCTGGTGTGCAGCCATGATGGATGTATATCGCTTCGATGGAAAGGAATGGAAGATGTTTCCACTCGCTGATAATGATGAGCGTATCGCCGACATTACATTGACCAAAGATAGCACAAGCATCATCGCCATGACCCGTTCTGCCGTTTATGAAATATCCGGAAAGAAGACGGATGCAGCCAACGAAAAGAGGGATGCTATCAGCGAAAAGACGAATGTTACCCGCAAAATCATCGGTCAACCGGAAGGTTTTGTTCCGGAAGTTACCCTTTTCAAGACCGTTTGGAACCTGCATAGCGGTGCTTTCTTCGGATTAGCCGGAAGATTGGTGGTGGATGCCATCGCCATCGTACTTATCATCCTTTCGATAACGGGCATCATCCTTTTCATTCTTCCTTACCGTATCCGCCGACAGAAGAGATTACAGGCAAGAGAAAAGATGCTGAAGCTTGGCAAACAGATGGTTTTCAATGCCAAATGGCATAACAAGCTGGGATATACCACCATCATTCTGACGCTCTGGCTAGCGATAACAGGAATGTGTCTCCGACCACCATTGATGATACCTCTAGCCATGAACAAAACCACAGAAAAGGTGAAGAATGGAAATGTCTGGCACGATAAACTTCGCGCTATCCGATGGGATGCAGCAGAGGGCAACTGGCTTGTTTCTACCTCAGAAGGTTTTCTGCGAGTAGATGAGCATTTCTGCCAGAAGCCGGTTTTATTGGATAAGAAGCAATCACCAAAGATAAGTCCGATGGGAGTGAATGTTTTCGAAAGCGACGGCAAGGGTGGTTGGCTGATAGGATCATTCAGCGGTATGTTCCGTTGGAATCCGGAAAAGAATCTGATAGTAGATTATTTCACGGGGAAAGCCAACCAAGGAAAATCGATGATTCCGATTTCCAGTTCTTTGGTCAGCGGTTATTCCAAGGACTTCTTTGGAGGAAAAGAAGTGGTTTTCGATTATAGCAAAGGGGCGAGTTTCGGGAAAACAACCTCTACCCCCGAGTTGCTTTCAGCCACCCCAATGTCACTTTGGAATGTGGCTTTAGAGCTTCACGTGGGTAGATGCTATTCTCCATTCTTAGGTCCTCTATCCGACCTTTTCGTCTTCATCTCCGGCTTGCTGATTACGCTGGTTTTGCTTTCCGGCTACATCATTCTGCATCGGAGAAAGAAGAAGAGCCCCAAACTTCCTCGGAAATCTCTCTAACCAGATCTATCTTTGCCCATTGCTCAGCATCGGTCAGTTTATTGCCGATTTCACAAGAGGCGAAACCGCATTGAGGACTGAGGCTTAAGCGATTGAGAGGAACATACTTGGCAGCTTCGTGGATTCTGGCGATGACCGTAGCCTTATCCTCCAACACAGGAGATTTAGAGGTTACCAAACCCAGAACCACCTTCTTGCCATCTGCCACATACTTCAAAGGCTCGAAACCACCCGAACGCTCGTCATCATACTCCAGATAGAAGGTATCCACATCCTCATGAGCAAAAAGATAAGGAGCTACGGCATCGTAGGCACCTTTGGTGGCATAGCAGGAATGATAATTGCCACGGCATACGTGTGTGTTGATGGTCAATCCCTCCGGTTTGCCCTCGATGGCAAGGTTGTTCACCTTCAGATATTGCAGGGCTTCCTGTTCAAGGGTGAAGCCGTTGCCCACCTTGGCCTTCCAGTAATCGCTATCCACAATCATTCCCCAAGTGCAATCATCGAGCTGGATGGTGCGGCAACCAGCTGCATAAATCTCCTGGAAGAAGGTGCGATAAGCCTGGGCAATATCCTCTATCAACTGGGTGGTATTAGGATAGAACTTGCGGGTATTCTCGGCATTCTTGCCACGAAACAGTTCCGCAAGAAACTGTGCAGGAGCCGGAACCGTCTGCTTTGCCTCGAAGATATACTCATCCTTGGCATCCAACTCCTCAAACTGCTTCACAAACAGAAAATCCTTAATAAAAGGATGATTCTCGCCGGTAATCTTGCCGGTCAGTTGGATAGAACCCTTGGTTGTCTCCTCACCATGAAACTGGTAGCCATGCTCCAGTTCGATATGCTCCACGCCATTGAATCCCCACATAAAGTCGAGATGCCAATAGCTGCGGCGGAACTCACCATCGGTGATATAAGGCAGGCGATGCGCCTTCTGCTGCTTGATGACCTCAGTAATCAGACGGTCTTCGATGCAGCGAAGGTCGGTGGCAGAAATCTTGCCATCAGCAAACTTGGCTCTTACTTCTTTCAACTCTGCAGGACGCAAATAGCTGCCCACTGCCTCAAAATGTATATTTCTTACGTTGCTCATTATTTTATCTCCTTATTATTATTTGATATGAATAACTCATATTTGATGTGAATAACTCTTTATCTGCTCGTTCTCTACTTATGAACGGCTCTTTGCATCCGGAATTGCGAGTGCAAAGGTAAGAAGAAGAATTTTATCTGCCAAATATTCTTCGTAATTCAGAAAAATATGCTATCTTTGCAGCGTATTTGGCAAATCAGCAGAATATTATTCTGCAAGAAACGCTAAAAGGAGAAACAAAGAAACTATAAAACAGAAAGAAAAGGAATAATGGCTACAGAAGAAAATCTCGATGAAATCGATATCAAGATACTCAAGTTGTTGCAGCAGAACTCCCGACTCACCGTGAAGGAACTTGCCGCAAGAGTACACCTCTCCCCTTCTCCCACCTTCGAGCGGCAGAAGCGATTGGAGCGAGAGGGATACATCCAGCGATACGGAGCAATAGTGGATCATCACAAGATGGGACACAACGTGATCGTGCTCTGCAATATCCGATTGAAGCAGCACACCCACGACTTGATTCAGCAATTCATGGATACCGTGCAAACCATCGACCAGATAACAGAGTGCTACAACACCACCGGCGATTACGACTTCCAGATCAAGGTGTATGCCCGAGACATGAAGGATTATCAGGACTTCATGCTCAATACCCTGGGAAATATCGACTGCATCGGAAGCCTTCACAGCATCATCGTAATTGGCGAAATCAAGGATTCGCATTATATCCCTGTGAATCAAAACAAGGAGAAGAGAAATTAAATCAAGAAAGAATGAAAGAGAATAAATATTAAGGAGAAAGAATTATGTTTTGGAAAAAGATCATCATCCTATACTTTGCTCTCCCCATGCTTTTCTGCCTTCCATCCAAGGCACAGAAGCCAGGAGAAATCGTCAGCGAGCAAACCATCAGAAAACTTGGAGAGAAGCATTTCTTCTCCACATCCCCCATTCCTGATGATATTTTCCACCTGATGCAAGGAAAGACATATAAGAAAAACTGCACCATAGCAAGAAGCGAACTGCGATATCTGCGATGCCTGCATGTGGATAAAAAAGGCAGAAACATCGTAGGTGAAATGGTGGTAAACAAGGCGATAGCCGCTGATGTACTCGATATCCTCAGAAAGCTATATAAGGCAAAATATCCGATAGAGCGAATGAGACTTATCGACTACTGGGATGCCGATGACGAGAGGGCGATGAGGGACAACAACTCCTCCAGCTTCAATTTCCGATTCATCTCACATACCAAGACCGTTTCGAAGCATGGCAAGGGACTTGCCGTTGACATCAATACCCTCTACAATCCCTATCATAAGCATTTGAAGAATGGCAAGGAAGTGGTAGAGCCAGCTACGGCACGACCTTATCTCGACCGTAACAAGCACCATACTTACATGATCAGAAAGGGCGATTTATGCTACCGGCTCTTCAAGGAGAAAGGGTTCCGATGGGGTGGCGACTGGAAACATAGCAAGGATTACCAGCACTTCGAGAAATAAGAACACAAGAAGGCTATGCTGTTGTTGCTTGAGATTCTGCAACAAATAGCATAGCCCTTTATTGTCTAACTGCACTCAATTACCTAACTGTACCAAACAGAATTATAATCTCTGCGGTCATCTTCCTCATTATAGAGGTTCTCATACTCAAGGTTCATTGCCTCGAATTTTTCCTGTGTCTGTTTCATGATAGCCCCTCCTATTACTTTAAGTCAATAAAATCGTTTTTATCTTTTGTATATGCAAAAATAGCAAAAAAATGAATCGATGCTGTCAACTATTCAGAAAACTTTTGTATTTTTGCATCAGAAAGCCATATTTGGCGACATTAAGAACAATTAGAATGAAGAAATAATGAATATGAACTATAATAATAAAAATGAATACGGTTAACGAAATTTAGCATA
>ERZ791702.260-NODE-260-length-30326-cov-11.0789_pt1 | contig 30326 bp, 26 predicted proteins | sample MGYA00510050_ERZ791702 | MGnify/ENA primary metagenome ERZ791702 (study PRJEB30046, sample SAMN00715230) | human gut metagenome | study: EMG produced TPA metagenomics assembly of the A metagenome-wide association study of gut microbiota in type 2... | reverse complement strand
TCAACCATTCGTTTAAAAATTCAATTGTAGTTATACATTTTTCACAAAGTTAAGGATATAAACATAATGTTATATAAGCACATATTTCATATTCTAAAATTGTTTTAATTTAATTCTGAAAATCAATTAATGAGTTGTAATAATTTTACATCGTATCGTACGCGCTTACAACAGCGCTCTCTAAGTAATTTTACATCTAAATTAGCTTGGAATCGGTTCATTTATGCTTTATATATAGTATTTTATATATATTAATAAGTCCACCCCCCCCCCGTTTAAAATCCACTAATTTATGCAAACGAATTACTGATTTGTGCAAGTAAATAGATATGATGAAATTGCATGTGATGATGAAAAAACTATGTTAATCTCTCGATTTCAAGAAATTGGTTATATACAAGCAAAAGAAGATGTCATTTCATTTATCAAAGATATTCGTGATCTTAACATGTGGTTAAAAGAATTCTTCATCTCTATAACAAACAATCCAATAAGCAATGAATCATAAGCCATATAGTATATTTTTTATTTTGTAAGTACCCTTCTGACACCCCTAGGAAATTTCAAGTCCTCTAGCCATGGCATATTGGTCCACAAAATCACGAATCATTTTTTAATGGCTACTCCAAACTGTGTAATATAATCCTTGATTTTATTCATGATGAATCTGAACTTTCTGTGATTAAATCTATACTCGTATTCGCAATAATACAGAGGCAACATTTTTTTGATACTCCATGATATACATGTAATAAATTACATAGTGAATCTATCTACTGCCATAACAAATATGAGGCTTTAATTAAGAAAATTAATTGGTACATAAGAACTGATGAATAGAATAAAAAAATATCTGGCCCCCATAAGACCAGATAGAAAATATCAGCGTAATATCAAAGTTCTGTTCAATACAAAAACATCATATTTTTATCTGCAATACGATTAAAAGCCTGGATATAAAATTGTATCAAGGCTTAACTTAATGGCATTGGTTTTTAATTACCCTACTCTGCAAATTGCTTTAAATAGTCCATATCTAAAACAATAATTCGATTATTTTTAACTTGAATGATATGCTTTTCTTTTAAACCACGAATCACTCGATTCACACTATTACGTGTTGTAATCCCACAAAAATTCGCAATATCCTCATTTGTGACCTGCATGGCCTTTTGTGTTTGAATGCCAAATAAACTTGCCAGACGATATAACCAAGAACATACCGCGCCTGCCTTTGAATTCATGATCATCACTTGTTCTCTTGTGAAGGCTAGTTTTAATTGATTGCGATAGTATGTATTTACATAATTTTGAAGGTTCGTATCCTCTTTAACTCGCTTATAGAATTCTTCTTTTGAAATACAATAAAACTCTGCTTGTTCACTCTCAATACGAATCTTTGGAAGACAATTTCTAAATTGTGTCAAACAATCACAATATAAACTAACCACATCCGGACCTTGTAGATAGGTGATATTAAATTAACGATCATCTTGCATGATCAAACTCACTTTAACAATACCCTTCTTTAAAACATACCTATTACTATCATTCAAATCTAAACATGTATGTTGATCTTTTATAAGTATAGAAACCTTTTCTTCCTTTAAATATTGTATGACACCATCACAACACATCTTACTCACCCCTGTTATCATTTTCATTGTATCTTATTGTGGTGCAAATGTTATAACTTTGTCTATTTAAAAGATAAAGTAAAAAATCATCAACAATATACGAATGAAAAATCATAATGAGATCATCGAATTAGTTACATAAGCAGACAATGACCACCATAACTTAAAAGAACTATTTGACCCTCATCACTGAAGTAACAAATTTTCTTAGATTGCACAATGAAATTAAAACACCAATGACATACTTCAATTTGCGTTTTTTACATCAACATCATTGTATTATATCTATTAAATCCGTAATAAAATCCTCAAAATACTTTTTATCTTTCCAATCATTTATATTACCAATAAATGCTATTCTATACTTTGCTCTAGTACACGCAACATTAAGTATATTGGCTTTCTTTACCACCCAATTCATTGCTCCTTCACTTTTATTTGAACAACCCAATACAAAAAGCACCTCATTCGCATCTTTACCTTGAAAAGTATGTACTGTACCAACACAATTTTTTGTCCACTTTGACAAAACTTTCTTATCATACCCTTTTTTTGAAAAGTAGCTAACAATAAACTCACGCATTGATTCCGCAACTGTTCTAAAAGGTGTAATTATAAAAATCTTATCATCCGTCTCAAAAAAATCTAAATATATATGCACTGCACCTTCCATTAATTGACACACTCTTTCTGCTTGATTTTTTACAAAATGATCCCTATTACCATTTTCTTCTCCTTCCACATGAATCCATCCAGATTTTTTTATCAAAAATGGATTTTCTGGTTTCAGATATTCTTCCTTCTTATTTGTTTTATTAAACATTCTATTATCATATGAAATCAAATTTGAAATAGAAAACATTGGATCTATGCACCTTCTGTGAACGACCAACGGACAACCAACCTGACGATTTCCAATCATACCATTAAACTCATTTATATTATCTGCAAAAGTCTGAGCCGAATTTTCAATCGCCCTATAACATTTTTCTACACCCGTATTTTCACCCAATATATCAATCAGCACATTAGGAATTGTTACAACAGGTTCTACTTGCAATGGATCCCCTACAACAACTGCTCGCTTCGTTCTATAAATTGCACCCAAAGCTGACTGTGGAACGGCTTGTCCAGACTCGTCAATGATGAGCATACCTAAACTCTTATTCCCAGCATGTTTTAAAAATCTTCCCACCGAAGCAAAAGTAGAAGATAACACAGGTATCACTACAGACAATGCATTAAACAAATGTGGAAACATCTGTTGTTTTTCTGCTAATGTATATTTCCCATTGTTATATGCTTCATATACAAACAGATTTCTTTTTATACATTTCGATTCCAAAACAAACGCTTTTCTCACTTGTAATGAAGCATAAAACAATGCCTCCCTAGCCATATCATATTCCTCAAATGTCCATGGACATGCATTCTGCGAGTCCTCAGATGATTTAATATTTTTATAAAAATATTGATCCGCAAGATTATTTTTATATTTATTCTTTAAAGACTCATTATTTCCATATATTTTTTCTTCATCAATCCGTACTTGCTGTTCTAAATCAGATATATCATTGCGTTTCCCTTCAATTTTTGTACGCACATTTTCAGTACTACTCTCAAAAACATTATATCTATTCTTAATATCTTCATGTTGAATCAATAACTCATCAACACATTTTTGTTTTTCAGCAACATGCCCACCTATTTTTCCTACCCCCAAAAGAATAAGAAGTTTCTTAAAAATAGAACTATGATCCTTAATATACTTAATTTTCTCTTCGCGTTCGTTAGTTTGATCTTCATTATTTTTTAACTCCAAACTCACCTCATTTAACTGTCTTTCTAATTGCTCCTTTTCTGTAAATAACTGTTTTAAATCTAAGTTACTCTTCTCAAGCCTTTCTACCTCTTCATAAAAATCATCCAAGAATTTTTGATCTTTTTTTATACCATCTCTTAATTCTAAAACCTTCTTTTTAGCTATATTAAACTGATCAACAGCATCATCCCACGAAATACTATGTTTTTTTGCACAATCTAATGTCACCTTATCCGAAGCATCATTGGTTTTAGCAAATACACAAGATTTTAAAACTTCAGTAACAAAAGATTTTCTTCCCATACGAGCCGATATTAATCCCCATGCACTTCCTTCTTTGCCCAAAAGAGAATCTGCGACTGCTGAAAAATACACTTCTTCATGTATTTTTCTATCGAAATAATCTGTCCTAGTTTTATCCTTTTCCATATCGCATGATTTTGGTAAATCGAGCGTGATATTTTCTACAGCACCATTATTATTTGATACTACAAGAATTCCATATTTAGAAATTTCTTCCGGTATTTCATAATATTTATCTGTATAACTAGCATTTGATGTGGATGGAATATCTTTAGAAATAAACTTACTATCATCTACTCCATATTTAATTAAAACTTCTGCTTGTTGGACAACGTTTGAAGCAATTATTTCTTTCAAAAGAGTAGTTTTTCCTGTTCCTGGCGGCCCATTTACTGAAAACATTTCCTCATTTCTATCCTTTTCTGAAATAGCTATGTTTATAGCTATTTGCTGCATTAGCGTCGGAGAAAACTTTGATGGATATTTCCCCATTGGAAATCGATCTGCTTCCAACCATTTTTTCATAGAATAAACATCGCTATCTATCATTATCCTATTTTTGTTTTCTTCCAATAATGAGGTGATATACCTTACCAAATTCTTATTATTCTTGTAGTTCTTCTGAATATTTTCTATTTCATCCAAATAAAAACTAGTAAATTCGCTTGTTTCATCTTCTTTTTTTAAACCTTTACATGCATATACTTCATTCCAAGCACTTGTTAGCCCAATTTCACTCTCAGACTCAATATTCAGTTTATTAAATATAATACTTTTTATTTGTTCAACATCCTCAAAATTCAATATTTCTACATTATTTTGTTTAATGATTTCATTTACGTCTTCATTTAGCTTCCGTATATCATCTAGCTTAATATTAACATCTATGCACTCGGCTTTTATCATACGAAGTACTGCATAAAAGAACGGACTAACTTGCACGCCTTCTTCTGTGATTTCCCCATCTAAATCAATCTGAACAGAAAAAATATAAAAACGTCCTGTCAATTCATTGATTTCCGCATATTCTTCCATGTCCAACTTGAACTTTTCAGCCATTCTTGCTACAAAATCTTTGATTTTATAACGACCACAATAAATATTTGCTCGATTGTATAACTTCTCTTCAGGTGTATTCTTCTTCCTCAAATACTCATTATGAGACTTATATCTATCTAATGGCAAAGTTTTGTCACTGTTAACATCATAATATGCATCAAACTCAATTTCCTTTTTTCCCTCTTTCATTTTTAAAAGTAATTTTGGATAATCTGATGGTGTAAAATATTCTTCTAATTTCCAAAAATTTAATATATCATTACATTTTTCTGTTAAAGAGCTATTATTCATTATATACCTACTTTCTAATCAAAACACACATGACTATGCTTCAATACCATTCATAAATTTGCACTTTCATCTAACCAGTGCACAGCAATTTTTGTCACACACATCCCTTGCCAGTAAATTCAAAATATGAATTGCGATTCTTTGTTTTCTAATACACATTTAAATATACACACCTTCTTTATCTTTACCACAATCATAACCACATTACTGATAGTTTGTTGTGACTACGTGTCCTAACCTATTTGTTGATTGTCTACCTGAAAAAATTTTATTTTCACATCCTCTAATACAATTGATCAACTATGACTTTTTGCTGTTTTTGCCTGCAAATCTAGATTCATAGGATGATATATATACATATATATTTGTATAACTACTCAAATACCTTTGTCAATTTAATCATTTAGTTATATACTATTTTTTGCTGGATCACTTGTAATTTACATATCCAGTTTCCTATGTAAGAGTTGAACTAAGCCCCCCACAAACTTATGTTCAACTCTTTTTTAAAATTCAAAGCGGACATTTTAATTGCCCGCTTTGTTCTTTAAAATTTTTATAATCTGTTTTCCAACTTTATCCATATCGATTGGCTTAGAAATATATCCATCCATACCCACATTCAGTGCTTTCTTTTTATCTTCATCAAACGCATTCGCACTCATCGCAATAATTGGAATATTATTCTTTTCTGGAATAGCCCTAATTTTTTGTGTAGCTAAATACCCATTCATATTTGGCATTTGAATATCCATTAAAATAAAGTCATACGTACCAACTGGTTTTTCAATCACTTTACCAACACATTCCAAACCATCTCTTGCCAAATCTACATGTAAGCCAAAATCCTCTAATATAATCTTCGCAAATTCTGCATTCAATTCATTATCTTCCGCCAACAATATATGTTTACCTTCTAAAGAATACTTTGAAATGGATAAATCCTCATTTTCTGTTTTTACTACCTCTTCATCCACAACCTTATGATCTATCGTAATTGTAAAACAACTCCCCTTACCAAGCACACTTTCAACATCAATAGTACCGCCCATCATATCTACAAGTTTCTTTACAATAGCCATACCAAGACCTGTACCCATAATATTTTCTGAAGCTTCACGCGTAAATGAATCAAATAGAGTTGGAATAAAACTCTCACTCATTCCAATACCCGTATCACTAATTTGAACTTGATATGTACCATAACCCTCTTTTAAACATTCAAGTTCTTTTACATCAACAGTGACACGACCACCACTAGGCGTGTATTTAATGGCATTGCCAATCAAATTCACTAAAATTTCCTTCACTTTCGTACTATCACACAACACTTGTTTATGAACTATATCAATCTTTGTATCTAATGCAATCTCTTTTTCTTTGGCCATTGCACCAAATACATTCGATACTTCTTCAACCATATCTACAATGGACTCACTACTTTGGGCTAACACACTTTTACCACTTTCAATACGAGCCATATTCAATACATCATTAATAATGGAAAGTAATAAATTTCCCGACTGCTCAATCTTCTTTTGATAATCCACCAAAACAGGATCTGTAAGTTGTTTTTTCATCAATTGATTATATCCAAGAATCACATTCATAGGCGTACGAATATCGTGTGACATACTATTTAAGAAATCTGTTTTGGCCATACTCGCATTTTCAGCTTGAATATAAGCCTTTCTTAACTGTTCCTTTTGAAGACGCTCCTTTTTAATCAAATCATCAATATTTCTTGTACCAATCACAACCGCTCTAGTACGATCCTTTTTCTTTACATAAGAAACACGAGCCTGATAATATAAAATACCCTCATCCGACATATATTCATAAGTAAAAGAATAATCTTCATTGGTCGATTTCAGTTTTTCAAAGGAAAGTTCTTCTAAAAAACTGTCTCTTGAATCATCCGAAACCAAATCTTTGGCATAAGCCGGTAACAATTCAGTCCAACGATCATGATAAGACCTACAAAAATCCGCTATACGCTTACCATTACTACCCGCTTCACGATACGAATAGATTTGTCCTTGATCCAACTCCACTAAAAGTACAGAAAAATAATCCTTACTAATCCCTTCAATAATCTCTCTTTGAAGTTCTAAAACATTTTCCTTTTTACGAACCTCATCCATAGGACGAAATCCCATCACAAAACGAAAATGATGCTTTTCATCATATAGACGAATTGCTCTTGCATATAAAGATTCATGTCCATTAGAATTTGGATAAATCTGATACTGCAATTCTACCGTCTCATTTTTAAGAAGTGCATTCATAAATGGAACGGGAGATAAAATATCCATAAAATCTTTACACGACTCTTTTACCAATACACGATTGTAGAAATCACGCAAACAATGCGTATAATTCATCTTATCCTCATTAGAAAAATCATCGAGCCCTCTATAATTATACATCTTGCCACCATGCTTAACGACAACCATCGTATTCTCCATTAAGTCACCCATGATCACAGTCGAATATTCCATTGTAAGGGCTGTAAGCATTTGATTACGCTCCTCAACCCTCTTTTCTTTATCCAACATAAAACTTGTAACATCCGTAATATTTCCCTGGAAGAAAAATGTTGAATCTTGTTTTAAAGCCAAATAACAATCCGATACCCAATGATACCCATCCTTACCTTTCAAACGAAAAACCACATTCTGACAAGAACCAGCCTTATATTGTTCCCTCAACAAATCTCTATTCTTATCTAAACGAATTTTATCTTCAGGATGTAACATGTTCACTAATTTATTATCAAATTCCTTTTCAATTTCTTTTTGTGTCCAATGTAAAGTATTTAAAAAATCATCGCTCACAAACAAAAAAGGGTACCCCTCATCTGCAGAACACCTATAGTATCCCTTAAGCAACCTATACACTTCATCCAATTCTATATTATCTTTCTTTTGACTCTTCAAAAACTTCATACTATGCCCCAAATTCCATGTAAATCTTTTCATATATAATAACAACACAACCTTCATTTGTCACGATAAAATACACAAATAATTTCATAGTTATATTTCTAAATTTTCTATATTTATTATCAACCATTCCCGTCTTTAGAAGTTAGCACTATTTTTGTTTAGAAGTTAAAAATTATCAATGTTATTCAGAACCTTATTTAAGGGCTCTTTTTTAATTCAGATTTTTTTACTTTTTTATTTTATATAGTATAACAATAGTGTAGTGGTGTATTGCTTACAGAGGTGCTTTTATGGCTTATTTTCTTAAGGTTTCTAAACAGCAGAATCGAACTTATCTTTCCATTTATGAGAGCTTTTATTCTCCCGATGTTAAAGGCACCAAACAAAGAAGTTTCCGTAAGATCGGCAATCTCGACAAACTGATTGAGATCGGCATCGAGGATCCTATTGCCTACTTCAAAAATGAGGTTGATGAACTGAATGAAAAAAGAAAACAGTATCAAGGGACATTTCTTAATCTGTTACATCACAGTGCTTCTTACAAGAATCCTTCAGTTCAAGGTGTTGAACAATGAATTTTCTACACCAACAATATGTAATTTATATAGAAATTTCAAAGTGGTGAGCATCAACAATAACAGATATATCAATATGACAAGAGCTTCTGATTTTGTATCCGCATTAGTGGTTAAACTCCATCATCCAATCACAAATTATTATCTAACAGACAAACAGATCAAATTGATGCATACCCGATAAGAAGAATAAAGGTACCCTCTGGAATATCACAACAATCTCGTTGTATTTCCATTAAGGGTACCTTTTAAATATTCAATTTTAAAAAGTTAGCACCATTATTTACTGCTCAACTTCTAAAGTCAGGTAATACAAATCAAAATTAAAAACTAGTGATACAGAAAATATGTTCAATCTTCTTGCATTTTCAATTCATAGTGATATACTAGGCTATGCTGGATAATCAAATTACCCTTTTACCGCTTATCCAGCGTTTCCTATTTCTTGAGCTGATTTACCCGATCAGCTCTTTTTCGTTTTTAACAATCGAGTATAATGCCCTTAGAAAGGTGCATGGTACGATACAAATGAAAAGTAAAGAAAATGTTGGTACAACCTTTAGGATAATTCTTCCTTTACAAATAGATCCAAACCCATTTATTACAAGATCTAGGGCTTGATGTATCGACTGCTCGAAATGGACAAGAAGCCCTTGATCAATTCAAAAAATCTAAGCTTTACACTTTTGATTATATTTTTATGGATATTATGATGCCAATTAAAAACGGTCTTGAAGCCACTCGAGAAATTCGTGTTTTGCCACGAAGAGATGCGAAAAACGTACATATTCTTGCGATGAGTGCCAATGCATTTGAAAGTGATATTCAAGAATGCATAAAAGCAGGTATGGATGGACATATCGCAAAACCAATCACTATGGAACTATTAAAAGAAAAATTAGCGAAATGAAAAGGGTGAGACATCACCCTTTTAGTCTGCATATGGCTTTAAATAATCTGCATTCAAAATTAAAATCTTATTATCAACTATACGAATTACATTCTCTTCTCTTAATCCACGCAAAATACGGTTGACGCTGTTTCTTGTAGAAATACCACAGAATCCAGCAATATCATCATTTGTGACCTGCATATCAATCAATATACCTTCCTCGTTTTCTTTTCCAAACAGAGAAATCAAATTATAAAGAAAGGCATAGATAGCGCCACTCTTTCCATTCATTGTCATACATTTTTGGCGATATAGAGCTCTTTGTAGATTCTCACGATAGTATGCCTCAACATATTCTTTGAGCTTTTCATCTTGCTTTACAGCCCTTGAAAAATCTTCTCGACTTACCAAACAAAAAGATGCCTCTTCACTTTCAACACGAATTCTTATACGATACGCAACATCTTCACGAAGTGTGTCGCACATTAACGAAAGAAGATTGGGCCCTTTGGCGTAAGTTATATTATATTCACGTCCATCCTCTAAAATGGAACTCACCTTTACGACACCTTCCTTTAAGAAAATCATCTTTTCTAAACCACACATTATAATATCATGGTTCTTTTTTGAAACAATTGGGACTTCCATCCTTTTCAGATATTGAAGCACATAGTCACAATTCATCTTCTTCACCTCTATCATTATTCCCATTGTATCATACTTCCGTAGAATCTTGTTAGCAATTGATATTTATTATGGTACGTGTTCCTTACATATACAATTATGGACAATTGTTTTTGTATAATACACAACAAGATGATATACTTATTTTTGCTGGATAGCTTGTCCAAAAAGTAATTTGCATATCCAGTTTCCTATGAATAGAGCTGAATTACTTGCCACATCATCTAGTTCAGCTCTTTTTTCATTTCAAAGTCCATGATATAGTAAATAAAACTGGTTGTAACCAACTCATGATCGTCTTTCTTATAATGACCAGTTTTAAGAGTCGACATCCCACATTTTAAGTCGGCTCTTTTTATGTTGTATGAAAAAAGGCGGATTATGCATCCACCTTAACATCTACAAATTGTTTTAAATACTCGACATCCAAGACCATGATTTTATTATACAATGTGCGAATAACATTTTCTTCTCTTAAGCCACGCAAAATACGATTCACGCTATGTCTTGTAGAAATTCCACAGAAACCCGCAATATCATCATTTGTGATCTTTAAATCAATCAAAATTCCATCACGCACTTCTTTTCCAAACATTGTAACCAAATAGTATATAAAAGCACATACAGCTCCATTCTTACCATTCATCGTCATTAATTCTTGTCTTGAAATTGTTTCCGATAATTTCTTACGATAATACGTATTCACGTATTCTACCAACTCCGTATGTTCATTTAATAACTGATTGAACAATTCTTTAGAAACACAATAAAAACTAGCTTCATCACTCTCAACACGAATCATTAATGAAGAAAATTTACAATCAACAACTGCATCTTTAAACATAGATAAAATATCAAAGCCTTTTAAATACGCAATATTAAATTCACGTCCATCCCGCATTAAAACGCTGACCTTCACAACACCTTCTTTTAAAATATATACATTCTCATCATCCATCTTTAAAAATGTATGTCTTCTTTTACGAATAACAGGCACTTCGTGCTCTGTAAAAAGTCTAAAAATAATTCACGCCCCATAATTTAAATCACCCTTTGTCAATATGGTTTATTATAACACACTCCCAATTTGTATACGTTAACAAATCGCACAGTAAGAAAAAGAGAATAGACCTAAGCCTATTCTTCTATGAGTTCAAATCGATATTCCTGCTTCACATCCGGATACTTGTCATGATCTACTTTTGACACAAACATTTCATATGGACGAACAAAATACTTATAATCCCCATATAATGCTTGATAAACTACCATCTTCTCTTGCGTTTCCGTATGCATCGCAACACACAACACTTTATAGCTGTTTCCTTTAAAATGTCGATATATTCTATTTTCTATTACTTTCATTTGTTATTTTTTAATACTTTCATAAATTCTTTCCTACAACGTTGTTTGACGGATACACTTTAATTTTAAGAGTACCTGCGTTTCAAATAAGCTATTTTTTAGCACGCTAGATTGCCGTATATAAAAGACGCTTTTCTAACATATTCTTCGCAATACAGAATACCATTTGATATTCATTACCAATCAAAAAAATGTGATAACGCTATGGAAGTGCCTTTAATAATTGGGTGTAAAAGTATAGATCATCCTCATTTTTGTCGATGGCATCCTTTAGTAGCTTCTGCTTAACCCGTGATAGGTGCATATATGATCAAATATCCAGCTTTTTAAGAATTGCATCCATATTCCGTTTGCCATATACAATACGTAGAATGTAAATTATTTTTTCTCCCATATCTGGAAGATAGTACATGATATAATTTCCAACAAGTTTCCTTCGCACATTTTCTACTTGTAAAAATTCATTATGTACAAGAGAACCACTTTCAGGAAAAGCTCTTGTTTCTTCAATATTATCCTGCAGCTTATCTACAAAATCAGATGCAGCCTGTGGATTTGCGAGTACAACTGCGATATACGAGACAATCCCATCTAAATCAGATTCTGCTCTTTTGGTCAACCGATATCCAAATTTAGATGCCATACTTGCTCCTTACATTAGAAATTGCAGTGTCTCCGTCTACGGTGTTTCCGGATTTTGCATCTTCCAAACCTTCCAAAATAGTTTTTGCTTCATACATCTTTCTCATAGTTTTTTCATAATAATCGATGTCCATAACAACCAATCTGCCATATCCATTCTTGGTTACGAATACTGGACCATTTTCTTCTGCACAGAGGCGTTCTACTTCAACTGTATTTTTCAAATCCCGCATTGGAATAATCTGCATAGAATCAGCTCCTTTCTTGTGGCTATATTATAACCTATATTTAGCCACACTCCAAGCAACTGTAAACTTTTCGTGAGCTATCATAACTAGAAACCTTTAGACTTCTATAGTTTAAAAGTAAAAGAAGTATGTCCAAATTTGAAATCATACTTCTTTTTTGTCCATGAAACAACAAAATCACTAAATAGTCAGATACCCTTTATTCATCTTTTCAAATAACTTTCGTACACTGCTTATCAAGAGTTCTTTAATAGAAACTTTCCATATCCAAAATTAATGGCATATTTCTTTTTGTTGAACATGAGTGCTCAAAAGTGAAATTAAGCTCTCATAATCTTCTGGAGTTAAATTGCTTTTTTTCACCAATACTATTTTTTTAGTACTGGTTTGTAAATAAATATAATTTTTAAACACACACCACCATTGAAATGCGTCCCATTTATATTTACTTGTAACATACTCAGGTTCAAATATTGTTGTAACTCCATCTGAATCAAATATATACTCAATTGTTCCATTTTTTAAATTATCAAAGGCTTTATTTTGAATTACTTTAAAAACTAAATCCTATTCTAAATATATACCCACTTTTGCGAACCATATAAAGAATATGGCAAATGCTAGAAAAATTAATGTATATTCAATAAAACAGTCTAAAATAAAACGGTCTAAAAAAGTTCCTAGTGCAAAAAGCCCCATAATAAATGCTGCAATAACACAAGCCATTTGACCTATCTTTCTTTTTTTTGCAATCTTGGATGAGCCAAAATGATTTCTCTTATCACTTTAAATTCATCTGGACCAAAATCCGATTTTTTGGTTTTTTCAGTTACTTTTTTGCCTAAAAAAATTTTTCAGTTACTTCATTAATTCTTTCCTGCAATGATGTTTGACGAATACGCTTTAATTTTAAGCGCACCTGCGTTTCAAATAAGCTCTTATTGCCAATAATAAAAAGCTGTTTTTTAGCACGCGAGATCGCCGTATATAAAAGACGCTTTTCTAACATATTTTTCGCATTCACATCCACAATACAGAATACCGTTTGATATTCATTACCTTGAGATTTATGAACACTGATACACCATGCGTGTTTTAAGTAATATAGAAAGTCCGTTGAAAAATCAACAATCGTATTTGTGAAATCCACTGAAATCACATTCTGTTTTGAATCAATTTCAACAATCGTACCAATATCACCATTGTAAACATCTTCATCCGGCAAATTCTTCAACAACATGACCTTATCATTTTCACGAAAGATTGTTGTTCCCACCTTCATCTGATTCTTTTGCGGACTTTTTGGATTGAACAACACCTGCATCTGACGATTAATCTCATCAATGCCAGCAGCCCCTTTATACATTGGTGCCAAGATCTGCATGGAATCAAGATCCATATCTTTGACATAATCGATTAGAGCATCCATAATTTTTGGCGTTGTTCTTTCAATAAACTCAACACCATCCTCATAATGACACGTAGTTTCTTCACGAATTTCTTTTGCCAAAGTCACGATTCCAGAACCACTTGACTGTCTAAAAATCTTCTTTAAATGGACCGTATCAATCACATCCGATTTAATTAGATCTTCTAACACCTTTCCAGGGCCCACACTCTCTAACTGATCTTCATCACCAATTAAAAGAATGCGACAACGCTGTGGCAGTGCCTTTAATAATTGGGCAAATAAGTGGGTATCCACCATACTAAACTCATCCACAATAATGAAGTCGACATCTAATGGATCCTCTTCATTTTTGCCGAAGGAATTATCTTCTAAGTTCCACTGTAACAAGGAATGAATGGTTCTTGAATCACAATTTGAAAGTTGTGCAAGTCGCTTTGAAGCTCTTCCTGTTGGTGCACAAAGCTGAATCTTACTATCTGGATATACATCCTTACAAATTTCCAAGATTCCTTTTACCGTTGTTGTCTTACCAGTACCTGGACCACCCGTTAAAATCATAAACGAACGATCGAAGAACAATTGAATCGCATCCTTTTGTTCCTGATCATATGTAATGGCTAAACTAAACTCCACTTGTTTGATTTTTGATTCAACATCCACACTTTCCACTTCAAATAAATGATTTTTCAACTCTTTGGCAATCGTGACCTCATCTTCATGTAAAGTAAAAGGATAGATTCGAGTGTTTTCAACATACAAATATTGAAGTGAAACCAAACGATCAATACTTTCCTGAATCAAGGATTCATTTACACCACGTACATTTTGAAAGATTGTCGCAAATGTAATATATGTATTTCCAGTTGCCATGGAGAGTTGTCTAGCCAACTCATAGATATAGGCATCTAATCTTCTTGGATCCTCATTGGATAAGCCTATGGCACTTGCCATCTTACAAGCGGTTTTATATCCAAAACCATACACTTCATAATAGGGTTTGAAACAATCCTCTTCAATCACATCCAACACATTATCATATGTGTCCAACAACATCTGAATCTGTCTTGGACTCAAGCCATACTTTAATAGTTTTGCATAGGTCTCATTAAATCCTGTAAATTCTTGAATGCCCTTTTGAATAATCAATATCTTTTTGGCAGTCAAATTGGGCACTTCATGTAAAAGTTCTGGATTATTATGAATCTTCTCTAAACAATTCTCGCCAAGAGTCTCATAAATACTTTCGGCTGTTTTTTTACCAATCGTAGGAAAATTTTCACCACAAAGAAAATGAATGATCGCATCCGAATTATCTGGCAATTTCTTTTTAGCCATATCCACACGAAACTGCTCCCCATACTTAGGGTGTTTTACATATTCCCCCTGCAAAACATATTCTTGATCTTCGATTGGATTTTCAATTCTTCCAGCCGCTGTAAAATTATGATACGTCTTTAATTCTGAAAAACCAGCAACGACATAATGATTGGCTTTATTTTCAAATATGATATATTCAAGCCTAGCCTCGATGTCCATTGGCTGTCTCCATAATCAATTGATTTAAATTCTTGCCATCCTTGAAGACTTCTTCAATGACACCCCCACCAATGCACTTGTCACCATCGTAGAATACAGCTTCCTGTCCTTCTGTAACAGACGCAATCGTTTGTGGATATTTTACTAACACACTTGTATCATCCAATCTTTCGATTTCAATATCCTGATCTTTTTGACGATATCTAAATTTACAAGTACATTTTGTTGGAATCTCATCCAAACTTGGCAAGATCCAGTTGATTCCTTTTACAACACACGAATCGGAATACAATAAATCTCTTTGGTCTGTACGACATACATAAAGAACGTTCTTCACAACATCTTTTCCAACCACAAACCAAGGACCCTTTTCATGATCTATATTTAAACCTTTTCTTTGTCCAATCGTGTAATATAAAACGCCCACATGACGTGCAATGACTTTACCTGTATTCACATCTACAATGTCACCATCTTTACTAGGAAGATAGTTCGATAAGAATTGTCTGAAGTTTCTTTCTCCAATGAAACAAATACCCGTACTATCTTTCTTTGTCGCAACCGATTCTAAGTTTAATTCAGAAGCAATCTTACGAATTTCTGGTTTTTCTAAATTTGCCAAAGGGAAAATCGTTTTAGCCACCTTACTCTTTTCAACCTGACACAAGAAATATGTCTGGTCTTTATTCTGGTCTTTAGCACGTGTTAAATATGTAAAGCCATTCTCTTCCTCTTTGTTTGAAGCATAATGCCCTGTAGCCACCTTATCAAAACCTTGTTTCATGGCATATTCAAAAAATGAATCAAACTTAATATATTTATTACATAAAATATCTGGATTTGGCGTACGACCCTTTTCATATTCACTTAAGAACGTTTTAAATACGTTATCCCAATATTCTTCAATAAAATCAACACGCTGTAAAGGCAAATCCAAATGATTGGCAACTGCTAGCGCATCTAAATAATCCTGTTCCTGAGGACAAGTATCATCTTTGATTGTAGGATTTCCTGCAATATCATTATTCGCAAAACTATCCCAGTTACGCATAAAACAACAAGTCACATCATATCCTTGTTTCTTTAATAAATAAGCTGCAACGGCAGAATCTACACCACCACTTAATCCAACTAATACTTTCATATGTAATCCTCCAACTCAATCAAAATTATATCATAAAAAAAGATCAAGCCCGATAAACTTGATCAATAATTCAAAATGGTGCCCAGGGCCGGACTCGAACCGGCACGGTATCGCTACCGGTGGATTTTGAGTCCACTGCGTCTACCAATTTCACCACCCGGGCAAAAAACAAATATTTAATTTTAAAAATGGTGCCCAGGGCCGGACTCGAACCGGCACGGTATCGCTACCGGTGGATTTTGAGTCCACTGCGTCTACCAATTTCACCACCCGGGCATTGCTTGACTATTATACCAAAAGATAGAATGCCATGCAAGGATTTTTTAAAAAAAGCCACTAGAAATTCTATCGACACAAAAAAATGCATCCTAAACAGATGCATCAAATAATATTACTTAAGTTTAATATATATTTGTTAATGTTTTCTTCTTTTGAAATATCATATTCATTTATTAATTCATGAAAATATTCTTTAATCGTTTCCTTCGAAATTATTTCGTTGGAAGGTACATTGTCACTATAGCCATTACGCGCAAATAACCAAGGACTTTCTTTATGCGTTGTTTTTTCTAAAATTTTACCACCATATTGACCAAATGTATTCACCACTAAATCTATAATATATTTATCTTTATCATCCAAATACTTTTTGTACCCTTCAAACATTACAAACTTCGGATCATCAATCACATTATACCTAAAATGTTTAAAAATATTATATACATCTTTATATACAGGTCCATGCACCCATGCCTCACAATTTTCTATAAACATTTCTCTATCATTTAACGCAAACGAAAATCCCTGTATATAATACAACAGCTTTTGAAGCATTAACGGTGTCACTTCATCCATTCTTTCAAAAATATAGGATATAACACCAATCATTTTATTCGAAACAGTAAATATATTTTTTAACTCGTTTACTTTCGTCATAGACTTTTTGAAGGCACTCATCGCAATTTTATCTTTATTTTCGAGCATTTTTTGTTCCATATATTCAGGAGAAAACAATGCATTACGAATCACATCTGAATATTCTTTAGATGGAACCTGTCCTAATAGATAGCGAGTAATCGTTATTTCACCAAATCCTAATACGATTGATAAAGGTGCCTTGCCAATATTATAGAGCTTCATTAAAGTATAAATATCCTCAATGGTCACTAAATCCTTTAATTTCCTATATTGTTCATCGACTTCACGTACATTTAAATCAATAATACCAGGAACACTCATGAATTCACCACATCGATCACAAATAGCACAAGTAATTTCAAAAGTTAATTCTTCACCGCGAATCATCTTTTTCACCAACTTCTTCTGTAATGTATAAGATGTGACATCCCTGCACTCTACACAAAATCCTGTTTCTCTTTGCATACAATACTGCCTCCTTTTTATATGTTATCGAAAATAATAAACGAGTGGATACTTTTGTTTATGAAATGATATGACGATCACAAATTTGTTTTCAATCATATTAAACTTGATGTATAAAGGAACCACTTCACTTTTTTTCATACCTCTTCATTAAAGAAATCTCTTTTCCAAAGATATATAGCCATTCATGTTGAAATTGAACATGTTTATTTTGAACTTTTTCACAGAAATCATCTTCTGTTAAATCTAATAATATGATCTTAATTCGCTCTTCATCAATTAAATACTCATCAAACAACGATAAATTTGTCATTCTGTTTGAATTTAACGCAATACAAAATTTATTCTGAACTATCAATTTCTTTGCTCTACTGAGATAATCAGCAATTTCTGATTTATCAATCAAGATTTTCACCTCCAAGAAAATGATGGCATTTTTGATTATTCCTATCATAATCATATCATGTGATAGTATTTTGTCAATATTCTATCATCACAAAGCAAACAAAAAAAATGCATCCATTAAACAGATGCATTATAATATGTCGCAATATCACTTTCTGAAATATAGCCACATTCAGCCATCGCCTTTAATACGGCATATTGTTTTTGTTTGGCTTGGGCAAAATGATAAACTAATTCATAATTGTTTGGCGATTGGGGAATTCCTGCAAGTAAAGAAGCCTGAGCTATGGTCAGATCTTCTGGATCTGTATCAAAATAACCATAACTTGCTTCATAGATACCAGTATAGTTATTTCCATAATTGATCACATTCACATATAGGGCAATGATTTCATTTTTAGAATAATGCTTCTCCAAATAACGAGCTACAAATAATTCTGTACTTTTACGATCCCACGTACCATCAAACATACCATATAAATTTTTAGCCAATTGCTGCGTAATCGTAGAACCACCACTCTTTAATAGATCATCATCAAATTGGGATACAAGTGCACGCATAAGCCCAATATAATCAACGCCTCCATGATCATAAAAACGACGATCTTCTATTGCCACCGTTGCTCGTACGAGTTCAGGTGATAAATCATCATATCCGACAAAAGTAGATCTAGATGTAACTTCACTTACCACATCATCCACAGATTGAGATTGCGTTAATTCTAAATAACCCCAATATCCTTTACCAAAAAAGATGCCTACAAAGGCAATAATCAAGATTAATAATAATTTAAATATAAACTTAACAAACTTTTTCATACCTAAACATTAACATAACAAAAAGAACTTGTAAAATTACAAGTTCGTAAGATTAATCCTTTAAAGTCACGTGTGAAGCATCTTTAAAGATTGAATTTGCCGCAATCTGACCACGCACACGAGATAGTGGATATACATTTGTGTGTGGACCAATAATCGTTCCTGGACAAAGTACAGAGTTACATCCAACTTCTACATAGTCACCCATAAAGGCACCAATTTTTCTTAACCCTGTTTCAAATTCTTCAACCACATTATAATTTTCATCTTTTCTTCTTAAGATGATATTGTCACGAGCACTCTTTAAATTACTTGTGATACCCCCAGCACCCAAGTGAGAATGATATCCAAGAATACTATCTCCTACATAGTTGTAGTGAGGTGTTTCTACATTGTCAAATAAAATACAGTTCTTTAATTCCACACTATTTCCAACCACGCAGTTTGCGCCCACTAAAGCACTTCCACGCACAAAGGCACAATGACGAACCTCTGTTTCAGGACCAATGATGCATGGAGCTCCTAGATATGCACTTTCAAAGACATTGGCACTCTTGTGTACCCATACGTGTTCTTTGACTTCCACATAATCTTCTCCTAAGTTTTTACCTAGTTCTAAAATCAAGTCTTTGATTCCCGACAAAGCTTGCCAAGGATATTCAAACTTTGCTAAATAATCCTTTGCCAAAGTATGATCTAAATCATATAATTCATTTATTTTGTACATAAAACTTCCCTCTTTCTTACCACTCAGGCTCAAATTTGAATTCAACCTGAACGTCATCTTTATTTATATCTAAAATCGCATAGCTACATGGCTTTCCATCTCTAGAATGCGATAAAGATCCTGGATTTACTAATGTAACACCATCGATACGATCTAAAAAGGATACGTGTGTATGTCCAAAGCATACAATGTCACAATTCAATTCTTTAGCACGATTCACCAATTGTTCACTTCTTAAAAAATATGAGAACCGATGAGAATGTGTTACATAAATTTGATGTTTACCAATCGGTATGATTCTTTCATTTTCAAAACGACCAAAATAATCATTGTTTCCACGCACAATGATATAGCCCGGATAATTCATCGGATCATCCTCTAAATCACCACAATGAATAAACAATTTCGCGTTTGGATGTTTTTCCTGGATCGTTTTTAATATATCGTTTCTTCCATGAGAATCACTCACAACAACTATTTTCATAAAGCCTTTTACTCCAATTCATCCGGAAATGACATTTGTTCCATGCCCTTACCACTATCATGCATGATTTTAGCGGTTTTTACACCTACATAACGAAGCATAAAAGGCTGATACCAATGTCCCGTCTTCTTTTCTTGTTCTTGTTGGTAACGAACTACAAAACCATAGCGATACGCATTTTCTTCAATCCATTCCATACGCTTTTTACTTTCTTCAGACAATTCTTCTTCGACTTTTGAATAATCATATTCATCATCGACATATTGCCTACATAGATTGATCCATTCATCCTGACCCTCTAATACGATCGTATATCCGAGTTGCTGCTCATTTTTACCGGCACTAAACATATAGTAGTCAACACCCTCATATTCTTTGGATGCGTTGACATATTGATCTAGAATTTGTTCATAATTCAAATAACCACTGACCAAATTCAAATGATCCTGCCCATCCATAACAGACGCATACGAATCTAACATATTCGTTAGATCTTCGACCATACATGTTTGAACTAAGATCGTATTAAATGTCGTAATCTTTTCTGGTATATACTTATATACCGTATTCTCCTGATTTAATACGACATACGGATTGGTTGGATCGGCAATCAATCTTAAATCTGAATATAATACAGCTTCGTTTTCATAGAACGTCGTTAAATCAATATATGAATAGTGCATCAACAATTGTTTTAAAGAATCATACGAAAAATTCTTTCGAAAACGATTCACAAAATTGACGATATATTCATTATCTGCATCCTGCGTTTCCTTGGCTTCTTTATAATATAACGTATTTTTTAAATTGAAATCTTTCAACTCTATAAAATCCATAAATTTATCCGGTGAAATATGTTGATTTACCAAATAATCAATATCATCACTATCTAGATATTTTAATAAAACATCACGATTCTCATCGGTTGTATAAGGATATCGAGCTAAAGGATCATACGATTTATCCATGCTATATAGACAATATAAGCCCACCGCTAGACAAACCACAATCAATAAAATACGTGCTCGCAATTCTTTTTTACTAATCAAAATAAGTACCTCACGCACCCCATTATACTAGACTATTAATTCTCATGCAAACGAGCATATAGAATCTTAGCCACATCTTCTGGAATCACTTCACTCAATTGTTCTACACTCGCAAGACGCATCTGCTTCATACTTTTAAAATGCTTCAACAATTCCTTTTTACGCTTAGGCCCAATACCACTCACCGTATCCAATACAGATTTTGTCATAGACTGATCTCGAAGTTTTCTATGATACGAAATCGCAAAGCGATGCACTTCATCCTGCATACGTGTTAATAAGAAGAATAAGCTCGACTTGGAATCAATCTGAATTTCATTTAAATTTACATCCATCAATGCTCTTGTCGCATGCTTATCATCCTTTACAAGTCCTGCTACTCTTAAATCAAGCTGCAACATATCTATAATTTCTTTGGCCGCCGCAATCTGTGCAGCACCACCATCCACCAACAATAAATCTGGCATCGGCAAATGTTCTTTCAACAATCGAAAGTATCTTCGATAAATGACTTCTTTCATACTGTCCACATCACTGCGATACCCATCTAATTTATAATGACGATATGAATTCTTATCAGGTAAGCCATCCTTAAAGACAACCAAACCACTCACATTAAACGTACCTTGGATGTGGGAGTTATCAAACATTTCTACCGTATGAATATCCGCATTGAATATTTTTGACAACATTTCATTGGCCTGACGCAACTCATTATCCTTACGAAATACCAGTTTAAACTTCTGTTCATGTGCTTCCTTGGCATTTTTATAAACCAAATCTATCAGTTTCTTTTTTTCACCACGAACTGGAATATGCACATTCGTATTTAAAGCTTCCTTTAAAACATCCACTGGCGTTCCAGACGGCACCAAAATTTCTTTTGGCACCACATTTTTTTCATAATACTGCATGATAAAGCTAGTAAAGGCATCCATCTCATCTTCATACAACGGTGTAATTGACATATTTCTTTCCAATAACTTTCCTTGACGAATAAAGAAACCTTGAAAAGAAATGTATCCAGAATCCACATAATATCCAAATACATCACGATTTGCACGATCTTTAAAGTCAATCGTCTGTTTTTCAATGACATGCTCTAAGGCTTGGATCGTATTATAGATTTCCTGCGCCTTTTCAAACTGCAAGTTTTCACTGGCCTCCATCATTTTAGCCTGCAAAGAATCCATCACCTCTTTGGTGTCTCCCTGCAAAAACTTCTTAATTTTTTTACGCGTCATTTCGTTTTCCTTAGGATCAATCTCATGAATACAAGGTCCTAGGCATTGGTGCATGTGATAGTACAAACACGGAGAATCTGGAATATGACGACATTTACGTACACAAAAGATCTGATTGATCAATCTCACAATTTCATAAGCCGATTGACTACTTGGATACGGTCCAAAATATTCACTCTTTTTATTTTTGATATTTCGTGTTGTACGCACCACAAAATTATTCTCTTTTGTGATCTCAATATATGGATATGTCTTATCATCCATAAACATAATGTTGTAAGGTGGCGTATGTTTTTTTATTAAATTGATTTCTAATAATAAAGCCTCTTTTTCACTGCCCGTCACGATAAATTCAAAATCACGAATGTGCGACACTAAACGCGTCGTCTTATTGTTGTGGGTACCATGAAAATAAGAACGCACACGATTCTTTAATACTTTTGCCTTACCCACATACAATATATTCTGATTCTCATCTTTCATGATGTAACAACCAGGAGAATCTGGAAGTAAGGCTAATTTATCTTGTAGATGTTTAGAAACACTCATTTTATCCCCTACTTTAATATAACGATAGTTGCACCAAGTCCACCTTCACTTGGACCGGCACTGTTAAACTTAGAAACATTTGGCTGTTTCTTTAAATCCTTCCATACGGCTGTACGCAAAGCACCCGTACCCATACCATGAATGATACGTACTTGTTTAATGTGTTTAACGACAGCTTGATCTAAATATTTATCTAAAGCAGCAATACCTTCTTCGACACGCATTCCAATTAGATTCAACTCCAAAGGAAAACGACTGGATACCGATTCTACATGCGCTTTATAAGTTGCTTTCTTGATTTGTGGCTTATGCATAGGCTCCAACTTTGAAATTTTCACCTTCATCTTCATACCATTTGTTAAAACGGTAGCTTCATTTCTTCGAATGTCCACAATTTCACCATGCGAATTTAAGCCTGTGATTTTTACATAATCACCAACCTTAAATTCTTTCTTATCTTCTTCAACTTCTTCAACATGCTCATTTAAAAGATCCAGTTCATGCATCTTTTCAATCTGCTTATGCTGCTTACCCGTCTTTTCTTTACGAAGCACAGTTAAGATTTCTTTGGCCTCTGCCTTTTTCTTTTCGAGCATCTCATTCAATTGTTCCTGATACGAGGCATCCAATTGGGCCTTACGCTTTTCGATTTCTTTTTCTTTTTCGTAAGCCTCCTTTTGAACGCGGTGCGCATCTTCAATCAATTGATTAAAACGCTCCTTTTGTTTCAAGACATCATTTTGAAGTTTTTCTAATTTCTCCAATTCTTTTTCTGTCTGCTTTTCATTTTCATTCTTTAAAAAATTCGCTCTTTCTAAAATGGACTCTTCTAAATTGTATTCTCTGGCAATATGGAAGGCATAACTTGCTCCAGATACACCAGGAATATATTTATAGGTTGGCTTTAATGTTTCTGGATTAAACTCAACACTCGATACTAATACAGAATCATTCGCTTTTCCATATGTTTTTACTTGCGAATAGTGAGTTGAAGTAATGATCGTACTTCTTTTTGAGATCAAATACTCCAAAATCGCAACCGCAAGACTGGCTCCTTCTAATGGATCGGTACCATTTCCAATTTCATCCAATAAGATAAAACTATTCTCATCACTCTTCTGACAAATATGAGAAAGACGAGAAATATGACTTGAGAAAGTCGATAAGTTATTTTCAATGGACTGATGATCTCCAATGTCAAAATACATCGATTGATAGAATGGTAAAATGGCTTTATGACATAATACGGGAAAGGCTGCATGGGCCAAAGCTACAAAGAGTCCCATTGTCTTTAATGTCACTGTCTTACCTCCCATGTTTGGTCCTGAAATCATAAGGCAAGCTTGTTTATCATTTAATTCATATGTGTTACAAACCACTTTCTTTTCATCAATCAAAGGATGTTTGGCATGTTCTAAATACATGGAGTGATCTCTTGATTGTAAAGATGGAATGCATCCATCATAGCGTACTGCCCATTTTGCCTTTGTGAAAGCTACATCAATTACAGTTAATGTTTCTAATGCCGAAGTTAAAGACAACGCATTTTTCTTAACTTGCATCGACAATTCCTTACAAATTCGTTTCTTTTCTTCTTCAATACGAATCATCAAAGAAGAAATCTCATTATTATCAGCTACAAAGCTAGATGGTTCAACATAATAGGCAAGTCCTGAACTGGATTGTCCATGAATCATACCGCCAAAGGCATTCTTGTCTTGGGCACGAACCAAGACAACAACACGTCCAGATACAGTTGTCGTCATATTTTCCATCAATTTTGAACTATTCTTCTTTAAAAACTGTCTTGATTTTGATTGTAATGCTAAGCGCGTATCTACCAATGCCTTATGCATACTTTTTAATGCGGGTGTCGCATCTTCTTTAACCGATCCTGTTAGATCAATCTTTGAAATGATTGAATCCATCAAACGTGTACATCCATCCATAGATTGAGCTAAATTTGTCAGTTCTGGATAATCCGATGAATCCAAGCTTTGTTTGGCTTGTTTGACAGCCGTTAAAAAATGGTAGATCGAAATCAATTCTTTACTTGTTAGTGTCATCTGTTTCGAAGCTTTTGAGACTGGTAAAGAAATATCATTCGCTCCTGATAAAGAAAGTAAGCCTCCGGCTTGTTCAAACTGAATGGCTTCTTTGGCATAGTTTAATTGTTCTTGTATTTCTAATTTATCAAATACAGGCAACGCATTTAAAATTTTTTCTTTGGCGCAAGAAAAGCTAGAAAACGCAGAAATCTGTGTTAATACACTTGAAAAATCAATGGCCTGGTTTAATTCGTTTCTAAAATTTTGTTCCATAAAATACTCCGTTCTCACCTATTTTAACACAAAATTTATGGTAAACTAAATAAGGTGATTAAAATGGCAACATTGACAAAGAATATGACAAAAGAAGAGATCTTTCAATTAAAAAATCGATTATCTCCATTTATATTAAAAGAAAGTACACCACAGTATACGTACTATCAAATCAAAACGAAAGAATGTTCGATTACGGCATATACAAGTGGTAAAGTTGTATTTCAGGGAGCCGATCTTTCTTGGTTAGAACCGAAACAAACGCATAGTGAAGCACAAGATCAAGCGGGCAGCGATGAAGTGGGTACTGGTGATTATTTTGGTCCAGTTGTAGTGGCTAGCTGCATTGTCACAAACAAGGCTCGCAAAAAACTTGCACATCTTGGCATTCAAGATTCAAAGCAGGTGGACGATGTAAAGATTCGTAAGCTTGCACCTATCATCAAGGAAGTGTGTCCACATAGTATTTTGATTGTTCCCAATTCAAAATATAATGACATGCATGATACTTGTAATATGGTGGATATGAAGTGTCGTCTGCATAACCAGGCTTATGTAAATTTGGTACATAAAGGATATACGCTTCCTAAGCAGATCGTTATTGATCAGTTTGTGCAAGAAAAAAGTTACTATCGCTACTTACAAGGCTTTCCTGAAGTCATTCGGGGTATCACATTTGAGACCAAGGCCGAAAACAAATACCTGGCAGTAGCTTGTGCGAGTATTCTGGCAAGAAACGCCTTTCTAGAAACGTGGGATCTTATGGAAGAAAAATATGATTTCAAATTTGAGAAGGGTGCCGGAAGCAAGGTGGATGTGTGTGGCAAGAAATTCGTACAAAAATTTGGAAAAGAAAAGCTTTACCAAGTGGCAAAGCTTCATTTCAAAAACACACAGAAGATTGGAGTTTAATTTCCAATCTTTTTTATCGTCTTCTTCGATCATTTTCAGCTAAAGAATAATAACGCTTTTTATCTTCATACATCTTTTGATCGGCTTCTTGTAAAGTTTCAGATAGATTTGAACAAGTTTCTTTCCATACACAACCTGTCGCAACACTGATTTCTAGTTCTTTCATTCGTTTCAATAATTTTGCATATTGATCAAAGAATAAGAGTTCGGATACATCTTGTTCAATGACGACAAACTCATCTCCACCTACACGATAGGAATTATCTAAGAAGATTTCTTGTAGAGCATATGATGCCGAAATAATGAGTGTATCTCCTGCGATATGTCCCATTTTATCATTGATTTCTTTAAGTCCATTTAAATCCAAGTAAATAACACCTAAAGAATGGAGTTCTTTGTTTCTATTTTGTTCAATATATTCATTGAAGTGATTGCGGTTTTGTGCATAAGTTAAAGAATCTACATAACTTAAATTCTTTAATTTTGTCTTCTCTTTTTCTCTTTCCATAGCCGTTTTAATAAAGAAACATAAAGATTCTAAGAAATCTTTTTGGTAGTAATTCTGTTTTGGATTGTCTACCGCAAAAACACCTTTGATTTGTTTATGATCCATAAACGGTACAACTATAATACTATGAATTTTTTGTTGCATAAAACTCGCATAAATTGGACTTGTATATGGTATTTCATGAGTCACATCTTCTATATAATAAGATTTTTGATTTTCAAAGAATTGATTGATTAAATCTGTATGTCCTAAACATAGTCGAACCATATTTTCAATGTGAATGTCATCATGTCGTTTTCCATATTCAAAGATGCCATTTACCTTTTTATTGTCCATATCCAAATCTAATACGTAACACCTTTCAGCTTGATAAAACTCACAAATGATCTGAAGGATTTCATCAATGGTACTTTCTTTATACAAATCATTCGATAATTTTCGAACACATTGAATTAATGTATTGGATACATTTAAATCTTCATTTAGTTCATTCGATTTTTTAGAAATTCTGCGAACTTTTGTGATATAGAATCCACAATACAATAAAAGAATCAATATTTCACAGATGACCATGATCATATAATTGTTCTTTAATGTCAATACACTCGCAAAAGCATCCTCTTCATTTACCATAACTAAAAGTTCCCAATTGTATACTCCAACTGGTTTATAAACGAAATATTTCTTTTCGCCATTTTTTTCAGAAGCGAAAGCACCAGATTTTAAAGAATGAATTTGTTTCAAAACATTCTTCTTTGGCGACAATAATTTAAAATCCGTATCTGAAGCAATATTATCAATATTCAAATCTTGATTATCCATCACGACCTGTCCATCGGTTGTATCAATAATTGAGTTGTGTGTCTTTCCATTCAATATTTTTGTATAAAACTGATCATCCAATGTGTCACATTGAAGTACTCCTACTAAATAAGCGATTACCGTTTCATTTTGTTGAATAGGCACGTAATAATTCACACTTCGTTTATTTGTCAAAGTATCTGTATGAACTAGATCCATATATTCCGCAGTTGAATTTAATACTAAAAATTCATTGGTGTAAATTTGTTGAACCTCATCATGCATTGTATATAACGTATTATTCTTCATCAACAAATCAACACGTTCAAACAAAGATACATCTTCAAAAGTACTAAGTCGATCTTTATATTCTTCATATGTAGGTAAATGGTCTTCATTTGAGAAATCTTTTCCAATCAAGCGTAAATAATTCAAATCATCATTTACACGATTTTTAATACTTTGAACCATGGTTTCACTCGCATTTTCTAACCGGTTAAAACATTCCTCTTCTTCTTGTCTTAAACTAATATTGTATGTTGCGACAGTCAATACCAGTATCAAGACCATAACTACAAGCGTAGGCATTAACTGCGTTAATTGTTTTTTCATAACTGTTTCCTTTACATTCACCATTAATTATATACCTTATGAACGAATGTTTACAACAAAATAATAACCAACACCAAAAAGGAGTAACACTAGGCTACCCCTTTGTGTGATTATTGACTTTCATTACGCTTGTTGTGTCTGTTCGTCTTCATCATCGTCATCAACGTTTTTCCATTTACGTCCTACGAAGAATACTACGATTTGTACGAATCCAATAACAACCATCCAAATTGTCCATTGATCTGTCCAAGTCCAACGAAGACTCATGTCTTCAGTTACTAGGAAGAATACAACAGATAGGATTGCGATTAGAACTGCAAGTACGCGAGTGAATACTCCACGTTTCTTTTCTTGTTCTTTTTCTTCATCTTCATTTGTAGTTGTTTGATCTTTAGTTTCATCGTCTTCGTCATCTTTATTCTTATGACGTTTAGAAATCAATAACAACAATCCGAATAATACCGTTACAATAGCACAAATCAAGTTGATAAATGCCCAGAATTTCTCTGGTCTAGCCTTAGGTGTCTTTTCCTTTTCAACCTTTTCTTCCTTAGGCTCAGCCTTAGGAGTCTTTTCCTTCTTCACTTCCTCTTGTGGAGTTGGAGCAGGAACTACTTGTTGAATGTATCGAGGTGTTACTGGAGGAGGACTTACTGGAGTTGGTGAAGTTGGTGGAGTTACAGGAGCCGTAGCTGCTGTAATTGTTAATGTACCAACAACCTTAGTAATATCGTAGTTAGAAGCTAATGTCTTTTCATTTAATTTGTATTCGAATGCGTTAGCACTATTTCCAACACTTGTTTGAGTTCCAGTTACCTCATAAGAAGCACCTTCACCTTCTACGAATCCATCACCACTGACTGTGATAGAAGTATTCGTCAATGCTTGACCATCATAAGTCTTACTTACAGTTGCACTTGTCAATGTTACTAAACGCTTAGTAATCTTATAAGTTTTAGTGAATGATCCACTGTAGTTACCTAATCCAGAAACCTTAATAGTTACTGTACCAGCATTTACTAAATCATCACTATATACTACTGTGTAATCCTTATTTGCGATTAAATCTTTACCAGTCTTAGTATCTTTAACTGTTAATACTTCTCGATGTTCTTGACCATCATACTTAGAATCTTTTGGATTACTTACCGTAATACCTGTCTTCTTATCATCTGGAGTATCAGGCTCATCAGGAATAATTGACTTAGGCGTTACTGTTAAATCACCGATAGATTCTTTGGCAAGCTTGTAGTTTGTCTGAATAGCTGATCCATTCCACTTCAAGCTATACGTATTCTTTGAAGTACCTTCATCCGTTCGACTACCCGTTGTAGTAAATTCTACTGTTTCACCAGAAACAATACCCTCAATCTTACCGCCAGCTGTTAATGCAGTTCCATCATAAACCTTCTTTGCAGATTCAGTTGTTACTGTATAAGCCTTAGGTGCGATTTCGTATGTTCTAGTTACTTTTCCCGTGTAGTTTCCAATACCACTAATCGTTACTGTGATTGTTCCAGTTACATTTCTGAAATCAGATGTTGAATATTCTACTGTGTAATCAGTACCTTCAACCAATGCATTTCCTTCTTTATCTGCAACTGCAGGAGACCACTTGTGTTCCTTACCATCATATACTTTGTTACTTGGCTTATTGATCGTAACACCACTGTAGTTAGGATTTGGTTTGTCTGGATCTTTACCAGGATCGATTGTCTGTTCTGTTACTGTTAATGTACCAATAGAATCTTCTTTTAACTTGTAGTTTTTACTTGAAGCTTTCTTCCACTCTAATTTATAAGTATTAGGAGTTGAACCAACTTCCGTCTGACTACCAGTTGTATGAACAACAACAACTTCACCATCCACGATACCTTCAATCTTACCACCAGCTGTTAAGGCAGTTCCATCATAAACCTTCTTTGCAGATTCAGTTGTTACTGTATAAGCCTTAG
>ERZ791702.241-NODE-241-length-32581-cov-14.7159_pt1 | contig 32581 bp, 35 predicted proteins | sample MGYA00510050_ERZ791702 | MGnify/ENA primary metagenome ERZ791702 (study PRJEB30046, sample SAMN00715230) | human gut metagenome | study: EMG produced TPA metagenomics assembly of the A metagenome-wide association study of gut microbiota in type 2... | reverse complement strand
ACCATCCAGACAATAGTATCCGGATGGTTCGTCATCTCTTAACTTAATGACATTGCTTTAACACCCTCTTTTTTTAAACAATCAATTGCTTCATTTGCATTTTTACTCTTCCAATTTAAATATTCTTTATAATTATTTAACACTTCAACCTGTTCAGGTTTTATTTTTTCACCCAATTGTTTTTTTATAATATCGATTTGAGAAATTGAGTTTTGACTCTCTACAATCAATTGCTCATTATAAATGATATTCCTTTCTACATCATTCTCCAGGTTTAAAAAGTTCATTGAAAACATATTTACTATCAAAAAGATCAATAAGCATACTAAGCTAGCTTTGCTCCTTAAAATACTTTTCATCTCATATTCCATATCTTTTTCTCCTAATTTACCCCATTTAGATCGATTCTTTCTAAATATTTAACCATACAAAAATGAATGATTACGATTAATAAAATAATAATCCAAAGAATCAAAGAATTTATTGAGAAGATAGAACTAAACAAATTAATGTCTGTTAATAAAACGAGCAGACATAGACAAGGAACTAATAGACTTATACCACTGTTTTTTGTAAGAAGTGAAAGCACTTGAATCATAGTTGATAGAAAAGCTAGTAATACGATTGTTATCATTAAATTATTCATACACCACATGCTAATAGGCACGAATGTGTTTTTAACTGTAACAAACACTTCGTCTCCTAAACCATAAGCGTAATATCCTAATACAAATAAAATACTGATCATCATCAAACTCATAATCATTGTAGCTATTGATGTTACAATTGTTCTTGATAAATAAATTTTCGTTCTTGAGCCCGTCATTGTGAACAGTAATTTATAAGTATTTGATTCAAAATCTTTAGACCAGCAGTCAAAATTAGATAATATGACACATGCAAGTATTACAATAATTGGGATCCCACCAAAAACAAAAAAATTAGATAACATATAATATGCTGTTGGCATTTTTTCGTATACAAAATCGTAGAATTGATTTTTCATGTACATATCTTGAAGTTTAATTCGATTTTTTAGATCTCTTTCATCATTACGCAGCATGATTGAATATGATGAAAGATCTCCACCTTCATCAATCACTTTTTGAAGGAGCTTATCTCTTTTTATCATTGTTTCAGCGATACAATGTTCGTTTTCATGTTCAAGATTATAAGACACCAGTCTGCAATTTTCTAAATCTGCCTGCCAAAAATCTCTGGATTTTTCTAGTTTTTCTGTGTCTTCACCAATTTCTTTCATCCTATTAATTTGCTCTGTTATTATTTTAGATCTAGTTGCATCTGAAGTCACCATTTGCTCGTAATAATGAACTTGACTCGAAATATAATTATTGTGTTTTGGCACAAAGTAAAAACAAAAAATCACAATCATAGAAAGACATCCTATGATAAAAATGCCTATATTTCTTTTTGAAAAGAAAATACGGATTTCATTATAAATCAACGTTTTCATATGCTTATCCTTGGTACAAGTTTTGATAATATTTCTCTAGACCTTCTCCATTATCTTCAATTAAATAAATAGAAATATTATTTTTAACCAATAAGTTGATTACGTTAGAAAAATCATTATCTGAACCACATTCTAATCTTATATATTCATTATCGTTCGTTACAATATAGTCTTTTAAAATCTTTTGTGCATATTGATTATCTGAAGTTTTGATACACAAAATATGTTTTTGATGAAGCTCGTCTATTGTCTTATGTGCAATAAGCTGACCATCTTTTATAAAAATAATTCGATCTACTAACTTATCTACTTCACTTAATTGATGACTCGATAAAAGAATACTTGTACCATCATTACGTATATCCAGAAGTTTCTTTCTTAAATCAATAATAGCCTGTGGATCCAATCCATTTGTCGGCTCATCCAATATAAGCAGTTTGGGCTTTGTCATCATTGCCAATGATAAAATCAAGCGTTGCTTCATACCCATGGAATAATGCCTAACTTCTTTTTTTAATTCATCATTTAAACCACTAAAATCTTCCATTTCTCTAATTCTGCTTTTATCCAGTTTTTTCCATTTTGCGACCATTTTAAAATGATCCTTACCCGTAAGATTGGGATAAAGAGCTGGATATTCGATACTAACACCCATGTTAGATAAAGCATTTATCCGATCTTTATCTATGTCATATCCATTAATTTTTATTTTACCTGAAGTTGGATGATATAAACCAGCAATACACTTCATTATGGTAGATTTACCTGAACCGTTAGGCCCAATCAATCCTAATATTTCATTTTCATTAATACTGAAAGAGATATCTTTTAAAATATTTACTTTGTTTATTGATTTACACAACCCATTTACCATTAAAAGCATGGCGCACCTCCTTTGTGTATATTTTTAAAATTACAAATTCAAATACTTTCCACAATTTTTTTGGTAAATTCCCAATTTGTTTTTGAAAACATTTTTTGTTCATGATTTAGTCTATCATCCATATTCATCACCTACTTTCTAAGAACCTGAACTATTATATCTTTTCAGTCCTCTTCGCCATAAAAAGGCTCCTATCACGCCATAAATCATGTCGACTAAAGCAATCATAACGACATACACCCAATGCACATTCACTTTATTTAACAGAATTAAAGATGGATAATAATTTACCAAACCATACGGTAATAGTACCGTAACAATAAACTTAAATGCCTTATTAAATATACTTATCGGATAATGTTGTACACTTTCCTGTATTTCATTTGTACTATATAAAATAGATTTTGATTTCATGGTCCAAAAAGATATACAGCTTACTGAAAAAAGAATCGCGGTAAATACATACACTCCATTTATAATTGAAACTATAAATCCAAGCATAAAACCAACTGTAATTTGGATATGTAACATTTTTGCCGCAAATAAAGCTCCAATCATTCCCGTTGTGAAATCACATAAATCTGTAATACTAATTTTTTCAGATGCTAATTGCAAAAGAGGGCTCACCGGTCTTAACAGGAACCGATCAAATGTTCCATTCACAATATGATTCTCTAAATCACTAATATGTCTAAAAAAAGTATTATGAAATCCTAAACAAGATAAGAATAAACAATAATTAAAAACTATCTGCCAAAAAGTCCATTCATTTAGTGTATGAAAGTTTTTCAACATGACCCAGATCAAAAGAATAGAAGACCCGTTGATCATGATAAGTCCGAAGAATCCTGCAATAAAACTTGAACGATATTCAGCAAATCGTTTTAAGCCTGCTTTTATTAGATCAAAATATAGTTGAACACTTTCCATACCCTAACCTCCTTGTACAACGATTTTCTTCGATACACATTTCCACATAAAGCGTCCAATCAAAGATAATATAAAAATCCAAATCACTTGAAAACGAACGGTTTGAAAAAGATTGCCATTTCGAATAAAAAGAAGCAATGGCTCGTAAAATACATATTTAAAAGGTAACCAGTTTATTATTCTTAAAAGAAAATCCGGATAAAACCATAAAGGAACCACTTGTCCTGAACAAAATGCAATCAGTGCATGAAAAATATAGAGATATCCTTCTAGATCAAGACTTAAAAAACAAATTAAAGATAAAATATAATTCATTGAAAACAATAATAAAAAGCCAAGTACGAAAGTGATTAAAGCTCCAATTAAATTCACATTTAGCTCTAGTTTAAAAAACCAAGTTGATATTAAAAAGGAAGGAATTGTGAAAATGCAAAGATTAATCACCGTTGAAGAAAGAGTTCTTAAAAACAATTGTGTTTGTAATTCCATTGGCTTGAGTAAATCACATATAATTCTTCCATTTTTTATATTTTCTTCCACATAAATATGTGGACCATCCCACCAAGTAAATGCCTGTGATAAAGAAATTGAAAATATACTATAAAGCAGCATTTGATTTAGATCAATATTTCCAAATAAAGAAGCATTCTGCTTATATAATGTCATCCATAACATTGCATAGGCATAGATTCGTATAAACACATTGACTAATGTCATGCAAAAAGCAGATTTATAAGCTGTTAAAGATGAATATTGTTGTTTTAAATAAGCCCATAAAACACGATACATATTAACATACCTCTTTAATTACATCTTCTATTTCTAGGTCCTTGATTGAAAAGTCTGCAACCTCTGTATTTTTTAATAAGCAACTCACAATATCTGTAACCGAATAAAGTTTGTAATTGTATTGAATCAGCATAGTTTTATCATCTAAATTTTGTATACGAAGATCTTGAAAATCTTTTAAAAACTTTAGTTCATCAATAGAATACGTCTTATTAAATACAACTTTTAAATTCCGATATCGTATATATTTTTCTTTTACACTCTCTAAATCCCCATCATATAACATTCGCCCATGATTGATTAAAATAACTCGATTACATAATTTTTCCACATCCTGCATATCATGTGTTGTCAAAAATACAGTTACCTTCTTTGTTCTATTTAACTCCAAAATAAATTCTCTTAACCTATCCTTTGTTGCCACATCCAAACCAATAGTTGGTTCATCTAAAAACAATATGGATGGATCATGTATCAATGCTGCAATTAAATCACACTTCATTCTTTGGCCCAAACTCATCTGTCTTACTGGCAAATTCAAAAATTCTTTTACCTGCAGCATATCAGCATATTTTTCTACTCTATCTTTAAAATCACAATCTGGAACTTTATAAATTTCTTTTAATAGTTCTAAACTTTCTATAGCAGGAATATCCCACCAAAGCTGACTCTTCTGACCAAAAACAACCCCAATATGTTTAGAGTTTTCCTTTCTGTACTTTAAAGGATCTTTTCCAAACACTTTAATCATTCCACTATTTGGCATCAAGATTCCTGTTAACATTTTTATTGTGGTACTTTTTCCGGCACCATTTGGTCCAATATAGCCAACAATATCACCTTTACGTATACAAAAACTCATATCATCCACAGCTATAAAATCTTTAAAGTCAGGATAAATAATATTTTTAATCATATTTTTTAACCCACTCTTTTTCTGGTATGTGCGGTATATTTTCCGTACATTCGTAATTTCTATAATGTTTTCCATCAATCATCACCTTTCCATATTATATAAACAACTAATCTAAATTCAACTTTCGTATGTTTACTAACTATATGATTGCTACACTTTATATGTGTATCAATACCTATTATAAATGTGTGCTGGTCCAATCGATAGGTATATAAATGGTTTTAAAATACTAAAATTATAATATGAAGAATAATGTTAAAAAATTACGTTTGGAAAATAGAATAAAACAAGAAATCCATATCACTTTATGTTACTATTAATCCACTGAGGTGATGCTTTTATGCCATATAAACATAAAATTCCAATCTATACAGAAAATGTAAATTTGACAGGTGCATATTTTAGACATCAAAGAATTATTGATGGGCTTTCACTAACATACGTCGCAGATTCAATTCGGATGAACAAAGGTTTCTTAAGCGATCTAGAAAATGGGAAGAGAAATTTTCCTGATGGAACCATTAATCAATTAAATGATTTTTATAACTTAAAATTCGATGATTCTCTTAAATTTTACATAGAATTAGAAAATAATATTGATGAAATATTTCACGCTCTATGTAATTCCAATACTTTTAAAGAGAAACAATTACTGGAATTAATTTTAAGTAAACGAGACATATATGAAAATAGCAGTGGATTTTTTTTATTTAATCTTTTAAATCTTTTTTATCTAATACGATTTAATTGTAATGAAACCTTTATTAATGATGCAAAAAAATTAATCGAGTCTAATTTAGATGCCATTAATTCCAAAGATTTAGCAATCTTTTATTGTATTTTAGGTATTTATTATAAAAGAAATCCATCTACAAATTTTGTGGCTGAAAAGTACTTTAAAAAATGTTTGTCTTTATCTTCAAATATTCCTGACATCGCTGCACTTTGCACATTTGAACTAATTAGTATATATGCTGAAACAAACAGATCTGCGTTAGCATATACATATTGCGAAAAATCCAGAAGCATTTTCAATCGATTACAAAGCTATACAACAATGTTTTTTATTGATTTTTTTCAATGTAATTGTTTAACAAACTTAGGACTCTATGAAAACTCAATTCAAAAGCTAACAGAATTACTAAACAATATTGACCAATCCAGTAATAAATATATTTCAACCATGTATCATAGTTTAGCTTGGTGCTATCTATTAAACTGTCAATACAGTGAATGTATAAAATACACAAATCTAGCAATTGAAAACAAAGATCCATCTTGTGATTTATGTTATTTCATACCCTATTCATATTATAAACAGAATGAGTATCTAAAATGTTTAGATTATATAGAATCTCATTTAGAATATGCAGACGATTTTTACAAGCCTTTTTTGCAAGCTATAAGTGCTCGTATTCAAAAGCAAAATGTTGATTTTGAAAAAAATATCATTTTGTATTATCAGTCACTCTTGCAGAACAATATGTACGAAGGTATTCCACTTATTCAAAACTTTATTTTGGATTACTATACAGAAACCAACAATAAAGATATGATGATCAAAATCCTTATTGACATCAAATCATTTAACGATAAAGATTTAACATTAAAAAGTTCTACACTCTTTACCACTTCACAAAGTTAAGAAAACCGCACTTATTTATCATTAATTAAAGCTTGAGTAAAACCTTATTTGCTCAAGCTCTTTGTTTATCTAAATTCCTTTTCTGTTCTAGTTGTTTATTATACTCTCTATACTTTGATGAACGTTTTCTTATATAGTCTAGACTCTTGATCTGACTTCTTAATACTTTAATATCCGGCGTTAGTGCTTTTGCTTCTTTGGATAGTAAGGAAAATTGAAATATATGAATTATGCACATTAGCAGACTATTTTAATGTATCTACTGATTATATACTTGGTAGAACTGAAAACAAGGCTACACCAGATACTACAAGTACTTTTGAATCACTGCTAGTAGAGAACTATAGTTCTTTAAAAGAATTACGAAATTTAAATTTAGACGAAAAGCAATTGTCACAAGCATAATCGCTAACTGTGTAAACTTAATTAATCTTAAAAACAAATAACTAACATTACTGCCATGTATTTGTGATATTATTATTGCAATGAGGTGATAATCTTATGCCATTTGTCAAGCAAATTCCAAAGTCACAACATAAAATAAATAATATTGGTGGATTTTTTCGAAACTACAGAATAAATGACGGTCTATCTTTAGCATATGTTGCAGATTCAATTCGGATGAACAAAGGTTTCTTAAGCGATCTAGAAAATGGGAAGAGAAATTTTCCAAATGGAACTATACAACAATTAAGTAATTTCTATGATATTTCATTCGATGAAAATCAACAACTATATGATGAAGCATGTGATATTCTTAACGAAGCCTTTAAAGCTTTATTTTTTGCTAACCAGACAGAAGAATCCGATATTTTAAAAAAAGCAGTGGAAAATACTAATATCTATGAAAATTCTAGTGCTTATTTTGTTTTTAAAATCATAGAATTACACTATCATATGCGTATTAGCAATAATAATTCGCAAATAGAATATATTAGAGAATTAGTCGAATCAAATTTAGACGCATTATCACTAGCTAACATATCCATCTTTTACTGTTTGCTAGGCATATACTACAAGCGGAAAAGTGTTTCCATTTTCATTGCTGAAAATTACCTAAACAAATCTTTGGAACTTTCTTCAAGTAACTCTAAAGTATACGCATATTCTCTTTTCCAACTAATCAGTTTATATGCTCGTACTAATCGTGTAGCTTTAGCTTATTCATATTGTGAAAAAGCTAGAAATATCTTTAATCGACTAAATAACTATACTACTCTGTTCTACATTGATTTTTCACAATGCAATTGCTTAATTAGTATGGGATTATATGATTTTGCAACAGCTAAATTAAAGGAATTATTAAGTGATATCAATCAATCAAACAAAGAATATGTTCCAAAAATACACCATAGTTTAGCTTGGTGCTATCTATTAAACTGTCAATACAGTGAATGTATAAAATACACAAATCTAGCAATTGAAAACAAAGATCCATCTTGTGATTTATGTTATTTCATACCCTATTCATATTATAAACAGAATGAGTATCTAAAATGTTTAGATTATATAGAATCTCATTTAGAATATGCAGACGATTTTTACAAGCCTTTTTTGCAAGCTATAAGTGCTCGTATTCAAAAGCAAAATGTTGATTTTGAAAAAAATATCATTTTGTATTATCAGTCACTCTTGCAGAACAATATGTACGAAGGTATTCCACTTATTCAAAACTTTATTTTGGATTACTATACAGAAACCAACAATAAAGATATGATGATCAAAATCCTTATTGACATCAAATCATTTAACGATAAAGATTTAACATTAAAAAGTTCTACACTCTTTACCACTTCACAAAGTTAAGAAAACCGCACTTATTTATCATTAATTAAAGCTTGAGTAAAACCTTATTTGCTCAAGCTCTTTGTTTATCTAAATTCCTTTTCTGTTCTAGTTGTTTATTATACTCTCTATACTTTGATGAACGTTTTCTTATATAGTCTAGACTCTTGATCTGACTTCTTAATACTTTAATATCCGGCGTTAGTGCTTTTACTTCTTTGGATAGTTTTGCCTTGGCAATTAGATCCTTTTCTTTGTAGGATCTGGAATACAAATACTTTCTTTGAGCCAGTAATCCATTCATCTGTTTATCTAGTAAGTCATCCATACAACATATACATTATATGGTCATTTACACAATCACTTCCTGTATTATTTTATATTCCAAATCTTTTACGTATATTTTGTACTCATTTTAAAGTCACTGTGAGTACATATTGAGTACAAGCATTTTAATATCTAGCACCATCACCATTAAAGAATGGGAGTGAATCAGCCTAACACAATAAAATATGCAATGGTCAAAAAATTATCAAAGATCCGTTGTTTAAAGAAAAATCATATTTTTTTGGCCAAAATAGAAGTTATAAATAATAAACTTAAACAAATCATTCCGCAGTATAAAAATGTTGTAGAAAATCCATATATATCAGAAAAATGTCCAACCAATGGAGAAATAAGCATGCCTGTTACAGCAATCAATAAACTACGTAAAGAAAGAATCGTACCACGATTTGTATCTTCTATACTTTTTTGAAGACATGAATTGTATGAAATATTATTAATGCTCATTAAACTTGCACAACAAACATAAAGTAGCCAAGATAATAATATATGTCCTTGAAAAATAGACATTATTATAAATAAAGTAACTATAATAAAAGGCAGTTTTCTAACACTAAAGTCATATCCTAGTTTAGAATTAATTTTCTGAGCACAAATTCCAAATACCGATTGTGAGAACATTACACAACTGAACATAAAACCAATTACGTTTTCAGTAATGTTATGTGACTTTAGTAATACAGAATAATAATCCTCATAAGGAAGGAAGCATATTGCTAAAATTGCAGGTAACAGAATCAAATATATAACTTTGTAATTTAAAAAATCAAACCCACGAAAAAATCGAAAACACTCCTTAGGTTCTTTTATCTGATTGTTATTGAATATCCGTGTTTCTTTAAATATAAATATAAAAATAAAGCATATAATTTGTATAACGATATCAAAGTAGAATACAGTAGCATAGCTATATCTAGCCAAAAAGCCACCAATTATACTGGACAATCCGATACTACAATAGAACAATATTTTATCGATGCCCATATAGTAATCCATTTTATCTGGACAACATTTTAAAATAGACTCACTAAAAATACAGTCAGCAGTTCCGGATAAAAACGCAAAAGAGATTCCTCGTATGATAGAAATCAATAAAAAGGAGTTATATGAACGTGTAATAAGAGTAGAGATCAAAAAAACAATTAGTGAAACCTGCCCAATAAAAGCACATGTTTTCCTCCCATATTTATCAGAAAAAACACCACTTGGAATCTCAAAAATAAGTTTTGAAATCTGATAAGCTGAAATAATAAATCCAATTTGTGTTAAAGACATATTTTGTTGCTTTAGAAAAAGCGCATAAATAAAACTTAACGGTGATAAATTCGTTAAAAAATCAAAGATTAAGAATAAATATATATTTCTTTTATACTCCATATGCATTTTCCTCCAATAAATTTTTGTGAATAATTCTATTCAAAAAACAATCATTCTATCCATATTTTTCATTGTTGATATATTTAAAACATTTCCACAAGTAATATCATTTATACACGTTTTAGATTTATTTTGCAAGAAATATTTCTTGTTTAATGTGTTTTAAATTGGTGAAAAGAACACTTGTAGCATAAAATTAATAATACCTTTCAATTTTATAAGTATTAAAAATGACTTTTTTACTCATGACAAACGACTCTTTTGAACATTTAAAAAAAACAATAGTTTTTCATTGATAGCAAAATATTGAAATTCAATTTTTTGAAGAGCGGATCTATGATAAAATCGAATATATATTATAAATGTTTTTTTTGGAGATGAATGTATATGGTAAATTACGGTAAATATATAAAAATCAATCGCTATCTACAGAAAAAATCAATATCAGAATTATGCGATGGAATATGTACCCCTTCAACATTGAGTAAAATAGAAAACAACAAAAGTAGTATTAATCCTAAAATTATAAATCAGATATTAGAAAGATTGAGCAATATCAATATTGATATTTTAGAAACAAATACAAATCGTCTTAAGCCTTTAACAGAGTTATTTATACAAAGACTTATGTTAAATTTGGATAGATCAGATTTAATGGCAAAAATAGAGGAGGAGCAATATAATTATCTTCATTCAGAATATATTCTTTTTCTTTATATTACGAAACTCTTTTCTAACTTTGATTTATATCATATAAATAATAAAGATATTGATGAGGAAACCTTAGATTTGATAAGCGAAGTGATTGAGTTTGGGGATTTTAATGAGTTGTATTTTTATAATTTATTAAAGATTATAAGATACAAAAATACCAATAATAGACTCAGAGATTTCAAAAAAATTATTGATGGTGACAGACATGGATGGTTGAGCTATTTTTATTGTGATACCTTATTTCATAGTGGGAACATAAACGAAGCTTATATGGGCACAAAGAAATGTTATGAATTGGCCTGTGAAAACTGTAACATTAATCTAATGTATGGCTGTCTTCTTCTCTTGGGACTATGCTCTTTGGAATTAAGCAATTCTAATGAGTCTGTAAAGTATTTTAAAAAACTTGAAAATCTTGCTCCATTTATGAAATATGATATTAATTTTGTCATCAATTATAACTTGGGAGCAACTATGCTCGAAAAGAAAAATATAGAAAAAGCAAAATATTATTTAGAAGCATTAGAAGCAGATAAGTACGCTTTTTCGATTAGCTCTTTTTTTGTAGTTCATAAGCTTGGATATTTATATACAGAATTAAAAGAATATGAAAAAGCAAATTATTATATTAATTGGATAAATGAATTCGCCTCAAAGCAAGATAGTAAAATCTCAAATCTTTTAAAGAAGATATCAGATTCATTGACTATTAAGTTAAAAGACCCTAATTATTTATGTAATAAAAAATACCAAGAAGATATTGAGTTTATTTTTCAAAATAGCCAAAGTATATTTTCATATGGATTTCAGAAATTTTATCTAGCTGATCTAGAGGAAGTATATTTAATTCAAAGAAGATATAAGGAACTCTATTACATATATAAAAATAAAGGTTCTGTATAATATCGATAATTTTTGACCTGTAAACAAAAATAGTGCAATCTTCTAAAGACGGGCGTTAAAGTCATTTCTAGAAAGAAACAAAAACATTAAAACCATCATCTTTCATTTAGATAATGATGAAATTGGTATTGGTGCAACATCTAAAATCATAAAAGTCTTATCTAATAAATATCAATGTATCGACAATCATCCAAAAGAATTTAAAGATGTGAATGAAGAATTAGTAAACATAAAAATTTGCATTACAAAGCTATTCTAGGTACAATTTAGGTACAAAGTTCGAGCATTAAGCGAGAACGTCTGGGCTGGTCGTTAGACCCGGGTCCACACCAAGGCGGGTAAGACACCCGCCATTTATTTTATAATGAGGCCCAAGATGAATGAATCAAGTGTATTTGTTGATGAATCTGGAGATTTTGGTGAATATGATTATCATGCTCCCTACTATATTATTTTCTTAATGTTCCACAACCAAAACAATGATATTCAATCTGATTTATCACATTTTAATGATGAATTAGCTTATATAAACTTAGCTAATCACTGTGTCCATGCTAGTCCAATTATTCGTTCAGAAGAAGAATATAAAGGAATGTCACTAGACGAATTAAAAAAATCAAATATTATGAAGCTCGAAAAACTAAAAATGATGGAAAGCTTGCACAACTAAATGAAGAAAATTTAACACTTACTTCTACCTTAAAACTCTTAAATCAAAAGAAGGAATTATTAGAAAAGATGGAATCTGAATTATCAGATTTTATGTCATCTAAAAAGAAGGATGTGCCCAAATAATTGTCTACAGTTGTAGCAAGCAACCTCTTTGGATATCCAAAAGACAAATATTTAGGGAACATTCCTAAGACCCTGGGCTATCTAATGCACTACCACGCTTCCATGGAGGATATTATGAATGGAATACAAACCTACAGAAATCCAAGACCAGTACACGTATTTGATAAACAAGGCATGATTGAAAACTTTGGAACTGGAATCCCAAGAACAATTTATAGTTACAATAATTATGATGTAAAACCAGAATTTAAGGCTACAGAGAATTTCTTCATTGTTACACTACCAAATTTAAATTATATTGAAAATGAATCTATAAATGACCAAATAAATGATTTAGGACTTGCAATTTTGCAAATATTAAATGTAAAACCGGGGTTACGCATTCTAGAATTGATTTTGGAAATAGAAAATAACGGAATTGAAACCACTGTAGATAAAGTTAGAAATGAAATCCGTAGAAATTTAAGAAAATATGTTAAACATCGTGGCTCAAATAAAACTGGTGGATACTATTTAAAAGATCGACATATAGACAAACAAGACAAAGTTGAATAAGCTTTGCCTTGTTTATTGAAATGCGGCCAAATAAAACGAAAGAAGGTGATACATTGGCAATCACAAAAACATGAACTGTAAAAGATGATTTGAATCGTGTTCTTAACTACATTAAAAATCCAGATAAAACAACGGAAATTGGTGATGGTGAGTATTCCACGCACTCAGAGCCACTCTGTCCACTACAGAAATCCACCCGTTCCATCATTTAGAGCCACCCAATCCATTAATCAGAGCCATTTATACACTTCCAGTTGCAAGATGTATTTGTAAAATTTTAAATTCTACAAATATTGCGAATTGGAGGTGTTTTTTGCATATGACAGAAAAATACCATACATCTAAATTTGTATGGTATTTTATATTGCTAACATAAATTATTGATTGTCAGACTCTGCCTGTCTGCTTTTTAAGATTTTCTTTGCTTCTTTGACAGTGATTGCACTTGAATCCGTTTCACTATTCAAGTAGATCTCTTCATTCCCATTTTGTAAGTAAGCTTCTCCACCTAGAAAGCCATCCCCTAATGGAATCACTTTTTCATCATCATCACATCCAGGAAAATAGCCTACATCCTCACTCATCTCATTTACTTCTTCAACATTAACCGGTTCTTCACTCGATCTTGCGAAAGCAGGATGAGCCGAAACAGCAACTAGACCAATAAACAAAGGAATTAATAATTGAATCTTTTTCATTGTTTCACCTCCATCTTTAAATATTAACTACGTAGTAATAAGTTGTACTGCATTAGAAAACGTTTTCCTATTAAAAATATAACACGGTATTATTTTTTTACAAGTGTTTTATTTATTTTTTTCATATGTTAAAATATAAATGAAAGAAGGAATAACTTATGGAACAACTAACAAAAAAAGAAAGAACTATAATGGATATTTTATGGAATGCCAATTCCGCATTATCAGCTAGTGAAATCAAAGATACGTCACCCGACTTAAATATCAATACCGTTCAGCAAGTTTTGCGTAACTTATTAAAATGTAAATTTATAGAAGTAGATGATATTGTTTTCAACAAAAAGTCTCTAACCCGAACATATAAGCCTTTAGTTTCTCAAGCTCAATATATATCTGCTTTTATTAGCGATTCGAATCGTTTTAAACTACTATGCGGATTAGTTGATGAAGAAGATGATTTAGATTCTTTAAATGAACTTCAAAAGCTAATCGACAAACGAAAAAAAGAAATTAGGTGAATTATATGACATTTATTTTGTCAACATTACTATCCACATTAATTTTGACAAGTTGTATGATATTTATTTTTGATTTTTGTATTCATAAACAATGGAACATGAATCAAGTATTCTTCAGATTATTTTTGTTGATCATATTCATAAAACTATGTTTTCCATTTGAAACCAAGTTATCAATTCTTATCCCTTTAGATAAGATTATGAATCCACTAATCGATATTCTTCAATATAAACTATTCAATCAGATTTACATGTATCATTTTCTACTTTCTGTTGCTATAATTGGAAGCATCTACCAATTTACAAAACTAATGAAACAAATCAGAGAATACAATTACATCATTCGCGAGATAAGAAAAAATGGTAATCGTATAGTAAATCCTGATTATGAAATTTATCAAACATCCTACATCAATACACCGATTGTTATAGGATTACAAGGAATCATTTTAATACCTGAAAATCTGAACAACGAAGAAATTGATTATGCACTTAAACATGAAATAACACATATTTTACATAAAGATAATTTCATCAAGTTCATTGTAAATGTATTTAAAATCCTATTTTGGTGGTTTATTCCAATATACATTTTTGACAAGCAGTTGGATCTTTATCTTGAACTTCACGCTGACAACAAAACTATTGAAAATCTTGAAGAACACCAAAAACTAGATTACCTGAATTTTCTGATTAAAACGCAAAAACAAGCAATCAAATCTTCTACAACTGTTTTAAGTTCAAACTTATCATTCAATAGAAAATCAAATCTAAATTACCGCATAAACGCTATTCTTAATAAAAAGACTAGTCCGACTATTTTCGTATTTCCTATGCTAATTATAATGATTTTTCTTAACTTTTTGATTTTGACACCTTACTACACAGAATCAAATCTAACAAAAGGCACCTATGAAATATCAAAATCTAATGCATACATATTGGTAAACGGAGGAGAAAAACAATTAGTCGTAAATATGGATGGAGAAAGTTTTATATCTCCAATAAAAAATTATTCACTTTTAAAAAAAGAAATTGACTTAAGAGAAAAGAATTCTCTATATATACCTGATCATGCTTTAGACAATGTAAAAAACATGACTCGATGGAAATATAAAGATGTAGACGGGCATTTAAGCAAGAGAAAATTCAATGCTTATAAAAACACGTGGGATTCAGATTGGATTACATACGATAAACAAAAATAACAATAGATAAAAACAGTTTAACTATTAGGCATAGTTAAACTGTTTTTTTATTCTTATTTCGGTGTTTTTTTGCTTATACAGTCATATGAATTATCGGTTCCCGATAATTCATCCAATAAATTGTGTACTCATTTTGTACTCACAGCCAAAATTGGCATATAAAAAAGTCCTTATATAAAGGACTTTTGATGTTTATTGAACTATTCGAACTCGACCAATTTTTTTGCATATAGTCTTGAAAAAGCGCATAAAATGGCTTGTTTTAAGCACTTGTAAGCCACGGTTTGGAGGTGTTTTTTACCAATCTGTTTTCACGCGTTGTCACGCAGCTCACTCCTTTTACATAACCAGTGATTCGACTGGTATGGGAAAGGAGTTTTTACTATGGAAAAGCGAAGGCAAAAGAAATTGCTATGCAAAAAAAGAAAATAGTTAAGTAGAAATCAAATCTACTTTAATGGTATTATATTTTATAGAATTTAATAGGTAGTGCTTATATGTTTTAATCAAATTTTGCTGAATTAAAAGCGGAAAGGAGACCTTATAATGCTGATGGAGAATAATAGAACAGAATTTAAACAAGATTTAAACGATAAACTAGAAAAGGAAGTAGTTGCATTCTTAAATAATCGCGAAGGTGGAGTTTTATATATTGGCGTTGATGATAATGGTAAGGGCATTGGAGTTTCTAATTTAGATGATACTCAATTAAAAATTGCAGATCGAATTAAAAATAACATCCTTCCTTCTACGCTAGGATTATTTGATATAGTTACTGAAAGCGTTGATAATGTAACCGTTATAAAAATATTAATATCTAGTGGACTAGAAAAACCTTATTACATCAAGAAAAACGGAATGTCTCCAAATGGTTGCTTTACAAGAACCGGAACTTCAACTCAACAAATGACCACTTCAATGATTGATGACCTTTATAGTAAAAGAATACATACAACATTAAGAAACATTCCTTCACCAAGACAAGATTTATCTTTTGCCCAATTGAAAATTTACTATCAAGAAAGAGGCCTTGAATTAAATGATAAATTCGCAAATTCTTTAGAACTGCTTACACCTGATGGCAAATATAATTACGTCGCATACCTTCTTGCTGATGAAAACGGTGTTTCTATTAAAGTCGCAAAATACGCAGGAACCGATAAAGTTGATTTGATTGAAAATGAAGAGTATGGGTACTGTTCTTTGGTTAAGGCGACATACAACGTGCTTGATAAACTAAAAATTGAGAATGCCACATTAGCGAAAATAACTTCGTCTGAAAGAATTGAAAAGAACTTAGTTGATCCAATTCCAATGCGTGAAGCTATTATTAATGCAATTATTCATTCTGATTATTCTAAAGAAATCCCTCCTGTTTTTGAAATTTTTGCTGACAAAATGGTCTTCACTTCATACGGTGGTTTACTTCCAGGGCAAAGTGAAGAAGATTTCTTCAGTTGTAGTAGTATGCCTAGAAATCGTGAGTTAATGAGAGTATTTAAAGATCTTGGTTTAGTGGAACAATTAGGATCAGGAATGAGTAGGATTTTAAAAGTTTACAACAAGAGCATCTTTAAAATTTCCGAACACTTTATAAAGGTAGAATTTCCATTCTCAGTGCCATTAAATCTTTTATCTACCAACAATGGCGATATAAACGGCGATATAAATGGCGATATAAATGGCGATATAAATAGAGTTCTGTTACTACTTGAGAAGCAACCATCTATTACTGCAAAGCAAATGGCAGAAGTGCTGCAAATTAGTCCTAGAAAAGTTAGCCGAATCATTAAAGAATTAAAAGAAAAAGAAATCATTGTTAGAATAGGTTCTAATAAAACAGGCTATTGGAAAATACAGCACAAATAAAAATTAAGCGTTGAATTTCAACGCTTTTTTAGACTTGTTATCAAACATGATTTACTAACCAAGTGAGTAAATAAATAGCAAAGGCTTTTTATCATTATCAAGCATGATTCACTAGCCAAACAAGCCAACAAGTAATATCCTCTCGCCCCTTTTACATAACCAGTGATTCGACTGGTATGGGAAAGGAGTTTTTATTATGGATAAATGTAAAGTAATTGCGGTAGCAAATCAAAAAGGTGGCGTTGGCAAGACAACAACTGCTTTAAACGTTGCAATCGGTATGGCAAGAAATGGGTATGATGTCTTGATTATTGATTTTGATCCACAGGGTGATCTTACAAGTTCTCTGGGATGGAAAACAAATGATGCATTAGAAAACAGTGTTTCTTCAATGCTCGATGATTATATAAATGATGAATCAATCCATTATGATTCCCTTATATTGAATCATCCTGAAGCTGTTGATGTTATTCCAGCCAATATCGAACTTGCAGACTTTGAGATGCGTCTAGTCAGTGTAATTAATAGAGAACAGACATTAAGTAATTGTATCGAACCTTTAAGAAGTAAGTATGATTACATTTTTATTGATTGCCCGCCCTCTTTAGGAATGCTTACCGTTAATGCTTTAGCTGCAGCAGATGAAGTATTGATTCCTGTACAAACGCAATACTTACCGGCAAAAGGCATGACTAAGTTGCTTCAAACAGTAAATAAGGTACAGCGTAAGATTAATGACAATCTAAAGATTAATGGCATTGTTATGACACTTGCGGATTCAAATACCAATATTACTAAAAGCACCATCGAAACAATAAGAGATTCTTTCAGCAAGAATATCAAAGTGTTTGATACGATCATTCCTAAAGCTACTAAGGCAAGTGAAGCTAGTACTAGTGGTAAAAGCATTTATGAATATGCAAAAGATTCTAAAGTAGCTTTGGCTTATGAATCTCTTACAAAAGAGATTCTGAACAAAGACAAAGAAAAACAAAGAAATGATTTCAGTCGATAGAAAGAAGATGAAGAAATGAAAAACAATCATGTTGAATTAAAAGGTACACTTACCAGAAACATTGAAGTATCCAGATCACAAAAAGGTAATTCTTTTACAAAGTTTACTCTCAAATGCCTAAGAGATGATCAAGGAACACGTTTTGATTATGTTGGATGTATTGCATTTGGTGAGATTGCAGAAAAACTTGAAATAGTTGGTTCTTCTGACACAAAGTTTAAGATCATTGGCAATCTACAAACGAGTTCATATAAGAAAGATGATCAAAAGATCTATTCAATGAACGTTGTTGTGGAAAGTTTTGAATTATTAAATGAATAAGGAGACACAACATGCCAAAACTAGATTTAGGATTGCCAAGTTATGATTCCCTGTTTTCAACCGAAAAAGAAAGACAAGAATCTAGTGCTGAAAAGGTAATGAAGATTCCTATTGAAAAGATATCTGATTTTAAAGGCCACCCTTTTCATGTAACGATGGACGAAGACATGGCTAAGCTTATTGATTCAATCAAAGAAAATGATATGTTGATGCCTGCTCTTGTTCGTCCTAAAGAAGATGGAACTTATGAAATGATATCTGGTCACAGGCGTAAGTTTGCTATGTCACAACTAGGCAAAAAAGAAATGAATGTTATCATTCGAAACCTCGATGATGATCAAGCTACTATATTAATGGTCGATAGCAACATTCAAAGAGAAAACATCTACCCTAGTGAACGCGGCTACGCATATAAGATGAGACTAGAGGCAATGAAACATCAAGGAAAGAAAGTAGATATTGATTTTGATAATGCAGACATTCCTGTTGAATATGATAAACCATCTTCCGCCCAAGTTGGGCGGAGGTTAGAATCAACCGATATATTGGGAGAACAGTTAGGTCTTAGTCGCAATCAAATCAAACGATTTATTCGCCTTACCTATTTAATTGAGCCGCTACAAGAAATGGTCGATGGAAGAAATGAAGATAATATTGCAATTGCATTCAATCCCGCAGTAGAACTATCTTATCTTACTTCTGATGAACAGCAATATGTTGTTGATTCAATTAACGACAATCAAAGAACGCCATCATTAGCGCAATGCCAAGAATTCAAACGGTTAAGTCATGATGGAGAATTAACTTTTGATTTTGTTAACGATACATTAGCTGAAGAAAAACCAAATCAAAGGGAAAAACTATCATTTCAAATGAATGAGATTAATAAATATTTCCCAAAGAATCTTTCGCCAGGCAAGAAGAAAGATATTATGATTCACTTGCTTGAAAACTGGGCAAAGAAACAATCAAAAGAAGAAGAGAGATAATCGTAGATTCGATTGTCTTTTTTGTATCTATGATTGTAAAGGACTGTTGGAGGGGCAGTCTGACTTTGCCTGGAAGTGTGACTGTTTTCTCCCCTAAAACCCCTCCTACCTTCCGAAGAATTTATTTACTATCCGAAAATAAAAAAATGTTTCTAGTTATGAATAGTAAATATAAACTAGGTATTTTAGAGATAGCTAGATAAGAGAAAGGATTAATTATGAGAAAGGAAATAATTATAAGTCTTGTTTGTTTATTGAGTATTTTAGGTATTACTGCTTATTGTTTTGTCAACTGCAAAACAGATGGCAGTGAACAAGTAACTGAGGTTAGTAAACAAGAAGTAAAAACAGTTAAGAAAGCAATAAAATCTGAAGAAAAGAAAGATGCAGATGGCAATAAAACAAATGCTGTTAGTAAACAAACAGCAGCAAAAAAAGAAAGTTCAAAAGCATCCACTACAAGCAAAGATAAGACTTCATCACAAAACAAAACAAAGACTGCTTCTCAAGATTCAAACAATAAGAGTGAAAAGAAAGCATTGGACAACACTTCAACCAACCAATCTAATACGAGCATCAGCAAGCAAGAAGTAGTTAAAGAAGCTGAAGGAGTTAAAACACAAGAAGCTGTTCAACAGCCAGTTATTGAATCTACACCCGTACCAGTAGAACCAAGCTATGCATGTCCTGGTGGTGTTGATCAAAATCAAGCGTGTGATGTTATCCTGGATTCTAATTTTTACTACGCAACTTTTTCTTCGGAGGGTGAAGCAAATTCAAGTGGTGAATATTACTTAAATGATGTGATGTATATTGGCGAAACTGAAATTACAAACTATTCTGTTCAACCGGTATATCGAAACGATCATAGCATTGCTTATTACGGATTAAATCTTTGGAGCAATGGAAGTTTAATAAATTAGGTGGTGATAAATGAAAATGATTTTACTAGGCGAGATAATCTCGTCTTTTTTTGTTGCAACAACTTAAATGAAAGGAAAAAGAAGATGAAAGATATATTAAAAAAATGCAGCAAATTCTTTCTTTCTGCACTAGTGATATTGAATTCTTTTACAAGTACAATGACAATTAGTGCTGAAGAAACAAATGCAGAAAGTGATTTAGATACAATTACAGAATTAGGCTATCTGGAAGATGTATTTCCGGATCAAATCATCAATGAAAATGATGCGATGATGACTGATACAACTTCCTATGGGACACGATATGCCATGATTTATATCGAAAACCAGTATGGATTTGATTATATCTCGCATTTATATGTTGGTGATAAAACCGTATTCTGTATTGAGCCGATGCAATTGTTTGTAGCTGGTAATGATTATGTTCCAGATAGTGCCAAATGGGATGAACTAAGCGAAAGCCAAAGACAAGCTATTTGGGAAATCAATTATTACGGTTATTCTTATCCAGGACATGAAAGTGAAAACTACTATGTAGCCACTCAAATCATGATCTGGCAAGTTGTTACTGGCACATGGTATCAACCATACTATACGGATGGAACGACAAATTATGACATTTCAAATGAAGTTAATGAAATCAATCGTTTGCGAAGTACGCCTCAAGGAAGACCTTCATTTAATAATCAAACAATCAAAATGGGATTAAATACTCCAGTTACTTTAACAGATTCAAAAGGAACATTAAGCAATTATTCTATTACAAATGGAAATGGAATCAATGCTACTGTAAATGGAAATGATTTAACGGTATCCATCACTTCAGAAAACTATGATAAAACACTTACCTTCTCAAGAAACTTTGGAGCAAGAGATGTAAATATTATCTATGGAAGTGGAGGTTATCAGCGTGTTATTTATCTGGCAAGTAGAAGAGATCCTTCCCCTAATTTCAAATTAAATTTTGAATTGCTGTATGCAGATATTGAAGTGGAAAAGCAAGATGCAGAAACTGGAACATCTACACAAGGTGATGCAACATTTAATGGAGCTACATTCGCCATCAAAGATTCAAGTGGAAATGTACTTGAAACAATTACGACAAATGGATCAAAGGCAAAATCAAAAAAATATCCAGTGGGAACAACTTTGAATGTATGTGAGGTTACTTCTCCTGAAGGATATTTAACTAACAGTTCTTGTAATACAGTAGAACTTAAATATTCAGGTGATAATACACCTAGTACATTCTCTACAACAGTTAAAGATCAGGTAATTAAAGGTCGTATTGAGATTGCGAAGACGATTGATAAAGAGAAGTATGGATTATTTCAAAGTAATGTTCAAAAGCCTGGTGAAGGATTTAAATTTGATATTATTTTAAAATCGACAGGTAAAGTCGTATCAACATTGACTACGGATGAAGATGGTCGAGCTATTAGTGAGTATCTTCCATATGGAACTTATATTGTTAAAGAACATGAAACAAAAGGCTATGATACCTTAAAACCTTTTGAAGTAAAGATTGATCAAAATGAGAAGACTTATTTCTATAACATCTATAATGATACGATCAAAGCTGAATTGACAATCTACAAAACGGACAGTGAAACTGGAAAACGTATTCCGGCAGCTGGAGTAGAATTCAAAATCAAAGATGCAGACGGCAATTATGTAACACAGGAAGTAACATATCCTAAAAAATATACAACGGATGTATTTAAAACGGATGAAGATGGATCTGTACATTTACCTTCTCCATTAAAGTATGGTGAATATAAATTGGTGGAGATCAAAGCGCCTCATGGCTATGTATTAAAAGATACAGAAATCCCAATCAATGTGGATGGTTCTAACACAGAAATTTTTATGAATTTTGACAATAAAACACAAAAAGGCCAGGTCTATGTGGAAAAGAGTGGTGAAATGTTGTCAGGAGCAAAAGAATTTGAAACAGATTATGGAACTTTGTATACTCCAGAATACAAAGAAAAATATTTATCTGGTGTCACTTATGAAATTACAGCACGTGAAGATATTGTAACTCCAGAAGGAACTGTATGGTTCCACAAAGGAGATGTAGTTGATACATTTACAACAGGGGATGGTGTAACAACTTCAGCTTTACTTCAGTTAGGTAAATATTCTATTAAAGAAACAGCAACACAAACTGGTTTTGTGTTAGATGGAAACACATATGATTTTGATATTGAATATGCCGGTCAGATGATTGATGTAGTTGAAATCAAACAGTCTTATGTAAATGAAAGACAAAAATTAGATTTGCAGATTACTAAAACATTTGAAGATGAAGATAAAGAAGCATATAAAGATGTTGTCTTTGGTGTATATTCTAAGAATGATATTAGTTTAAATGACAAAGTGATTATTCCTGCAGATGGATTGGTTGGAACATTAACAATTGATGAAGATGGCAAGAATATTGAACAGTTGGATCTTCCAACAGGTGAATACTATGTTAAGGAATTGGAAACAAATGTAGGTTTCAAATTGGATGAAGAAAAGCATGACTTTACTTTCGATTATGATGATGATACAACTAAACCTACTGTAACAGTTTCAATGGATCTTTATAATGAAAAACGTCGTTTAGAGCTAGATATAAATAAAGTGGATAAAGATCATCAAGACCATTTCTTGAATGGAGCAATTTTTGAAGTCTACGATAAAACATTAGATAAATACGTTACTACATTAGCTTCTGGACAATTGATGATTACTGGAGAAGAAAAAGATGAAGAGTATGAAATCTCTAAAAAAGAAGACTTCTCTAAAATTATCAAGACAGTTAAAACAGATGAGAATAAGCAAATCATTTTAGATATTGATGATGGAACATATTATTCTAGAAAAGTAGGAAGTGATGAAGTCACTAAACATGTCATTAAAGACGGTAAAGCAGTGCTTTCTGATGCAATTTATGGTCATGAATATGAATTTAAGGAAATCAAAGCTCCAACTTCTTATCAGTTAGCTGATAAGTCTAAAACTTATAAAGTAGAGGCAGATGAGGAAACCGATACAATTATTTATTATTTTGAAAATGCACGTATCGTTGTTCCTAATACTGGGGTATAGATAGTATGAAACATAAGAAAATAAAAATAGCAGCACTTGCGATAGTAACTGCAAGTCTTCTAGGTGGTATTCTATATAGTGAGTTTGGTACAAAGAAATCTTATGATTATTCAGATTACTATGTAGAATCTAAGCCAAGTAAAACAACAAAAGAGAATAAAGATAATGAGGAAGCTTCTGAAAAGGAGCTTTCTTTATCTCTTCTAAAACAAACCAATAATGATATTGTTGGAATACTAGAATTTGATAATCGTGTTATCTATGAACCTATTGTACAGGCACCAAATAATGATTACTACGTTCGTAAAAATATCAAAAAAGAATATGCCACTGCAGGTATTCCTTTCGTATCGGCAGATGGAAATATTGATTCAAAAAATGTTGTTATTTATGGTCATTCCAGTAAATGGAACAATATTATTTTTACTCCATTAATGAACTATGTGAATCAAAGCTACTATAAAGAGCATCCTACATTTCAATTCATTACAGAAAACGAAACAAGAACCTATCAAATCTTTGCGGTAATAAATGTTGATCTAAATAATCTAGATGATTCTTTAGAATTCACACAATCAGATTGGGATTCAAATAATGCTTTTAATGCCTTTATATCTGATTCTATTAATCGTGAATTATATAAAACTAGTGTAACTGTCGATTCAGAAGATAAAATAATGACTTTAGTGACTTGTGATACAAGAGATAACAACAAAAGAATTATTGTAATAGCGAAAAAGATATAATCACCTGAATCAAAAGTACAAATATCTAACATAAATATTTGATTGTTTATAACTTTTAGGAAAAGTGCGAGGAGTAGAACGGAGTAAAACGGGGCTCACGAGGGGTAGAACGGAGTAAAACGGAGTAGTATTGCATAGTTTCTCATTTGAGAGTCCCTTACTTTGTCAACAAACTGACATTACCAAAACCGGTAGTGCTTTTCTTTTACCCTATTTTAGAAAGGACGGTGATACTATGGCAAATAATGATAAGACTGCACAAGCTTTCGATATGATTGAACAAGGTGTTAAAGACGTATATTCGTCAGATAAATTTAAAAACTATTTATCTTGTTTAAGCAAATTCCATAACTATTCATTAAACAATACACTATTGATACTTTATCAAAATCCTAATGCTACTCATGTAGCTGGGTATAATGCCTGGAAGTACAACTTCAATCGACAAGTTAATAAAGGTGAAAAAGGATTAGTTATCCTAGCTCCATTTCCAACTAAGGAAACAAGAATGGTTGATAAATTAGATGAGAATGGAAAGATAGTTTTAGACTCTAATGGTCATAGAGTTCAAGAAGAAAAAGAGTTCGATAAATTGTGTTTTAAGACAACAACTGTATTTGATATTTCGCAAACCACAGGCGACCCCCTTCCTGAATTAATTTCAGATTTAAAAGGTTCTAATAAAGAATCTCTCGCCATGATAGAAACAATTAAATCAGCTAGCAAGATTCCAATCGAATTTAAAAACAAGTCTGAAGACTCTAATCTAGCAAATGGTGCCAAAGGATATTATTCCCCTACTACAGATCAAATTGTTGTGAATAAGGGCTTAGAAGATATCCATACCGCAAAAACACTAATACACGAGTACGCTCATAGCATACTTCATAAACAAACAGATAAAGATCAAAGCCAACGAGAAATAGAAGCAGAATCGTTGGCTTTTGTTATTTGTGACCACTTTGGACTAGATACTTCTGAATACTCCTTTGGCTACATCGCAAGTTATGCAAACAATGATCCAAAAGAATTAAAAGAAATTCTAAACAATATTCAAAGTACTGCTCATGAAATGATTGAGCAGCTTGAACCTATCTACAAGGAGAAATTAATCATGCTAACGAAAGAAGATATTGAACACGAAAACTATAAGCTTTTTGAAAATATTGCTAGACCAATACTTACCGGTGATGCAATATACATGAAATATTCAACTCCACACTTTATGGATTTAAACATTGAAATGTTTGATGAGAATCGATATGTAATGGCTCATAATTATGTTTTAAATGGTGATCTTATGGCAGATCCAGATGTTGAGTTTATTGTTGATAAAGATAAGGAACTATTATTACCTCAAACTTATCAACAAGATAATCTACAATTCTATGAAGTTGCAGATACTCCATTAAAACAAAATGAATTAAATCAATTTATGAATCAATGGCTTAAAAATATTCCCGAACAAAAATATAAAGTGAATGTTATCTATACAGAAAAAGATGAAATAACAAACAAAAAAGATATCCAAAAGTTTTGTGAACAGCATGGAATTGAAAAGATGGCTCCACCAATCAGCAAAGGAATTGAAAGATAATGAGCAGATATATTGATTCAGAGACACTACAAAATATCAGATTATTTAGCGCTTTTGATTATATGAAGAATTATCATCCTGACCTTCTTATTAAAAATGGAAGAACCGATTATTACCATCGATATCATGATTCCCTGCATTTTTCTAATGGCAAATGGTATTGGTGGTCAAAACGAACCGGTGGTAAATCTGCAATTGATTATTTAACCAAAGTTGAAGGAATGAAATTCTTAGATGCGTGTTGGTACCTAGTTGATTTAATGAAAGTAAGTGAACCAATAATTACTGTTGAACACCCTAAAGAAAGAAAATCTTTTGTATTACCTTTAAAAGATTCTAATAACAACGCACTTATTCATTATCTTTGTGATGTGAGAAAAATTGATAGAGATATCGTAAATTACTTTATTGATAATAATATGCTTTATCAAAGTAAATACTATAAGAATGTTGTCTTTGTTGGCTATGATGGTCAACAACCTGCCTATGCTTTTAAAAGAAGTATCTACAAAAATTTTAAATTAGATCATGCAGGAAGTAATAAAGCTTTCAGCTTTTCTTACGCAAACACTAATAGTGATGAACTTCATGTATTTGAAGCAGCTATTGATCTTTTATCTTATATGACCATTTTAAAAGAAACTAATGAAAATTTTATTACAAAGAACTATTTATCTTTATCTGGTGCAAATAATCAAGCGAATGGTGATATTCCTATATCTTTAAAATCATTTTTAAGCAGAAATCCAAACATTAAAACAATTGTTTTTCATCTAGACAATGATGAAGTTGGCACGAGTGCTACTACTTATATGATGAATCGTTTAAAAGATAAATATCGCTGCGTAGATCAACATCCAACAAAATACAAAGATGTAAATGAAAAATTAGTAAATATGAAAGGAGCACATCGTGAACAAACAATTTGATTTATTTCAAAAAATGAAAATCAAAGAAGTCTGTGACAATATCAGTCGCATGACTTATTCCTACATTAATCCAGATACGAAACAGCCTACTGTTGTTCCATCTAAACACTACAAAGATATCCTAGATCAACCGGTGGAAGTACTAGTCAATGATCAAGTAAAAAAACAATTCTTAAATATTATGTTTAAACAAATGAAGGCATTAAAGGAAGAAGAACCAATTCTCTTTAATGAAACATTACTACTAATGGATCTAAATAAAACCCCAGATTCATTAGACTTAAATGAAGAAGCTGCCTTAAAGATTACCGCTACAGAACTAGTTGAAAGTGAAAAATCAAAGAAAAAAGAATTTCATTTAGTGGATCATGAATACATTGATTCTTATGAAGCTACTAAAAATGATTCTGAATTAATGGCTAGTCTATTTGGCGACTTGCAAAATGAAAGAACCTATTCTATTGAAATCGAGTCTAAAGGAGGAAAGAAGAATGACTTACAACACTAAAGTTTTTAACTATTCAAATCTAACTGAAGAAGATCAACAAATCGTAGTAGCACAATTGTTGATGCTAGATTCCATTGAAAATGTAATTACAGAATATACATTTTCTAATGAAGCTGCTGATAATCAATTAGAACGCATATCATATCAAGAAGGAATCAAAGCGCTCATTGAAGCTAAACAATCCATGTACGATGACATCATTGAATGGATGGTTTTTGCGATTGAAGGATATGAACATGAAATTGAAGAAGTTGATACAGATGATTTCTTCTATGGTTTATATCCAGAAAGTGAGAACAAATAATCATGGAAATAACACTTGCATTTAATGAATTTTCAACAGCCAATCAAGAAAAACGATTGGCTTTTTATTTGGAAGAATTAAAGAAAGAGGTAGCTTAATGATTGAAAATAGAAAAGTATTGGATAACGTAAATGCATTACTTAAATATGAAAACGTTAAAGACTACTTGTTTATAAATGTAATTAATGCCGATACTCATAAACAAGAATTGGAAAACATGCCACATACAATTATTGGAGATCTAGCCATCATATATCGTGTCATGATTCAAACAACAGATGAACGTTTTTGTTCGGCTAAAGTAACGAATCAAATGATGGATGAGTATGGAATTGATGTAGCTACTCTGCATAAAGATGCACTTGTTTCTTCACCTAAAATCATGATTCCCAAGTATATCCCTATTGAAACATTTCTATTAGGAGTGCCCGAAAATGTGGCCTATCGTGAAAAGGATAAACAACTTATTATCGTATCTAACGAACATAATACGGGTGGTGCTGCATCCATGTTTTATCCAAATCTATTAAATGAAATAGCCTCTAAGTTGGATCGTGATTTATACATTATCCCATCTTCTACAGATGAAGTTTTGGTTTTAAGTGATTCACCAAATCTAAATCATGAACATGTTAAAAATACATTGCATTATGTAAATAATACGATTGTGGATGAAGATCTAAAGCTATCAGATACTATTTATCATTATTCAAAAGAAGAACGTGTTTTAGAAAAAGCTGATGATTACCAAAAGCGAATTCATAAACAGCAGTATTCGCAAATCTTACATTAGGAGATTTTCAAAATGATAAAGTACGAAGATATCTTAAAGAAAATCAAATATTATGAGGATAGAAAAGCTAAAAACGATGAAAAGCTTGCACAATTAAATGAAGAAAATTTAACACTTACTTCTACTTTAAAACTCTTAAATCAAAAGAAGGAAGTATTAGAAAAGATGGAATCTGAATTATCAGATCTTATTCCATCTAAAAAGAAGGATGTAGCCAAATAGTTGTCTACATTTGTAGCAAGCAACGTCTTTGGCCGACCAAAGACATATATTTAGGGATTATCCCTAAGACCCAATACCAGGAGGAATATCAAAAATGGATATTGATTTATTACTATACTTATTAATTTTAGTTAGTGGAATGATTGTTGGCATCACATTTCTATTATTCATTCAAGGAGCAACCTGTAAAGAATATGAGAAGAAGAAATAAAAGAATTGAAATCAAGATGACCGAAGAAGAATTAAAGCACTTAAATCATCTTGTAAGACAATCTAAGTTATCTCGTGAATCATATCTAAGAATGATTATTAATGGTCTAGTTCCACGCGCTTCTCCTAGTGAAGAATTGATTGATACAATTTTGCTTCTTAGAAATATCTCAAATGATATCTATCAAATATCAATCAACCATTCTAGTATTCAAAAATATCAGGAAGACTTTGAGTTACTACAAGACCAAATCAATCAGATTATGATTTTAATTCGACAACCTACTAATTTGGAGGAGTTATGGCAATCACAAAAATATGGGCAGTAAAAGATGATTTGAATCGTGTCCTTAAGTACATTAAAAATCCGGATAAGACAAAAGAAGAAATGAGTGATGGCTTAAAGGAAGTATTAACCTATACAACACAAGGCTATAAGACTAATGAAAAAGAATACATTACCGGAATCAATTGTGATCCTAAAACCGCATTATCACAAATGATGAATACAAAGTTTTCCTACAACAAAATGGATGGAAGGCTTGCATTTCATGCAGTGCAATCTTTTAAGCCAGGAGAACTAACACCTGATGAATGTCATAAGCTTGGTGTACAGCTTGCTAAACAAATGTGGGGGAATCGATTTGAAGTTGTTGTTTCTACTCATTTAGACAAGGAACATTTGCACAACCATTTTGTCGTTAATTCCGTTTCTTGGGTAGATGGTAAAAAGTATGACAATAAGAAAACGGATATTGATCACTTCCGAGAAATCAATGATGCCATTTGTAAAGAATATGGTTTAACTACAATCACAAAACCGGAAGCAAAAGCAATGAATTATGGTGAATGGAATGCCGAAAAAAAGGATGGAATCTATTTTCGTAAGATTATTCGTTACGATGTAGATTCTGTTTTATTGTATGCAAGAACTCCAGAACAGTTTAAAGCTGCACTTGAAGAAATCGGATATGTTGTTAACCTTAGTGGAAAGCATTGGACTTTAAAACATCCTCAATCCAAGCGTACATTCCGCTTTTATAAATTAACTCGTGATAATCGGTATGATGAAGAACATTTAATGGAACGTATCAACAGTAACTTCTTATTTCCTATGCAGTCATCTGTTCCAGATGTTATACCCTGTAAAGAATATCAAGGCAATCATAGAAAATTAAAAGGAATCAAAGCGATGTATATTCGATATTGTTTTGAATTAGGTATCTTAAAGCCAAAAGGCACACCACAAAAATATCCAAGTCCAGCGCTTAGAAAGGATTTGATTTATATGGACAAAATTACAGATGAAAATACATTCATTGGCAAGCATAATCTTGAAACAGTGGAAGATGTGCTTGCTTTTAAATTGGAATTAAACAATCAAATAGAAAACTGGATGAATCAAAGAAGATCTATTTACAACAAGATCAAAAGATGTCGTAATCTTGATTTAAAACAACAATTAGAGCAAGATCGAGATACACTCACTTCTAAAATTGCACATGGGAAAAAGGAAATCCGAATATGCGAAGATATAGAAAAGAGAGTACCTGATATTGAAGAAAAACTAAAAATGGTAAACGCATTAGAAAAGGAGCGTATCCAAACACAAAAAGAATACGAAAGGAGCTTGAATTTATGAACAGTGCCGATACGGCGGATCAGATGATGAAAATGACGTTAGAAGGTATTCAGGTAGCTGCTGAAATTGGATTAAAAGCTGGTGGAACAGCTGCAAAATCTTTAGCTGTTACCTTGTATGCCATCATTACCGATAATAAGAAAATCAAAGGCAAAACAAACCTAGATAATTTATTAAAGTCTGGAAAAGAATTAAAAGTTTTTGCGATTCATCATAAAGATTTAGAAAAGTTTTGTATAGAAGCTAAACACTATGGTGTTCTCTATTCTGTATTAAAAGAAAAGAACAATACAGATGGAATTGTAGATATCATGGTCAAAGCAGAAGATGCTTCTAAGATATCTAGAATGGTAGATAAATTTGATTTGGCAACCATTGATACAAAAGCCATTCGTGAATCTGTATTATCACAAAAGGATATAAAGCCAATGAGTGATGAGGAGCATGATGCATTATTATCCAAATTAATGGATGAAAAAACAAACCCCAACAAGGCTCGGACAAGCAAGGACGGTACTCCGTTCGAGCCATCTTCAAAAACATTGAAGAAAGAAAACAAGAAGAAAACCGTCGAAAGAAAAAAATCAACAGCTACTATGGATAGACCTTCTGTCCGTCAGGAATTAAAAGATATTAAGCAGCACCAATTAAAATCTTCTGCGCCAAAATATCCAGTAAGAAAGAAATCAAAAAAGAAAGTGAGATAACAAATATGCGTAACTGGTTTAAGAAACAAAATGATGAAATGATTGAACTCCAAGTTGATGATACAGAAAGAAGAATCATTGTGCGTGCTCTTGCAGATCTTAGAGATAAACAAAGATTAGCTCAAAAGAACTATGATTTTCTAGATTCATTGATTGTCAAAGTATGTGATGCTGATTCTGATAAATCAATGAGCTTAAACAGAGGTAGGTGATATGTATTGATAAAAGAAAAGATGAAATTGTATTTCTAATACTGTTAATCGTTCCTGTAATTTGGTTTGGGTTATTAATCGCTCCACACATGGATAAAGGTTTACTATATGCCCTACCCAATTTAAATGAAGCCATATCCCATCCATTTCAAATTCAATGGACAAATAACACTTTAAAATCAATAGGACTATGTTTACTAACATATGGAATTACAGTTAGTATCTATTTATCATCATCCAAAAACTATCGAAGGAATGAAGAATATGGATCCGCTAGATGGGCTAATCCTTTTCGGGTATGTAAGAAATATGCCGATAAGAATTACTTGTTGAATAAAGTCTTTTCTCAAAATGTAAGAATGGGCTTAAATGGCAAGAAACATCGTAGAAACTTAAATACACTGGTTATTGGTGGTTCTGGTGCTGGCAAAACAAGATTTTATGCCAAGCCAAACATCATGCAGTGTAATACAAGCTTTGTCGTACTGGATCCAAAAGGTGAAATTATTCGTAGTGTTGGATATTTATTGGAAGAAAATGGATACGAAGTAAAGGTCATTGATTTAATTGATATGTCTAAATCATTGGGATATAATCCATTTCATTATATTCAAAGTGATAAGGATGTATTGAAATTGATTACGAATCTAATTCGTAATACAACTCCAAAAGGATCTTCTACAAACGATCCGTTTTGGGAGAAAAGTGAAACAGCATTACTTGAAGCATTGATGTTATATTTATATCATTATGCACCGGAAGACGAGCAAAACTTTACGATGGTAATGGAGATGCTAAATTATGCTGAAGTAAAAGAAGATGAAGATGATTATGAGAGTCCGTTGGATGAGTTATTTAAGCGTCTAGAAACGATAGATAGTAATTCCTTAGCACTTAAACAATATAAAATATATAAACAGGCAGCAGGTGATATATGCTCTAAGTGACTTCTTAATCATG
>ERZ791702.231-NODE-231-length-33691-cov-3.39806_pt1 | contig 33691 bp, 27 predicted proteins | sample MGYA00510050_ERZ791702 | MGnify/ENA primary metagenome ERZ791702 (study PRJEB30046, sample SAMN00715230) | human gut metagenome | study: EMG produced TPA metagenomics assembly of the A metagenome-wide association study of gut microbiota in type 2... | reverse complement strand
GAAAAGCCCATCAGGAGCCACAAGGCAGCCATAACCGCCGCCGGATACCACGAAAGATTGAACCAATAGCTAAAGCCCCAGAGCAGCACCGCAATAAACCCCCATTCCCAGTTCACTATCAGGTTGGCAATAAAGCAGATGAAAAAGCCTGAATTGATAGTCGTTCTGCGCATAATAACCTCCCTTTTAAAAAAAGCGGCCGCGATAAACAATCGCAGCCGCAAAAAGTATCAGCTCATTATAATATCAATAGCTGCCACCGCCGCCGCCATGATCATCATCAGAAGAGCTTTCGCTTACAGAACCATCATCACTGCTGCCGCCGCTGGATTTAGACTTCGGAACAGCAGAAATGTTGGTGTACAGATAAGTATCATTGCTGTGCGTCAGCGCAAAGGTTTGCTTATCCAGATAAGCATTTGCTTCAACAGCCTCTTGGACATTGCTCATACCACTAATAAGCAGAGCACGACAGCCATAGGCTGCAGCACCGCCGATACCGGCAGCAATTACTAAAGCAAACCAGTTGAAGCCTGCATTAGGATCCCACGGCTCGCCTTCCTTTTCGTAATACTCAAGGAGCTCGCCTGCTTTTTGAGCATAGGTGATGTACCCTTGGGCATAATCATTTTTCTTGAACTGAGCAACCATCGGCTTGCTCATATACTCAATGCCTTCATTGCCAACGATAACCTGCTTCAGCTGTTTATCGGTAGCAATATACCATTTACGGGTGTTGGTAACCTGCAGCAATACCATATTGCCCTTGGCGCCGTCATTATAAACATCATCGAGCAGCTTATTGGCATATTCACCGGGAACGGCGCCGCCAATAGTCTTCATGGTTACAACAGCAATACGCACATTATGCGCCTGCTCCTGCTTGTGCAGCTCTGCCAGAACTTCCTGTCGCTGCTGCGGCGTAAGAACCTTGGCGTTATCCACCAGGCTTGGCGCAGCAAAGGCTGTTACACTGGCTAACATAAGGGCTGCCAGCATGGTTAAGATTGCAAATAACTTTCTCATTCCGGCACCTCCTTATAACATGAACTTCACAATGAAGTAGCTGATAATTGTTACAATAATAAAGGTCAGGGCAGTGTAATTACGCAGCTTGCCATAGTCAATCGGCAGACTGCCGACAACCTTACCTGTCTGACCGTTCATCATAAAGGTATAGGGCTTATCCTCAAAGCGTGTGGACAGAATCCATACCGGCACCATTGCATAATGCACAGCATTTTCATCCTTAATAACTGCGCAGTCACCGTTGCTGGTTACACGGGTATAGCCTGTAACGGTATCTGCCAGGCAGCCCTCGGCACTTTTGACAACGCGCGCATCCGCACGAGCTACAGCAGCCTCGGCATCCACATCATACTTATCTGCCAAAAAGCCTGTCAGATAAGCGGTGCTGAAGGGAACCATTTCTTTGTAATCAAACGGCTCGATGCTTTCCATAAAGGTATCGTCCATCTTCTCGCTGCCATCTACAGGGATGCGCTCAAAGGACATGGTGCCTTCACGCTCGCAGTTATAGACAACGGTAGTCGTAACAACCTCATCATCGGTTTCATAAACACTGTCGCTGGCACCCTGATAGCTGCCGCTGGCACTAACCTTGGAATCAAACAGCCAGAACGGTACATACATTGCCTGGATATCCTCCACACGATTGTTGGCCGTAAAGGAGTTAGGCAGCAGAGTTCTTCCCTTATAGAATTCCTTGAGGGCAGCAACAGCCTGCTCTTTGGTTTTCTTGAAGGGGATGATGAAGTCCGGCTTCAGCATACCTTCGAAACGGCTCCGCAGCATGGTCGGGCTGCCGCAATAGCAGCATTCTGTTGCCATGGTGTTGCCATCGCTCACAATCTGCGCACCGCAGCTGGAGCAGGTAAACGCCTTCATCTGCTCTGCTTCGTCAGCTTCCCATTCACTGCCGGCAGCAGAGGTATCCCACTTTGCCTCCTTGGCAGCCTGCGCTTTGGCAGCAGCGGCTTCCTTGGCGGCATACATTTCTTCTATAGTCTTAACTTCCAGCTCGGTACCGCAGTATTCGCAGGTCACCTTATCATGACCTGGCAAAAACGTCAGCGGCGCGCTGCAGTTAGGGCACTTATAGCCTACAGAGGTTTCAGCCATAATATCACCTCGCTAAAATATAGTTATGCAATTTTGATTGCTCCCGCTCCCCCTTTAGTAGCCTATTTCGACATCTTGCCTTCCACTCATGGAAGGTGGTTATACATCGCAATTAAATATCGTTCCAGTCAGAAGCAATTTTCCAGTACCCAAAGGGCACAACGCAAATTTCGTGTGGAACCAGGACGAAGCTTCGGTAAAATTTGTCAGATAGTAACAGTATGTTACATACCCTCGCTTCTATGGTTCCGGACACTTATTTGCTAAAATTGCTATTCCTTACACGATATATTAATTGCTCACTAAGGCTTTCGATTCACCCATTGTTTTTTGCTAACCTTCTAGCCTTCCCCTTGGGGAAGGTGCCGAACGTAGTGAGGCGAAAGGGGGTCAGCATAGGAGCATACATCATGCTTGCATTCACATCTGACGCAAGCTGTTAATATATGAGGTTATTGTTTGTCGTTATCGTCGAAAATATCGCCGCACTCAGGGCAGAACTTAGGCGGATGGTGAGGATCTGGCGGCTCCCAGCCACACTTATCGCACTTGAACAGCGGTGCTCCCTCAGGCTTCTTGCTGCCGCATTCAGCGCAGAACTTGCCTTTGTTTACAGCGCCGCAGCTGCAGGTCCAGCCATCCTCTGCCGGTTTGTCTTCCGGCTTCTTGCTGCCGCAGTTAGCGCAGAACTTACCAGTATTGGTAGTACCGCAGCTGCAGGTCCAGCTGCCCTCTGCCGGTTTCGGCTCAGGCTTCTTGCCGCCGCAGTTAGCGCAGAACTTGCCGGTGTTGGTAGTGCCACAGCTGCAGGTCCAGGCATCTGCTGCCGGTGCTGCTGCCGCAGGGGCGGCAGGGGCGGCCGGCGGCGGAGTAGGAGGTTGCGGCTGTTGCGGATAAGGCGGTTGTCCGTAAGGAGGCTGTTGGCCGTAAGGATTCTGTTGAGCATACATCTGCTGCTGTTGTCCTTGGGCAAACAAGCCAGCCACATTTGCGCCACCGGCCATTCCGGCCATATTCATGCCAACAAAACCGCCCATTGCACCCATGCCGCCTTCATTGCCAGCTGCAATACGCATAGCGTCTGCAGTAGCACCAGCCATAGCTGCTGCTGCACGGTTCGGATTGCTGAGCATCTGGATATCTTTCAGACGTTGAGCATCTTCCTCAGACATGGTTACGCTTGCCAGTGCGAAGGAATAAACCTCTACACCACGGCGGTCACGCCATTGGTCGCTCAAATCTTCGTTCAAAGCGTTAGCGATTTCTTTGCCATGACGCGGCAGTGCGCTGTAACGCATACCGTTTTCAGTGAGCGTGCCGAGCGCAACGCCCAGGCTCATCATGAGCTCGCTCTTCATCTGGCTGTCAATCTGGTCACGACGATATTCGTCAGTGATGTTGGAGCATACATTGGTGTAGAACAGCAGCGGATTAGTAATCTTATAGCTGTATTCACCAAAGCAACGAATACCAACTTCCCAATCAATGCCTAAGTTGTTGTCAATCAGGCGTACAGGAATCGGCTGAGCGGTGCCAAACTTGTTGCCGTAAATTTCCTTCATATTGAAGTAATATACGCGCTGGTCCTTGCCGGGGTCACCGCCGAAGGTAAAACGTTTACCGATCTGACCGAAAATTGCCTTAACATTATCCTTCAGATCGCCGGTAAAGATAGACGGTTCAGTAGATGTATCGTATACATATTCGCCGGGCTCGTTGCACATATCTACAACCTTGCCCTGCTCAACGATAATCATGCACTGACCTTCGTTGACAGCAACAACGCTGCCATTACTGATGATGTTGTCCTCTGCAGAAGTATTGGAGCTGCGTCCTTGGCTGGACGTACGCTTCATACCCTTGGTTACCAGAACCTCGGGAGGCATGCTTTCGCAATAGAAAAACTCTTTCCATTGGTCGCCCAGTACGCCGCCTACAGCGCCCATTGCCGCTTTAATTAAACCCATAATACAACCTCCTTTTGTATCACTAAAAAATTAACAATTATATTTTATCAAATCCCGCTTAATATTAACAGGACTTTGAATAAAACAGCTGTACACTTATCAGCCAAGAAATTGTAAAATATTTATCTTATCCTTATCTGTAGTAAAAAACTATTCACTAATACTTTGATTTGTGATAAACTAATTGTTAGACAATCTTTGCAAATTATCTGTGCAGGTAAGCTGTTTTCCGCTTCCTTGCCTTAAGTTTAATATAAAAATTGCATTTCGTCACTACACCAAATGGCGATTTCGGGTAGGATAAGGGTAAATTTTCCTTATTTTTTACCTTTTTTCTCTAAAAATACTCTTTCAGGAGGTTTTTTCATGTCCGTTGTATCAAAAAAATTTTCTGTTTCCTTATACAGTATGTTGGTGCTGTTACTGCTCTGTATTGTTACCGCTTTCAGCAGCGGCTGCGGCAATAAGGCATCGCTCGACCCGAACGAACCGGTGACACTGACAATCTGGCACGTTTACGGCAACCAGACCAACTCTCCGTTTAATGATACAATTGAAAAATTTAATGCCAGTGAGGGCAAAGCCAAGGGTGTTATCGTCAAGGTTGCTTCCGTAAGCAGCTCCAATGTTATCGACAAGGCTTTATTCGCATCCGCCAAGCAGGAGCCGGGCTCCGTGCCGCTGCCGGATCTGTTTACCGCCTATCCGCGCGTTATTCCCGCAATGCACGATAAACTGCTGCATTGGAACGAATACCTTGATAAAGAAGATTTAGCTGTTTACCAGCCGGAATTTTTAGCCGAAGGCTATCAGGATAAGGAGCTGCTGATGCTGCCAGTAGCAAAATCTACCGAACTGCTTTTTGTCAATCAGACATATTTTGACCGCTTTGCAGCTGCAACAGGTGCAAGCGCCAAAGATTTTGCCGATTATGACAAGCTTTTTGCGCTCTGCCGCAAGTATTATGCATGGACAGGCGGCAAAAACATGTGTCAGCTCGATGATTTCTATAACTATTACCTGACGAGCATGGCTTCTTTAGGTGACCCGTTAATCAAGAACGGCAAGCCGGACCTAGCAAGCCCCAACTTCAAGCGCATCTTCCGCGCCGCAGCAGAAACTGCTATTGCCGGTGGCCTCGGCATCGAAAAGGGTTATGCGGCCGATGCCTGGAAAACAGCCGATTTAATCAGCAACGTCGGCTCCACCGCCGCCATTCTTTATATGCGCGATTATGTCACCAATCCCGACAACACGCGTGAAACTATCGTTACCAACTATTATCCCTGCCCTGTTTTCAGCGGCGGTAAGGTAACACTGCTGCAGCGCGGTGTAGGATTATTTGCCATCAAAAGCACAGACGAACGCAAAAATCTTGGTGCCGTTGTTTTTGCAAAATGGCTGGCGCAGGAAAACAGCAATTTGAATTTTGCTATGCAGGCAGGCTACCTGCCAACCAATAAGGAAGCACTGCCAAAATTGCTGAATAATCCGCAAGATGTGCATAACTTCAAATATCGCAAGCTATATACCTGCATGCAGCAGGTATACAAAAAAGGCACCTGGCTGCATCTGCCTCACAAGGCCGCCGAAATTCAGCAGAATCTGGAATACGGCAGCAAAAACATTCTGCGCGCTGCCCATCAGCAATATTTACAGGAAATTGCCGGCGGTGCCAACCCACAGCAAACGCTTGATAAATTAGTAGAAGAAAGCTATCAGAAGCTGCTGAATTACAAGCAATAAGCCAAAAAATCCTACCAAGGAGGCTCTTAATGCTCAATAAGCTCACCAAAATAAAAAGACTGCTGCTTATAGGCAAGGAAATATGGCATAACAAGCGCTCTATGCGCAGCCGTTTTATTATTTACCTGCTGTCATTGATGCTTTTAGGCGGTTCTGCCATGCTGATACTGTTAAACGTCATCGGCATACTGCAGCCGCCAAGCCATGATATTGACCGCTTTCTTGATTATGAGCTCAACGCCCGCACCAATGACATCAAACGCCAGATGAACGCGCTGGCTGCACACAATATTGATTTGTCGCAGCAGCTGCAGCAGGATATTAACCGCGTTATGCTGGACAAGGGTATTTACAATAATTATGATGCCTTGAACAACAATCCTGAAGCCCTGACAGCGATTCAGCAGGCAACCTACCAGACTTTGTCTGCCAAAATGCAGCAGGCACCGGCCAGCGGCGCTCTGTATCTGCTTAACGCCAGCGTCAACACCAATCTGCTGGACCCGACATACAACGGTCTTTTTCTCAAATTCACTAATATTTATTCAGAAAACACCCTTTTCAACGAAACCTGTATGTTCCGCGGCAATCCGCAAATTGCCCGCGCCAACAACATCAGTCTCTACAGCACTTGGCAGCTGGAGCTCAACATCCATGCCTATCCTCAGGCGGATAAGCTGCTGCATGCCAAGGACAATAATATTTCCCAACAGTATATACTGACAGACGTTGCTCACCTCAAAGAAAGCTGGGAGCAGTCACGCCTTTTCCTGATGCCTATTAACAGTAACGACGGCAGTATTATCGGCGTCTGCGGCTTTGAAATCAGCAGCGTATACTTCCAGCAGCGGACCAACCCGGCCAACTACAAGGGCTATCCTCTGATTACCGCTATTCTCGACAAAAAAGCCGATAACGAATACCAGGGCCAGCTCTCCAATCCGGCCTCCTTCGTCAATGCTGCTATAAAAATGAGCTCCGACGGAGAGCATGAATTCTTTACCGCAGGTAATGAACAATTCATCGGCTATACCGCACCCTTGAAAATCGGTGCCTCAGAGCATAAGGTAGCAGTTATGCTGCCTGCCGACAGCTATTATCATCTGCAGAAGCAGGCTAAAATACGTCTGCTGATAATACTGGGTATTATCCTGCTGCTTTCATTGCTGTCTGCCGGTTATTTCAGCAAAAGATATGTGGACCCTCTGGTAGCAGATTTGCAGCAGCTGCAGCAAAACCCTGACGCTTCTCCGCAAGCCAACGTGCTGGAGCTCAACCAGTTCTTTGAATTTCTGCAGAGTCATTCCGAGCAGCAGGCAGAAAAACTGCGTCAGCTGCAAAGCGAAAACAATGAATTACAAAAGCAGTATGGGCAGGCTGCCGTGCGCTTACAGGAAGCGCAAGAAAAGCAAAAGCAAACTGCTAACCAATATACTCAGCTGGAGCAACAGCTTGCTGCCCTGCAGGACGAAATCACGCAGGTACGCCGCCAGATGGAGCAGACGCAGCAGGAAAAGCTGCAGGCTCAGCAGGAACGCGAGCAGGCACAGCAGCAATTCAACTTTGCTCAGGCTGCGTTGGAAAAGCTATCGAAAAGAAGCTGGAAACTGTCGACCCCGACAGCTATCAGCTGTTTGTCGATAATCTGGCTACGCTGACACCTAAGGAGGAGGACATCTTCAACCTTTATGTACAGGGCTGCTCTACCAAGGAAATTATCAGCCGGCTGGGTATCACTGAAAACACCTTAAAATATCATAACAAAAATATCTACGGCAAGCTGGGCGTAAAAACCCGTAAGGAGCTGCTGCAGTATATCGAACTGATGCGCAATACTGAGCACTGATGCGCAGCGCATACAAAAAGCCTCCGGCGAATTTATTCGTCGGAGGCTTTCTTTATGGTTTAGGGGTTAGCTTCTGTCATAGAAGTATTCTTTAAATAATATTTCTTGCTTCTATTTTTACCATCTGACACAATAATATCCATTTTAGAAAATTTAGACAAATATCGCCTTGTTGTTGCCTCCGGCATTCCAGCTGCTTCGGCAACAACTTTAGTAGTAACAAAATCATGCTGTTTTGCAAGCGTCATTAAGACATTGAAAAAGCATTTCTCTTTTTCATTTAATTTATCGCTCACTTTATCGCTCACTTTATCGCTCACTTTAGTAGTTCCATAATTTACATTCTTCAAAATAACTCTAAAACTACTTCCATCTGAATAAAATATAGGTTTTAAAGACTCATTGTAGCCTGGAAGTTTTTCTGTTTCACTGATAATCTTTTTCAGTCCACTACCTCTACGTTCCATAAACTTCATCCTATGAAACAAATCTGCTATAACAGGATTACGTCTCATAGAACCAATATCAGTTATCACATGCTCCTGTACTGCTTTACCGTCGAACATCCCGCCAGGTGAGCTAATTTCTAATCTATCATCATACATATCAATATGTACTTCACTACCTGATACAATATAATCTCTATGAATCAGAGCATTTACCAAAGCCTCCGTCACAGCACGTTCAGCATAATCAGGCTTATCAACCCTATATTCTACATCTTTATAAAAACGTACTTTAGAATTATTTTTTATAAAATCAGAGGCACTTCTCAATAAGTATATTAGATTTCCTTCAAACTCTTTATCATCCAAAGCATCATCAAAAACAGATCCTTTTTCCAAACCATCCCATCTTGTACAAAAAAACGTGAATTATAAACTATATACTGGTCTGCAAACAACCTTCCCGCATTAGTAAGATAACCCTTTTTGTCTGCAAGGCAAAAAGAAAAATAATCCTTAGGCTCCATTTTCAATAAAGTCCATTCATAATACGTTGCTTCAAGCAGAGTAAAACTATACTCTTCCTTCCTTTTTTACATCACTTGTTAAAGCATCAAATGACTGATTTTTACCTTTCAAAATCAGTTCATTAAGAATGTAATCTGGAGCAATAATGCTTTCGTTGCCTATTCTAACATAAGCCTCCCTAATCCCATCAGCTTTGTAATAATACGGAGTTGCTCTCCCTGCTTCAATAGTAAGAATCAAAACGCTCTTTTCCTGTTCTTTTTCTAATGTAAGAATAAATTGCGGAGTAGGTGTAATACGCGTCTTAATCAAATCACTTATAGCTTCCGCACTTTTTTGCGCATCAATTATACCAACAATCTCACCGCTATCATCAATACCAAAAATCAGCTTTCCACCAATACCATTAGAAAAAGCACTAACACTTTTCAACCAACTTTTTGGCTTTTTAGTCTCCAATTCTCTCTTGAAATCACATTCTGTAGTTTCAGCAAACGGATATAGCATTCTTCAAACATCCTCCGAAATTAATTTGATTTCATTATATCATATTACCATCTAGCAAACACCTGTTAAATCCAAGCTTATGACGTAAATATAAAAGTTCAATTCAGTAATATTTAAATAGTTACGCATAACAATCTACTATGTGCTTTTTGAGGCTGGGTTTTATCCCAGCCTCTTTAAACCTTTTTTAGTGTTTGCTTGTTTTATGCTTACTTTTATCCTGATATTTCTCCATCAATACTTTCAAATACTTATCATAAGCAGTAGGCATATCCTCAATAGACATAAGATATATATCTTTAAACATATCCGGTTCTTTATCTATTAATAAAGCTCCGCTATAACCACCATCTTTAGGGAACTGCGCAATATCACGAGCATTGATCAAGTCGTTATATGCAAACTCTTTGCCTTCAGCCTTTCTTTTTTTAGCATAGCATAATGCGAAATATTCAGCTATAGACTCCTGAGTCCATCCTTGTTTCAAAAATGCTTTTCTACTATAAAACCAGCGTCCACTCTTTGTCATAGTATCAGCATAATGCCAAGCATGCTGCATTTCATGCGCTATAACATTTATCAACAACTCCATTCTATCTCCAGTATTAGTGCATTCATTGCTTATTTTATCATAATATATGTGTATTTCACAAACACCACTGCCTTTCGGTTGAAAATATCCAAGCGTTATAAACGAGTTGCGAAGCACATCCAATGCTTCATCAACATATTTACATATTTCACCAATAGCTTTGTTTTTTGAACCACTTAATTCCCCTAATATTTTATCGTGAAGATAATCCACTTCTTCTGAAAAATCATTATTTAACAGCAAAGAATAGAATTGGTCAATATTTTTGATTTTATCAGTACCGATAGAAGTTTGTCTTACTGCTTCCATAGTTTTTTCTTTTAACTGTTTAATCTGCTTTAGTAAACTATCTTCATTAGGTTTTTCAGAGCCATTATCTATATAAACTTTACATTCCAGTTCCTCTCTTTTTAACACAATATTCCCTAACTCACGAAACTTAAATTTTTCGTCTCTAAATTTCATGATTTTATTAATTGCAGCTTCAATTTTCTTTATTTCATTAACTTTAGCTCTACTATTATTGATTACCGGGAAGCCGGTAAATTTAATAGCTTTCTTACCGGCACTAAAAACATTTTCCCTAACTTCTGAATTCGCATTAGTCTCTGCGTAAATTCCTATATTCATATCAGACGGAGTATAATACACAGGCCACCAAAATGCATTTTTCCAGACAGGATTACACTGTTCAGTCAGCACCAATACAGGATATCTGTCTCTAAGATTTTTAGCCAAAAGACCTTCATTATTACCATCATCAGGTGCATCTTGGTATGTATCTGTATTGCCTCTTTTCTTTTTCATGCCAATTTGACGATTTCTTCTAACAATCAAAGCCACTTTATCGCATTGACTAGTAGAAAATAAAAATGGGCTTTCAATATCAGCAAAAACACTGCATTTTGTTTCTAGTTGATCTGGCTCTATCATATCGTAGCAATAACGCAATAATTCTAAAGCTTTATCTTTATCAATAAGCAAATACATACTATCGTCTATATCTAGTCCTTTTTTATAATCTGTTTGCTTACTGCAGTGCAGCTCTTCTACAATCTCATCTATTTTGTTCTTTAATCTTGTAGTTCTTTTTACAGTAAAGCCAACCGGCAAATAACGTTTTTCCGGTAAAATAGTCTTAATATCCGAAGCTGCAATTTTAACTTTTGAACAAGCAATTATCTTATTTCCAGATTCCAGGTAAACCACACTGCCACCTTTTTGTCTTTGCATGCGTTCACGCAAAATACAGTCTCGTTCCATAATATCAGTCATATTATTTAACAGTCTTGCTGTAGTATAAAATCTGGTAACAGAAAGAAGGTTTTCACTACGATAGCCAAACATTCGACAATGCTGCATAACTGTATCCTGTTGCATCTGTTTAGGATCGCGACCATAGAAAAAGCTAATTAATGAAGGTATAGTTATTCCTCTATCTAATACTTGTCCTCCTACAAAAATCGTCAAGGAATTTTCCAATTTCAGCTCACCCGTATTTGCATCAAGAAGTTTTTCTATATCTTTATCACTATTAACTTCTTTAATGTCAACCTCTGTGATAATTCCTTCCAAATCTCCGTCTTCATCTTTATAGGCTATTGCTCTTGCAACTTCATTCATCGATGGTAAGTTTATAACATTATATGCTTTAACAGACTGTGCCAAATCAGCATAAGATATTTGGAGATATTTTTTTATTAAGGAGCTATCTATATCGCGTTCAAGTTCTCTACGAATAATATCAAAGCCATTTTCTATAAAATCCTTTTCATGTTTATGTAATTTTTTATTGATGGAAGCATGCATAACCGCTGAAACATAATAATCTCTGCAACCCTCTTGTAACTGTATAATTGCAGTACCTACCAAAACGTCAAAAATCCATTTTTTTAGCGTTGGAAGCGCATATTTAGCTCCGTTCAGTTCCAAAAAATTTTCTGGTTTTACTACACGCTTATCTGTTAACGCAATATTTTTACCACTATTTTTCTTGGTGCCATTAAGTAAATCCATTTCTTCCTGTGGAACTATGTACGGCAAATACATAGCCTTATGATAATTATCTGAGTACTCATCTTGCGAATCCATGAAGTAATACTTTCCACCAATATATCCCTGGCCAGTAGGTAATACAACTGTGCGCTCCGGTTTTATAGGCATTATATCTTCATTGCTAAAAGCATCAGGCTGCAAATATAAAGCATAAGGAGTTGCTGTAACCTGCATCAACACATGACGAACTTCACTGTTCACACAATTCTTACGAGCAGTGTTTACAGCGCCAGATACTCTTCTTAATGTCAAATCATCTGCTTTTCCTTCATATCCTATAGAGGTAATATCAGCTTCATCATCAACAATCAGTATTCTTTTATATTTATTAGAAGCAACAATTTCATTTATCAAGCGAATCATTCTATCTACATTATCAGCTTGTTTTTTTACAACTATTATTCTTTTCTTCTCCGGATAGCGCTTCAAAAACTGTCTTACAATATTTTGCTTACCGGCTTCTGTAGTCTCACTGCCAAAGTCTATATCAAGAATATTTTGAGCTACAACATCACCAATATTACTTTTACCTGACTTTACTTCAGCAAATTCAGCCATCATCCTGCTAACAGTCTGTTGAACCAATGCTTTACTGCATTTAGTTAAAATAATGGTCATATCAAAGTCGTTATCAAAGCACAAAGACATTAATCCAATAAAAGCCCTCGTCTTACCAGATTGAATACTACCAAGCATCATAATAGGATGATAGTCATCCTGATTAAGGTTATTCAAACACAAAGAACCTAATTCCTCAATTCTCTCTTTCAGCTCATCTGTATACTTATCAGGTTTAGATACAACTATTGTTTTATAAATTCTGCCATCTGTGTTCATAAACATTCTCCTTGTATTTACGATGAATTATCTTTGCTTATTTTGCCAAGTATTTTGCAATAAATATTTCTATAGCAAATTACCATATACATTTATTTTATAACTTTACTTACTAAAAATCAACCTCGTCATAAATAAGCGTTCTACGACCAGCATACTACAATTTTACCTAAAAATAAAAAATTGTAATCTGTTCATTTAACTACTGACTGCATAAAAAATACGCAACAGACCTTAGCATCTGTTGCGTATAAAAATTTTATTTTTTATTTCTTAAATTTTACAGCTTCTGTCGTACCTTCTACCATACATTACAGCTGCAGGATGAAGAATTCATCTTTAATATTTTTTCTGTCATTGCTGAGGGCAACCAGAACTCTGTTATCAGGCATATTTGCCAGGTTTACACATGCACCGATGCTGGTTTCCTTATTATCGGTCAAATCCTTATAACTTACGGTACCAACCAGAGTGCCGGTGTTCTTTCTGTAAATCTGCAGCTGCTGCTTGTCTACAGAGGAATCGCTGACTACTAGATATTCATCAGTCAAAGCTATATCGGTTAAGGAATTGATGGCCTTGCTATCTTCACGTTTTTCCTTGCCGATGACGCGTTTTTGCTTGCCATTGAAGTCATAAACGCTTACCAGGCCTACATCCTGAGTGCCGATACGCGCATTGCCGCCAACATAGAAATCACCGTTTCTATCTGCAACAACGCTCTGCGGAATATTGATTTTATCCTTGTCATCAGCATCACGGCTTCTGGATTCCTTACGTACTGTGCCCAAATCCTTGCCTACTCTGTAGCCGTTGCGAAGATCCACCTTTCTTATTTCGCCCTGGTTCATCCAAATCAAAGCCTTGTCCGCATTGCCCTTAGGAATTACAACAAGGTTATTGAAGCGTCCTTGTGCCTCTTCAATACGTTTGGTTTCGCTATCGAAATAGTTGAGTCTCATTCTCTTATTGGTATAGAAAATGCCTCTGGTGCCGTCGGAAGAAATCTTAGCATTACCGGACATAGAATCAACATTATTGTCCAAAATGCGCAGACCGTCTTTATCCCACTGCATCTGCACGAGTCTGTCCTTAACGTTGGCATAAATCATATTTCTGCCGACAGTAGCCAGCTTCATGCCCTTGCTAAAAGTATTTTCCAAATGCAGATTAGGATTATTCTTCAGCGTAAAGAGCTTAAAGGTGCTAGCACCGACCTTAACATCCTTATTCGGCAGGTCTTTCAAATCAGCAGCAATCGGTTTTGGTTTAGGGGGCTCGCTGGTGCCCTTGTCACCGCCGCAGCCGGCAATAAAGCTGCAGGCCAGAAGTCCGGCCAAAATTCCCATCGCAATACGTTTCTTCAACATAACAATCATCTCCTTGTTTTATATAGAACGCTCTTTATTTGATTACGATACGACCATCACCGTAAGGCTGAGCATATTGCTCGCCAACCTTGCCATTCAGATGATTCTGCAGATATTCCATAATCGTATCTGCGTCGCTCATCATTTCGTCCTGCACCAGACGTGCGCCCTTGAACATCGTGATGCCGTCACCGCCGAATTTGAGCATGTAGGAGGTTCCGCCCACGGTGTATTTTTTCTTAACGTCTAACGGTTTGCCGCCAATCTTAACATCGCTTACGCGACGGGCCCCGGCAACACGCACAAAGTTGCCCTTGGCATCCAGCTCAACGCTGGAAGCAACAGAGCTGTCGAGCGTGTAGCTCAGGCCGGATACCTGCATAAAGCAGCCGCTTTCTTCCGGATAGCTCATAGAGCCCATCTCCAGCGCATCGAGAATCTGTTGGCCGCTTGCCTCTAATACTACGCACATATTACCGAAGGGGAAGGCCTCCAGCAAATCGTTGTAGCTGATTACGCCGGTTTTGATTTCGTTGCGGATACTGCCGCCGTTCGCCAGCACTACATCGCAATCAAGCACTGCTCGATAGGCATCGGCAACAAAGTCACCCAAGCTGCATTCACGGTTGCGCACGATACGCTCACCGGTCGCAGGATCATTGCTGCGCAGCTGTACCAAGGCTTCGCCCACAGGCTGCTTCAGCAAAGGCTCATAGGTTTTTATTTCCTGGGCAATAACTCTCGCGATATTGGCATCCTTGCCGTTGGATTCGGTAATCAGCTGGCTCTTCAGCTTGCCGTCGGGAGTAATTACCAGCTCGCCTACAGTTTTCAGCTTTGTGCCGGTCTGCGCCAGCAGCACGTCCTTGCCGACTTTATTTTTAACCATACGGGTGAAACGCTCGTGAGAGTGTCCGTCGATAACAGCATCTACGCCCTGAGTGTTTTTAGCAACGCTTTCGCTGCTCCACTGCGGAGTAGTGCCGTCCATACCCAAATGACCTACGATAAATACATAGTCCGCGCCTTCCTTGCGCGCCTTATCAACATTCTTCTGCAGCTGTTTGTACAGCTTGCTGCCGCTCTTATCCTCGCAGAAGCTGTAAATGTACTGCCCCTTCTCATTTTGGAAGAAGGTTGGCGTAGAGGTTGTCAGGCTTTCCGGTGTGCTCGCACCCACAAAGGCTACCTTAGTATCCTCATACTGCATAATTTTGTAGCCCGGCAGAACCTGCTTGTTGTTGCCTGCATAAACAAAATTTGCGCAGTAGTAGCCTGCACGCTGCAGCGGCACAAGCTCCAAGAAGCGGTCCATGCCATAGTCAAATTCATGATTACCGGGAATACAGAAGTCATAGCCCAGATAATTCATAATATCGACAACTGCAAGACCACGGGACAGCTTGCCGATAGGTGCGCCCTGAATAGCATCGCCTGCATCCACCAGCGCCACATTCGGCGTTCTTGCCAGGGCATCCTTTTTAATCTGCGCCAGACCGGCAAAGCCGATATTATCATTAATACCGCAATGGATATCATTAGTATGCAGAATAACAATGTCGTGCTCCAGCGCCCACGCCATCAGCGGAGCGGAAACAGTCATCGCTGCAGTCACCAAAAACAGCGATGTTTTTTTCCAGAACTTTTTCATATACATCACTTCCTTCCAGCTTTTGTAATTATATTATAAGCAAGAAGAAGCAAAAGCGCCCCACCCCAAAGGCTGATTTCGGGTAGGGTAGCAGGAAATTTTACAGATTTTCAGGCTATTATGGCAAAAAAATACAGCTTCCCAGATGGCAGGCAAGCAATTTTGCTTGCTGCCACAGGAAAGCTGCCTGCTTTATGCTACACTGATTTTTTCAGCTGCACAATTCTTAAGACCACGGATCATCTGCTGCCGGAGTCTGGATGCCGCTCAGCAGTCCCTTGTAATCCCACAGGAACCATTCGCCGGTAGAAGCCTTTTGGCGTACAGTCATCGGACGCGGGCTGTCTGCACCGCCGCAGGTAATCATAAAGCGTGCATAGCCTTCCTCCTGATAAGTATAGGCATTAGTTTTAACCTCTACAGTATACGGCATATCCGGCTGATAGTTATTCGCCGGAGTTGCGCCCATAAAGTAGGAGCGCATCAGATACTGTCTGCCGCGGAAACGGTCTGCCAGGAACTGTTCATCTCTTTTAGGTACCGGTCTTGGTCCCAGCAGCTTGTTGAGCATAGCAATTGCCTCTGCCGGATTGGTTTCGTAGCGAGCCAATGCTGCTACAGTGTAAGCTGCAACCTGCTGAGCATCGGTTTCCGGTCCGATTTCAGCTGCCGATTGCGGCAGATTCTGGAAAATGACACGTCTGGTTTTTTCTTGCTTCTCCACTTTATTCACCGCCCTGTTAATAGTATTATCAATGGTTCTGTCGATCATTCTGTCTACGCCAATTCTTCTGTTCCAGTCAAGAGCTTCTGCAGATTGCAATTGTCCCGCCAAAAGCATTGCGCAGCAAGCTAATACAATACATTTTTTCATTTGTTGCACCTCCTCAGAATTATCCTGCGCTATTACAGGCGCAGGCATGTTTCCTTACAAGCTCATTGTACAACGGAATGTGCTAAAGCACCCCACCCAAACTGTCGATTTCGGGTAGGATGAGTAAAAATTTTCTGTTTTTCGGCTAAATTCCTGCCAAAAACGCAGCCCGTACTGCTTTCATGCTTATTTTTCCGGCAATTCCCTGAACAGCCTAAATCCACGCATAGGATGCATCTTCTCATGGCCTGCATCACGCTTCTGTTCATGCACCTGCTTAGCCAGCCTTTGCAGCTCACGCAACAGCTCCTGCTGCTGCTCAATGTCAGTACGGCATACCAGCTTTTCGCCCGTTGCCGTCAGCAGCGTCAACGAAAAGCTGCCGCAGTCGTGCACCTCAATCATCTCACGCGGCAAATTCGCAGGACGAGATGCCGAAGGCTGGCGCAGCTGCCATGGCAGCTGCTGTATTAGCTTATCCAGCGGTGTAAGCTCCTCTGCCGTAACAGGTACCTCGTAAAACTTCAGGCGCTCGCCATCTGCAAAGCACTCACTGTCAAACAGCAGTTCCTTATCGCGTCGGCAAAGGTTAAATGAATAACAGCTTGCGCTGCTCATACCTCTGCTGCTCACAGACAGCTCCTGCCAGTCAACCGCCCTTTCCATAGCCACACATCCCGATAGCGGACCTGCCACCCAAAGCAGCAGCCCCAGCATTGTCATACACAGCAATCTCAGTAACCGCATCAGCGCCACCCCCATTGCCAAAAATCGTGCGCAAGCACAACCGCCGGCCTATTCATTGGCCAAGTCGTAAATCTTCCTTACCGTGCCGTCATCGGCAACATTATAAATCAGCCTGCCGCTTTTCTCTACCAGATAGCGCGCATCCTTAAATTGCACCGGATTAGGAGCATCCGGATCTCCCGCCTTAGTCATAGTATGATAGCTGTAACGCTTGTCAACATCAGGATACAAAGCCTTTTCTTGTTCCCACTGATAATCCCAGAAGCTGAAAGAGCCGTTGTTTCTGTCCAGTAAATTAACATTCGGCTCCAGCACCAGCTGCAAAAACAGTTTCGCTACTATCCAAGGCATTTCCGTTTCACCCTGCACAAAGCGAGTACCTCTTTTGTTACTTCTTTCATAGGTACCGGCCAGGGACGGCAGCACCCGATTATTACCCTCAGGCTCACCCAAAATCCAGGCACCGTACAGCTTGCTCTGCGCCTGATAGCCCTGCGGATTACTCAAAGCATACTTTTCATAAAGCGGCATACTATATCTGTACCGAGAAGGATAACCCATACCATTTTCATAGCTTGCAAGACTTGGCACATGCAGATAACCGATAAAACGCTCACCGTCATGCGCAAAGCGCACTACACCGCTCGCCTCGGTCTCAGCACGGTAATGATCTTCCTGCCATTCACCGCTGTGCACCTTTAAGCTCATCAGGGTACCGCGCGTAGTCTCGTACACCATCGCACCGCCCTCAACATGTGTAGCAGGATTATACATCTCATAATAGTCCGCCCGCGCAGTCGACATACCGCCGCACATTAGCAGCACACCGCACGCCAACGTACTCAAAAGCTTCTTCATAAGCTCACCTCCAAAAAATCATAGTCATTGCTTCCCCAATTGGCAGGCAAAAAGGTTAGCAACAATGCCATAACGAGCAATTATATCGTAGAAAACCCTCAGTCATCGCCTACGGCGATGCCAGCTCCCTGTTAGGGAGCATATATAGTTTGTACTCAACACTAACCAAAGCAATTAACATATCGTGTAAGGAATAGCAATTTTAGCAAATGAGTGCTTGGAAGCACCGGAACAATGGTACGTAACTTTCTCTTACCGTCTGACAAATTTTACCGAAGTTCCGTCTTGCTTCCACACGAAATTTGCGTTAAAAAATTGCTCCTGACTGGAACGATATTTAATTGCGACGCACATCCCCCTTCCGCCTCACTTCGTTCGGCACCTTCCCCAATGGGCAGGCAAGAAAGTTATCAACAATGCCCAAACAAGCAATTAATATATCGCAGACAACCCTCAGTCATCGCCTACGGCGATGCCAGCTCCCTGTTAGGGAGCATATAAAAGTTCGCAACAACAGCGATAGTTAGAACTGTACATACTATTATATCTTCCCTGAAAGGGAAGGTGGCTGCGAGCTTCAGCGAGCAGACGGAAGGGTTGCGACATGTCAATTGCGACACACAAGCATCCCCTTTTTCAACATCAAAAAGGCCCCTGCTCCGCAATATTAAATTACGTCGCAAGGACCTCAAACTCAAATCACAACATTAGCCTACAGCATCATTGCTGCACAGAATCTTAACCTCACCATCAGTATTCACACGAAGCGCATTCCACAGCTTCGAATGCACATAATAAGTCATAACCTTCTCATCATTCTTATTGTACACATAAATCGCATAATAGTCGCCCGGCAGCATATAAGAATTCAAAACGTTGTTTTGTTCCCAAGCACCAGTCATATCATAATCAAAGCGATAATCATTACTGCACAAATCCAGGCCGGTGTTTTCAACATGGAGCTTTTTCAGGAAATACAATGCCAGACGATAATCAGCACGCGCACCCTCACTAGACTTATACTTATAAGTACCGCTGATATCCGGCTCGCTTATCTTAGTAACGCCCATCTCGCGTAAATCAACCGTCGGCAGCAGCACAACCTGCTTACCCTCGTTTACTCTGGCCTCACAGGGAAGCGACTGCGAAGGATAAGCAAAATGACGTCTTTCCTCGCTATTAACGTCTACATCGAACAAATAATCCTCCAGTACTAAAGTACCGTTCTCCAGCACACCAACACCCTTGAAAATCGGCGCATTGCCATCCTCCACATCATAAGTAGCAACAGAAGCAAAAACGCCCGACTGCGTATAAAACAAAAACAGAGAAGCATTAGCGTTGCCTTTATTATCCGCACGCACATACGGATACACACCATACGGCGCTGCCAGCGCAACAGCACTCACAAGCAGCAGCAGGCAAAACATCAACAGGCTAAATAATCTTTTCATCGCCCACACCTCCAATTTCCTGCAACTCCGCGCAGCAGCAGGCTTGTTTCCATACCGCTGAAAGCAATACCGAAACTACGCTCCAAGCCTAAGGAAGCAAGCGCTGCAATACCATTGCGCGGAAAAACTCAAATCATAACATCAGCCTACAGCATCATTGCTGCACAGCAGTTTAACCTCACCATCAACAGTCACACGATACGCATCCCACAAATTCGGATGTACATAATAAGTCATAACCAGCTCATCATTCTTATTATAAACATAAACCCCAAAATAATCGCCGTACTCCTGCGGCAGATACGAATTAAAAACGCTGTTCGGATCCTCGGAAAAACGACTGCCATAGCCAAACCAATAATCCTTACTGCTCAAATCCAAACCCGTATTCTTCACATTCAGCTTACGCAGAAAATACAGCGCCATAGTATAATCCTCTTCCGCCTGCATTCCCTCAAACCTATAGGTACCGCCGATATCAGGCTCACTCACCTTAGTAATACCCATCTCGCGTGCATCAACCGTCGGCAGCAGCACAACCTGCTTACCATCTTGCACTCTGGCCTCGCAAACAAGCGGCTGAGAGCCATAACCAAAATAACGTGTATCCTCACCATGACGGCCCACATCAAAAGAATAATCCTCCAACACCAGCGAACCATTCTCCAGCATACCCACGCCCTTAAACATCGGCGCATTACCGTCCTGCAAATCATAAGTAACAACAGAAGCAAAAATGCCGGACTGCGTATAAATCAGATGCAAAGAAGCATTATCTCTGCCATTAGCACCATAACGCATATACGGATATGCACCATAAGACGCTGCCATCGCTGTTGCGCTGACAAGCAGCAGCAGGCTGAACATCAGCAAGCTAAATAATCTCTTCATCGCCCGCACCTCTATCTATCAACCTCACTCAGCAGCAGGCTTCCGTCCTCACCGCTGATAGCAATACCGAAAATACGCTCCCTGCCCAAAGAATCGCGCACCGCAATACCGTTGCGCGGGAAGGACTCGGAATCACGCATCACAATAATAATCGGCTCCGTCGCACGCAGGAAATCCTTATAATAAATAGACTGCACGTTAAAAACAGGATAGCCCTCAGCGCTCACCTCACGCAAATCCAGCGCCACAACCTGAAAATCAGGGAAATCCACCGAGCTCGTCACTACAGCCTTCGCCGGCTCAAAAGCATCCGGCATTCTCACAACCTCGCAGGCCGCAGGATTAACATGAGAATCCTTCAGCCAGCACACATGCAGCATGCTTTGAGTAGACTCCGGCGCACTGTTGGCCTGAGCACTGCCCCAACCGCCAAACAAACCAATACCCAGTGCCAATAACATTGCACCTAAAAATCTTTTACGCATAAAAAACACCTCCAAAGTTTTTTACATCATAGCTTAATTTAAGCCTCTTCAGGCATTTTACCTTAATCAATCTCCTGCAGATAAATACTGCCGTCCTTACCGCTTTGCAGAATCGCAAACCTGCGCTCCCTGCCTGCATCATCCTTAAAGCTGAAACCATTCTTGGGAATAGTTTCCAAGCTCTCCAGATGCAGCACCAGCTTTTCATCAGCCATCAGCAAATCCTTGCTGTAAACGCTCTTGCCGGAAGCAAGCTCCAGCAGTCGGAACTCTTCCAGATTTTTCGTACTGCGGAAAATCGCGTCCGCACCCTTAAAGGGATTAGGCACGGAAACCTGCTCGTACTTGGAAAGATCAACCTTCGCATCCTGCAGCTCATGTATGCCCATGCATTCCAGATACTGCATCGCCAGGCCCTTAAAGCCTCTCTGCTTGTATTCCTTCAACGGCAGCAGCTCAAGCTTCACGCTGTCACCGGCCATCTCTGTGCCCATATCAAAGAAATCATCCGCAGTCATATTCGTCTTTTGCGAAACAGCAACATCAGCTCTGCCCACATCGTTGCGGTAAACATCAAGACCTGGTTCATTATTGCTCTTCGAACGGGTAAAATACATATCAACGCATCTTTTATTACCATTCGGCAGCAAATCCTCCAGCACCAGCACATAATCCGCATTACTGCTGTTGCCGCGTGTCAGCAGCATATTGTTCGCCAACAGCTTAATATTGCTGCGTGCCCAGCCCTCATCAACAAATTTTATTTTGCCGTCCACAAAGGTATAGATAGCATAGATATCCTTGCCATAATAGCCCTTCCCCTGCTTTTCGTTATCCAAAATAGCAAAAATCAGCTCCGGTACCTTGTCATTATTTATATCCTGCAGCGTATACCCAAGCATGTTCAACGCATCAACGTAACCCATATGGTCCCGCAGCTCATAAATTCCGGTCATGCCCTGCTGCGGCACTTTACCCATATCGCCATCATTCACAAAATTATAGATACCCTCCACCAGCTTGCCGTATTCGCGCTCATAGGCAGGCACCTTCGCCACAGTCGCTGCAGCTTCCTCCACCTTCGTGGTCTTAGGCTGCGTTGCAGCAGCCTGCTTATCCGAACCGCAGCCATTCAGCAGCATTGCCAATGAAGCCAGCAGCATTGCTCCCGCCAGGACATTTTTACAGCTTTTCTTCAGCATCTCCATCCCTCCGCTTCCCGCTGCCTGCTTTGCAGCTAATCTTTTATACCTATATTGTACCCTAAAAAAAACTAAAGCGCCCTACCCGAAACAGCAAATTCGGGTAGGGCGCAAGCTTTAAATCACAAAATTATTGCTTACAGCTTGTTGAATACATCCTCAACCATCTTCCAAACCTTAGCGCGGTCTACAGCGTAAACAATCTTCGCATTCTGAGCACCCTCAGGAGCAGCGCCGCGGAAGCCCATAGTCTGGCCGTAGCCATAGCCGTATTGGTCATCAACATCAACCGGCAGAGTTTCGGATTCCAGAATTACGGACGGATCAATTGCTACTGCTGCTGCCAGAACGTCCCAAATGTAGTTCTTGAAGGACGGATCCTTGCGGAACATCGGGGTAGCATAGTGGCTTTCCCACATAGCCTTGAAGCGGTCGCTCTTAATGCGGCTTTCCAGATCCTTAAAATCATCGTGGCTCATCAGTTCCTTGCTGCAAACATCCAGCGGCAGGAAGATTTGCTCCTTCCAGGGAGCGCGGTAAGCCTTTTTAGCGGTTTCCGGATCAATCCAAACGTTGAACTCGGAGGTCGGCATTACGTTGCCTTCGCAGAAGAAAGCGCCTGCCATATAAACAACGCGTTTAGCCAGCGGAGCAATTTCCGGAGCCTTGTCCAAAGCAGCTGCCAGGTTAGCACCGCTACCGATAGCAACGATGGTTACTTCGCCCGGATGCTTTTTGATAGTATCAATGATGAAATCAGCAGCATATTCCTTTTGCGGGTTCATTACCGGCTCATCATTATAATTTTTACGGTATTCAGCCTGCCAGGATGCCGGCTGAGGATAGCCTGCAGCACCCAGATGGGAGTCATGGCCACGGCCGTAAATGCGTTTTTCTTCCTTCATGTTAGCGAAACGGTCCTTGCGAACGGTTTCATTAACGCCCATATATACAGGGATATCGGTGCGGCCGATGCCCTCCAGCTGACGGATAGCGGAAGCGGTACCGGTTTCAACCCAGGTATTGCCGATAACGATGGTAACACCCTTCAGATCCATTTTGGGAGATTCGGCAAGCATCATCATAGCGATGCCGTCATCAAACAAATCCACCATATCTGCGTCCAGAATAACCTTTTCGCGTGCTGCAGCCTCAGCAGACAACGGAGCAGTCATAGCACCAACGCCCATGCACATGGAAAGCAACAGGCAACCACATAAGCTGGTTAATTTTTTCATTTTCATCTTTATTACCTCCTTAATTCCCCAACCTTATTTTATAAATTTCCGCACAAAATGCAGATTTTACCTTAATCAATCTCCTCCAGATAAACACTGCCGTCCATAACCTTCGCCCGAATCGCAAACTTGCGCAGGCTGCCGGTGTCGTCCCTGAAGCAGATACCGTTCTTGATAACAGTTTCATAGTCAAGCTCGGGATCAGTTTCAAAGCTTTCCAGATGCAGTACCAGCTTTTCTTCCGGTTTCAGCAGTCCTTTGCTGTAGATAACTCTGCTGCTGTCACCCTGCAAATCCAGCACTTCAAAGCTCGCCAGAGAAGTATTGCTGCTAAACAACACTTCTGCTCCCTGAGAGGGATTATCCACATAAACATGCTCATATGCGGAAAGATCTACCCTATTATCCTGCAGCTCATGCAAACCCATGTAGTTAAGATGCTGCATTACCAGTCCCTTAAAGCCACGGCTGCTGTATTCCGCAAGCGGTAAAAGCTCGAGTTTTTGGACACCAAGGTCAATATTCATCATATCGTCAAAGTGCATGGAGGTTTTTTTGGTAACAAAGGTATCATTTACATCTAAATATTTCCGGTAAACATTACATCTGCCATCCTCGACCTTTGTATAGAAGGTTTGTCCCTGACGCAAACTGCCGTCCCGCAGCAAATCCTTCATTTCCAGCACCCATTCCATATCGTTATCGTCGATACAGGTGCGCTTGCTCAGCATATCTTGAGGAAGCAGACGCAGTCGGCTGCGTGACCAGCCCTCGTCAACAAATTTAATCTTACCGTCCACAAAGGTGTAGATAGCATAGATGTCCCGGCCATAATAGCCCTTGCCCTCAGGATAATCAATCTGGCCAAAAATCAGCTCCGGCACCTTATCATTATTGATATCCTGCAGCGTATAGCCGACACTGCTTACACCCTGACCGGGATCATTATGGCCCTCCAGCTCCTCAAAGCCTGTCAGTCCCTGCGCCGGCAGTCCGGCGATATTACCCGTGGTCAAATAATCGCAGACACCAGCCACAATTTTTCTATGTTCCTGCTCATAGGCAAGCATAGCAGCGGCTTCTGCCTTAGGCATGGCGAGCAGCGGGTCTGCTTTTTTGTTGGAGCTGTCACTGCCTAGGAGCATTGTCAACCCGGTAAGCAGTAATGCTCCCAGCAAAATATTTTTCCAGCTTTCTTTCAGCATATCAATCCCTCCGCTTCCTGCTACCTGCTTTACAGCTGATTGTTTACAACTATAGTGTAGCCTAAAAAAAGCAAAAACGCCCCACCCGAAAGGGTGATTTCGGGTAGGATGAGGGGGGATTTTGGGGATATTTTTGAGATTTTAGGTTATATTTCCGCTAAACTTCCGACGTGCTTGCGCAAAAAATACGAAAACCCCGTGTTTCACCGGGTTCGGTAAAACACGAGGTTTGATTTTAATTATTCTCTTTCGTATCAGACTTGTTCTGCCTTTAATTCTTCTATTTTCTCTATTGGCAATGTAGTAGCCTTGGCGATATCCTGCACAGAAAGGCCCATACTTATAAGACGCTTGGCAGTAGCAATGTTCGCTTTTGCTTCGCCCTCACGCCTTTCATCTAATAAACGTGCTTCCATTAGCATATATTCTCGCCTCACTTTCGTATCCAGCTTCAGATAGCTGATTTCATCGTCAATCTGCTTGGTGAAATCGCTATTTACAATGTGGTTGTTTACATAATCATAAAAGCTTTTGATATCCTTGGAAATATCGCCATGCGTACCCTTAGTATTCAACAGCATGGTGGTTGCTTCATCCTGAAGCTCCAGCTCCAGATTTTCAAGGCAACGCTTTTTAAAGGTGTAGACATAATTACCCTTTGCAAAGAAATCAAACACACAGATAAAAATTACATAGGTCGGTGGCAGCAAATCATATTCCTGTCCCTGCTGCAACAAATCAATATCAAGCAGCGCCTGATAATAGCGCGAACGCTTGGGCAGGACAAAGGCTTTTGTGTGGGGATTTTTATTATTCTTTACCTGCATTTCCAAATTGTAATGCGTGTTTTTGTCATCCTCCACTATTATATCCAGACGGATGCCACGGCTTGTGTAGTCGGGTTCAAGCGATTTTTCGGCTTCAATGTAGTTGATATCAGCAATCTTAATCTGCAGCAATTCCTCCAACAGATGGATGCAGATGCGCTTGCGCGACATTACCTTCTTGAAGATAAAGTCGCTTTGGATTGTCAGATTCTCAAATTTTTTTGCCAGGTCTTGCATAAGATCTCTCCTTTCATTTTAGCACAGATGCAATAAAAAATACATAAGCAGTTATCAAGGCGCAAAAAAACAAAAAAGAGCAGTACGCTGACGATTAGAAATCGTCAGTATGTACTACTCTTAGAATGTACCATGTAAATGGCCTTGCTTAAGCTTCTGCAGATAAGGTGTATCTGCAGGATATACTGCTTATTTAATTGTCCGCAGGTAAATCAGCCCGAAGCGAAATTTAGTTGCAGTTTTCAAGAACTTAATTTAAGTTTACTTGAATTTGAGGTAGATGTCAAGAGAGAACACTCCTTGTGCCTGCCCCTCAGGTAAGGTGCCGAACGTAGTGAGGCGGAAGGGAGCTGCGAGCAGACGGAAGGGTTGTGTAAGCAAATATGACTTTGGGAAGAAAGGTGAGCCTCTCCTTGGGGAGAGGTGGCATCGCATAGCGATGACGAAGAGGGGTCCATCATACATATGCTATTAATAAGTTTATAAACAACAATCCCCTCTCAGTCGCCCTACCGGGCGCCAGCTCTCCCATAGGAGAGCCTACTTCCCCCCACCCAAACGCAAAAGAACCGCCTCACGGCGGTTCTCTGCCGACAGCGCTGGCGCTGCCGATTTTAGGAAGTTTTTGTATGAAGGTTTATCAGAAAGTGAAGGTTACGTCAGTCCAGAAGCGATGGTCTTTGGTGCGATCAAGATCAGCAGCAATACCAGGAAGTTCTTTCATCAGCTTGGATTCGGTGTTATAGTATGCAACGTTAGCTACGATGTTTTTAGCAAGGGTGTAGTTAGCGCCAACGCCGAAGCCCTTGAAACCGGTCATGCCAAAGGTGTTAGCATCAGTGGTGTGTGCAACATAGGTTTGTGCGCCTTGGTCATAGTATTTAGCCCATGCACCCCAGCTGCCTGCATCCTCAGCCTTAGCACCCTTATAGGCCAGGCCGATAACGAAGCCGTCGTCATCCAGGTATTTATCAATAGCTTTGTTAATGTTGCCATCACTACGATCATTAAGTTTGTCAGCAGACAAATCACCCTTCAGATACATAGCGGACAGATTGAAATGCCCCATATCATAGCTCAAGCCTGCATGCCAGATGCCGTTGTCAATATCAGTTTTGTCAAAGTTACCATTGTCAAATGCAACAGAGCCGGTTCCCATATCTTTGAATTGAGTGTAGCCGGCAGTAGCCTTCAAGCCCTTAGCCAACTCGCCTTCTACTGCCAAGCCCCAATACTTGCCGCCATTAGTAATATCACCAGTTTCAGTATTAATGCCATCATTTATCATAAACGGTACTACAGTAATATCATCAGTTGCCTTGCCTGCAAAGCCTTTTACCTTAACCTTGTTGCCATAAGACAGCTCCAGACCATCAGCACGGGTATCATAGATATTGCCGTCAGCAATTACCAGGTTATAACGGCCTGCACGTACTGCCATGCCGCCCAGCTTGCCGTCTACATAAGCGCGTTGGAAGCTTGTATTTTCATCACCGGCATTATTATTCAGGTTCTGAACATTCTGCAGCATGCCGGTGTAGGTCCAGTCATCATTAATCATACCGTTAATCCAGATGCGGGAACGGATATCTGCCACATGGTTGGAATCATTGCCCAAAACTCTGTAACCTCTGTCTAAAGTCCTTCTTGACATTGCACCGTCTTGGTCAACATAACGGAAGCGAACTTCACCGGTAATTTTTACATTGTCAGCCTTTTTCTCCAGGTTAGCTACGCGCACGCCCAGGCTGTCCAGCTCGTCAGCAAATTCTGCTGCCAGCTTGTCAACATTAGCGCCCTTTGCCATTGCTCTAGCAACGATTTGTGCCATTTCATAGCGAGTCATCAGCTTATCGCCGCCGAAGGTGCCGTCACCGTAGCCATCGATTACGCCTGCAGCTGCCAGCTTGTTGATGCTGTCATATGCCCAGTGGCCGGCAGGAACATCGCTGAACGGGTTAGCAGCGTAAGCAGAAGCGGTTACACCAAGAGCCATTGCCATTGCGAGTACTAAAGATTTTTTCATGATAAATTCCTCCTCTTTAAGTAAAGTATTCTTTTACCTTGCGGAGGCTTGCGCTGCCTGTTGCCAAAATTTGCCTTGTTTCATTTTGGGTTTTGCATTGCTCGCTCCGTTTGGTAAAGCTGGAAAAGCAAGAAGGATTAATTGTTTTTCCTTTGCTTCTGGCTGTAGTATAACGAATTTTTAGTAATTTGTCCCTACCCGAAATGGCAAATTCGGGTAGGATGAGAGGGAAATTTTGGGGAAATTTGGAGAAAATTTTAGTTTTAGTGCTTATTTTAACTTAAGTAAGCATATGAAACTTTGGGAAGAAAAACGAGGCTCTCCTCGGGGAGAGCTGGCGCCCGCCAGGGCGACTGAGAGGGGGACTGCAGTTTGTAGGCTTACGTTTGAATTTAGATTGAAGAAAATTCGCACACAGAGATTATTTGCTTGCAACCGTTATGCTTACAAATAGCATTATTTTCAGCATATCGCCTCGACAAGCTCGGCACCTCTCCCCAAGGAGAGGCTCTTTAGTACTGCTTTCCATCTGTAAGGTGCCAAACGTAGTGAGGCGAAAGGGGGACCCTACACCCCCACTTTTTGTAATTTCTGTGAAACCGTCAGAAATTAGCACTCAACGCTTGACAGTGCTAACAAATAGTGGTATAACATAATCAACAAAGGAAATGAGCTACAGGAGCTGCAAGGGCAGCACCCGCAAAGCACAAATCCCGCGTTGGCCAATCAAATCAATACTTGCTGCATCAACATTAAAATGACTACAACAAGCGCAATAAAACTGGAGGAATGACTTATGATGATGCCTAGTGTATTTGGTGAAAGCTTATTTGATGATTTAATGGATTTCCCGTTTGATAAAGAGTTCTTCGGTCATCGCAATCCGTTGTACGGCAAACATGCTCAGAACGTTATGAAAACCGATATCAAGGAATCGGATACCGCTTATGAAATGGATATCGACCTGCCGGGCTTCAAAAAAGAGGACGTCAGCGCCAAACTGGAAAACGGTTATCTGACCATTACCGCCGCTAAAGGCCTCGACAAGGACGAAAAGAACGATAAAGGCGTTTATATCCGCCGTGAACGTTACAGCGGTCAATGTGCAAGAACCTTCTATGTCGGCGAAGCAGTTACCCAAGAAGATATCAAGGCTAAATTCGAAGACGGTATCCTGAAGGTTACTATTCCTAAGGTTGAGCCTAAAAAAGTCGAAGACAAAAAATATATTGCCATTGAAGGCTAATACATAAAAACCACATCATCCTTTCAAAATGAAACAGCCGCCGGAGCACTAGCTTCGGCGGCCGTTTTGTTGTTATGTTAAATTAAATGTTGTTTCTCGGAACCAGGTCTTCGGACTTCAGAGTGCCTTCCTTAGCGCGCTCTGCAAATTCAGCAGTTGCGGTAAAGAGAACGTCACTGGAGCTGTTGAGCGCAGTTTCGCAAGCATCCTCCAGTACGGAGATGATGAAGCCAACGCCAACAACCTGCATAGCGATATCATTGCTGATACCAAAGGAAGCGCAGGCAACCGGAATCAGCAGCAAGGAGCCGCCGGCAACACCGGAAGCACCGCAGGCACCAACGGTAGAAACGATGCATAGCAAGAGAGCTGTCGGCATATCAACATGAATACCCAGAGTATTGGCAGCAGCAAGTGCCAGTACGGAAATGGTGATGGAAGCACCGGCCATGTTGATGGTTGCGCCTAACGGAATGGAAATTGCGTAGGTATCAGGATTCAGGCCCAGGCGTTTGCACAGTGCCATGTTAACCGGAATGTTAGCAGCGGAGCTGCGGGTGAAGAAAGCGTACACGCCGGATTCGCGGATGGTTGCCCAAACCAGCGGATACGGATTGCGACGGATGTTGAAGTAAACGATCAACGGATTCATAACCAGCGCTACCAGGAAGTAGGAGCTGATGAGTACTGCCAGCAGATGTACATAGCTGGAAATTGCGGACAGACCGCTGTCGCTGATGGAGGTTGCTACCAGGCCCATGATGCCCAGAGGAGCGAAATGGATAACCCATTTAACAACCAGGGTGATTGCCTTTGCAACATCATCCAGAGCATTTTTAGTAGTTTCGTTGGCAGCCATATTCATAGCAATACCGAATACTACAGCCCATGCCAGAATGCCGATGTAGTTAGCGTTCAGCAGAGCAGCAATCGGGTTATCTACAACACTCAGAATCAGGTTATGCAGAACCTCAACAATGCCGCTGGGCGGGTTGAGCTTAGCATCCGCAACCTGCAGGTGCAGAGTGGTAGGTGCCAGGAAGGACAGGCTTACACCAACTAAGGATGCAAAGAAGGTGCCGATAACATATAAGCCGATAATAGGCTTCATATTTGCTTCGCCGCCGCTTTTCTTTTTGGCCATAGCATTCATAACCAAGAAGAAAACCAGCACCGGAGCAACGCCCTTTAATGCTTTTACAAACAGGTCACCGAAGATGGTAACAACAGGTACCGCTTTCGGTACATAAAGTGCCAGCAGAATGCCGATGACAAGACCAACGGCAATTTGCTTGATGAGTGCGACTTCATTGATAATCGCAGCAAATTTTCTAAACATAATGAATTCCCCCTAATTTATACTCCCGTATACAACGATGTTCATAGTATATATCATAAGCTAAATAATGTCAAGTCTACAATGAGTATTGTATTTGTAGAGTAGACACCGAATTCATCCGTACTCATAATAGGGACTATTACCCTTAAAATATAAGTAAGTGTTAAGCTTGTTACAAAAGCACGCAAACTTCCAAAAAATATCGCGTACTATTGTGCAATGAGAGAATATCTTTACCGGCAGTTGACATGCATATGATTATAAACTATGCTATAAATATAAAAATTTTACTCTGTTTCTGCTTTTTGACAGCAGAATTTAATAGAAGGGAGCTGCTTACATGTCGGCAAGAGCTGATTTACATATACATACTACGGCCTCGGACGGCACCTGGACACCGGCGGAGCTGATTGCCGAAGCGCAAAAGCAACAGCTGGGGCTGATTGCCGTAACGGACCACGACAGCGTAGCCAACGTTGCAGAAGCGATGACACTGGCAGCAGCTGCGGGCATTACGGTACTGCCGGCAGCTGAAATCTGCTCCACCAAGGAGGATTTATCGTTTCATATTCTGGGCTATGGCATTGATATCCATAATAAACAGCTGCTGGAATTAATGCAGCACAACGAAGCGCTGTTAGAGCAAAAGGATGTGGACAGCATTCATCTGCTGGCGCGCGACGGCTGGCCTGTCGATGAAGCGGATTTCGCTCGTTATACCTATGACAGACGCCGCGGCGGCTGGCGTGCCCTCGCCTATTTGATTGACAAGGGACTGTGCACCGGCGTGGGCGATTTCTTTCAGCGCATCTTTACGCCGGAGCATGACCTGGGCTTTCCAGAGTTTCCTGCCATCAGCGAGGTAATCACAGCAATTCACGCTGCCAGCGGCTTTCACGGCCCCGGATTGGAGCGTGTGCTCGACATCCTGCGGACGGAGAAATTCGACGGCTTTGAGTGCTACCACTCCAACCATTCGGAAGAAGGAACGCAGCGCCTGCTCCAGCATTGTCAAAAGCACGGTCTGCTTATCAGCGGCGGCAGCGACTGCCATGGTACATTTGTGCCGGGGAGACGTTTGGGACAGCCTTTGGTCACTGCCGATATGCTGCGCTTGGACGGCCTTTTGCCGCAAGATGTAAAATAATCCGAAAAATATTTGTTGAAACATGAAAAACGTTCGACTTTTTCCTCTGACTGTGCTATGATATTACCATAAAATATAACAAACTTAACACTGACAAGAAATTCCGGCACTGAGCCTGCATTTACTTGTTGAGAAATTTTTAGGAGGCATTAAAATGCAAGAGTACAAACCGTTTAAATCCGGCAAGGTTCGTGAGATGTATGATGTTGGTGACAGCATTATTATGGTTGCCACTGACCGTATTTCCGCATTTGACCATATTCTGAAAAACATGATTGTGAAAAAAGGCACTGTGCTGACTCAGATTTCCAAATTCTGGTTTGATCTGACTAAAGACATTGTTCCTAACCATATGATTTCCGTTGATACCAAGGATATGCCCGAATTCTTCCAGAAACCCGAATTCACCGGCAACAGCATGAAATGCAAAAAGCTGAACATGCTGCCTATCGAATGCATCGTTCGCGGCTACATCACCGGCAGCGGTTGGGAAAGCTACAAGAAAACCGGCGAAATCTGCGGCATTAAGCTTCCCGAAGGCCTGCAGGAATCCCAAAAGCTGGCTGAACCTATCTTCACCCCCAGCACCAAGGCTGAAATCGGTGACCATGACGAAAACATCAGCGTAGAGCAAAGCATCGAAATCCTGGAAAAACTGTATCCGGGCCGTGGCAAAGAATATGCTCTGAAGCTGCGTGACTACACTATCGCTATCTACAAAAAATGTGCTGCTTATGCTCTGGAGCGTGGCATCATCATTGCCGATACCAAATTTGAATTTGGTCTTGACGAAAACGGCGAGGTTGTACTGGGTGATGAAATGATTACCCCGGACTGCTCCCGCTTCTGGCCGCTGGAAGGCTACAAAGTTGGCCAAGGCCAGCCCTCCTATGACAAACAGTTTGTCCGCGATTGGCTGAGCGCTAACCCGGATGCAGGCTACGAGCTGCCGCAGGATGTTATCAACAAAACCATCGGCAAATACATCGAAGCATATGAACTGCTGACAGGTCAAAAGTTTGACTTTTAATTCTGAAAATGCTTTAAAACTGTAACTTTTGTTGCAGTAGCAACAGGCTCAGGAAAATTTTAACGCTCTTTACAAAAAAATTGTTTACAACCATGGACATTGGTTGTATAATTTCACCATAAACAACAACGGAGTTGGAACAGCGCAAGCTGTCTGTTTCCGTTGTTGTTTTTTGTTTCTCCGATCACTACAGATATAATACATTAGTGTAAGAGAATCCGTAAATAAATAGTGCTTAATCGCGTAACGTATCACCACCGTAAAAACAGAGAAGGTGGTTCGTGGAAGCGGCCAATTGAGGGGACTTTTGGAAATGCTAAAAGCACAAAGCACTGACGGCTGAGGGGCCGGACAGCAGTTACGCGAAATAAAAACGCCCGCGGCGAGCGGGTTTTTTATTTTGTCACGAAAAGTAAAATTCCGGCTAATAAAACATGTAAACTTCACTAGCAATTATCCGCATAAAAAGGTATAATTAATGTAATAAATGTACGAAAAAATTTCCTATTTAGGATAGTTGGAGGTTTCATAGTGGCAATAGACACGTCATTACCTAAGGATATAAGAATTTTGCAGGCAGCGGAAGAGGTTTTTTCGCAGCATGGCTATGAAAAGGCTACGCTCGATGAAATAATAGCCCTGGCTGACGTAGGCAAGGGAACTGTCTATAAATACTTCGGCAATAAAGAGCACCTTTTCTACAAGCTGGTTGCCGATAAAAATGCGCCTTTTTTGGAGGAACTGCATCAGGCTGTCAACAGCGTCGACAGCTTTGAGGAGAAGCTCAAAAAATATTTTGAAGTAATGGTGCATTTTTACGTTGCCAACAGTACTCTATGGCAAATTATCTGCTTTGAAATGCTCGGCGGCACCAATGGCTGCAGGGTTGAGCCTGACGGTGACGATTTTAAGGTTATCCCACGCTACAACTCTGTTAAAGTGAGCGAGGAAACGAGCGAACGCATTCTGCGCTATCACAAAATCCTGCATGATGAATATGATATTTTAGCTCAGCTGATTACTAAGGCAATGCAGGACAACCTGCTGAAGGAGGATACCGTGCCGGAGATTACTACCAAATTTGTTTTCTTCGGTGTAGCCATGAGCATTTTTAACCAAAGCGACGATATTGCTGCCGATATGACGGACGAGGAAGCAGCAAGAATAATTACCGACCACTTTTTGCGCGGCAACGCAC
>ERZ791702.213-NODE-213-length-35025-cov-7.32434_pt1 | contig 35025 bp, 27 predicted proteins | sample MGYA00510050_ERZ791702 | MGnify/ENA primary metagenome ERZ791702 (study PRJEB30046, sample SAMN00715230) | human gut metagenome | study: EMG produced TPA metagenomics assembly of the A metagenome-wide association study of gut microbiota in type 2... | reverse complement strand
TGTTTCGTATAATTATGAGTTAGTATGCATCAGACACACTTTTGTAAAAAGGGAGATATTTTTTTGCATTTCACTGATAAGAGTGTTACAATACGAATGTTATTAAATTTTCGAGGAGGTTACTTATGGACAAGAAAACAACAGGAATCGTTTCCTACATCACGCTTATCGGCTGGCTGATTGCATTCTGCGCCGGTGACAAAGAGCTTCCACTTTTAGGAAGTATTAAGATTTTAAACTAAGATATTAAAAAAAACATTATTATGTAAAAACCCGGCTTTAAGGTCCATGACCCCAAAGCCGGGTTTCTTTTTCTGTGCACAGATCTGCCTGTTAAAACAGGCAGTCTGCTATCTTATACGATTTTCTTATACCTCTACGGTAATTTTGTCTAAGTGCCAGATATCATCCACATACTCCTGGATCGTACGGTCAGATGAGAATTTACCGGCATGTGCGATATTTAAGATCGCACTCTTTGCCCAGCCTTCCTCATCTTTGTACGCTTCCATGACGTGTTTCTGTGCATCTGCATAGGAACGGAAATCTTTTAAGATGAAATAGGTATCTGCAAACTGTGTACACTGTGTATTGAGCAGTGAATTGTAAAGGTCACGGAATAACTCAGGATCATTCGGTGAATAAAATCCATTGATGAGCTGCATCAGTACCTTGCGGATATCCTGATCACTGTTGAAGATCTGCATTGGATCATAGTCACGGTTTCTCTCATGTGCAATGACTTCATCGGAACTCATACCGAAAATAAATGCATTTTCTTTGCCGACTTCCTCGACGATCTCAACATTTGCACCATCCATCGTTCCGAGTGTCAGTGCACCGTTTAACATGAATTTCATGTTACCGGTTCCGGATGCTTCCTTACTTGCAGTGGAGATCTGCTCACTGACATCTGCTGCCGCAAAGATCCACTCTGCGATCGATACACGGTAGTCTTCAATAAATACAACTTTGATCTTGCCATTAATGCTTCTGTCATTGTTGATGACATCTGCAACATTGTTGATCAGCTTGATTGTAAGTTTGGCATTCTTATAGCCTGCTGCTGCTTTTGCGCCAAAAATAAATGTTCTCGGATAAAAATCCATATCCGGATGCTCTTTTAATTCATTGTACAGGTACATAACATGCAAAATGTTGAGCAGCTGACGTTTGTATTCATGCAGACGTTTTACCTGCACATCAAAGATAGAACGTGGATCTACTTCGATACCATTATGCTCTTTGATATATTTTGCAAGACGCAGTTTATTCTGGTATTTGATATTTATGAACTCCTGCTGTGCTTTCTTATCAGTTGCATAAATCGCCAGCTTTTCAATATGGGCAAGATTTGTGATCCAGTCATTTCCGATATGCTCACTTACCCAGTCTGCAAGCAATGGATCACCATGCATTAAGAATCTACGCTGCGTGATTCCGTTCGTCTTGTTGTTGAACTTCTGCGGGAATAACTCATAAAAATCATGAAGCTGCTCATTCTTTAAAATCTCTGTGTGGAGTTTTGCCACACCGTTTACAGAATATCCTGCTGCGATCGCAAGATGTGCCATCTTTACCTGACCATCATAAACAATCGCCATACGGGCAACCTTGCCATTATCTCCAGGGAACTCTGCCTGGATCTGTAAAATAAATCTGCGGTTGATCTCCTCAACGATCTGATAGATACGCGGAAGCAGCCTTGAGAATATCTCGATCGGCCATTTTTCAAGTGCCTCAGCCATAATCGTATGGTTGGTGTATGCACAGGTCTTTGTCGTGATCTCCCATGCCTCATCCCAGCTCAATCCCTCTTCGTCAAGTAAAATACGCATAAGTTCTGCCACTGCAACAGTCGGATGTGTATCATTTAACTGGAATGTCACTTTCTCCGGCAGTTTGTGGATATCATCATGATGTTTTTTGTAACGTGCCAGCGCACGCTGTACACTTGCTGATACAAAGAAATACTGCTGTTTTAAACGAAGCTCTTTTCCTGCGATATGATTATCATTCGGATAAAGTACTTCCACTAAGTTACGGGCAAGATTTTCCTGCTCTACTGCCTTGTGGTAATCACCTTTATCAAAAGAGTCTAACTCAAAGCACTCCATCGGCTCTGCATCCCAGATCATTAAGGTATCTACCACATGATTGCCATAACCTACGATCGGCATATCATACGGTACCGCTAAAACAGACTGGTAATTCTCCTGTATAAAACGTGTTTTTCCCTCTTCTGTCACTTCTGCACGGACATAACCGCCGAATTTAACTTCATAGGAATACTCCGGACGGCGAAGTTCAAACGGATATCCATTCTTTAACCAGTTATCCGGCACTTCCACCTGAAAACCGTCTTTGATCTTCTGTTTGAACATTCCGTAACGGTAACGGATACCGCAGCCGTAAGCTGCGTATCCAAGTGTTGCCAGTGACTCCATAAAGCAGGCTGCAAGACGTCCGAGTCCGCCATTTCCAAGTGCCGGATCCGGCTCCTGATCCTCGATCTCATCTAAGTTCAGACCGATCTCCTCAAGTGCCTCTTTGACCTCTTTGTACATTTTTAAATTGATCATGTTGTTGCCAAGCGCACGACCCATTAAAAACTCCATGGACATGTAGTAAACCATCTTTGGATCCTGTTTGTCAAACGCTTTCTGTGTGGCAAGCCAGTCATCAATAATGACATCTTTTACCGTGTAGGAAACTGCCTGAAAAATCTCCTGTTGTGACGCCTCATCTAACGTTTTGCGGTAAAGATTCTTTACATTTTCTTTTACATCCTCAATAAACGCTTCTTTGTTGAAAACATTTTCCTTCATCTAGTTTTCTCCTTTTTTGACTCCAAGCAATACTTTTTCCCCATTGATGTTCCATTCCTTGCAGTAAATTCCGTTTTCTCCGGAGTCAAAAGAATCAGCTTCTGCTACAACTTCAGTACCTAAAACATCACCCATGATGTCATTTTCGTACTTATTAAAGATGTCGGCTACTTTTTCATCTGCATGATAGTAAATGGAAATTTTATCCATAACCTCAAATCCGGCTTCCTTACGCATGGTCTGGATCTTGCTGATCAGCTCACGGACAAATCCTTCCTCTACCAGTTCAAGTGTCAGGTTCGTATCAAGCACAACTGTTACCGTATTATCTCCTTCCGTCACATAACCTTCCATCTGTGTCATCGTGATCAGAAGGTCTTCCTCGGAAAGTTTTACATCATCACTGACAGAAGGCAGCGCAAGCACGCCGTTTGCCTTTAATTCTGCCATTGCCTTATTTCCGTCTAACTCTGCAAGTGCTTTCTGGATCTGTCCTAAGAACTTGCCATATTTCGGTCCGACAGTACGAAGCTGTGGTTTGAAAGTATAGCTTGTATATGCACTGACATCCTCTGTGAAGTTTACTTTCTTCACATTTAACTCATCCTCGATGATCTCCACAAAATATTCTGGCAGTACATTCGGTGCTTTGACATACATATTTCCGATTGGCTGACGATTCTTGATATTTGCAGAGTTACGGCACGCCCGACCCATAACAACGATCTTTAAGACCTCATCCATATTTTTCTCTAAATCTTTGTCGATCCAGCTTTCATTGACTGCCGGGAAATCGCACAGATGGATACTCTCCGGTGCCTCTGTATTGATGGAACGCACCAGATTCTGATAAATCTCCTCTGTCATGAATGGGATCATAGGAGCTGCTGCCTTACAGATCTCAACAAGTGCAGTATAAAGTGTCATGTAAGCATTGATCTTATCCTGCTCCATGCCCTTTGCCCAGAAACGGTCACGGCTTCTTCTGACATACCAGTTACTCATGTCATCCACGAACTCATCGAGTACCTTTGCTGCCTCCGGGATGCGGTAATTTGCAAGGTTCTCATCTGTTCCTTTGATCGCAGAATTCAGTTTGGATAACAGCCATTTATCCATAACGGATAATTTCTCATAATCTAAAGTATATTTCGTCGCATCAAACTGGTCAATATTTGCATACAGTACAAAAAATGCATAAGTATTCCACAGAGTACCCATGAATTTGCGCTGTCCTTCCTGTACCAGCTTACCGCTGAAACGTTTCGGGATCCACGGTGCACTGCTTGTATAGAAATACCAGCGGATCGCATCTGCGCCATAAGTCTCTAATGCATCAAACGGATCTACTGCATTTCCTTTGGACTTACTCATCTTCTGTCCGTTCTCATCCTGTACATGGCCAAGAACGATAACGTTCTCGTAAGGCGCTTTGTTAAATAACAGTGTAGATTCTGCCATCAGGGAGTAGAACCATCCTCTTGTCTGGTCAACTGCCTCAGAGATAAACTTCGCCGGGAACTGTTTTTCAAATACATCTTTGTTCTCAAATGGATAGTGATGCTGTGCAAATGGCATTGCTCCGGAATCGAACCAGCAGTCGATTACTTCCGGTACACGATGCATTTCTTTTCCACAATCCGGACATTTGAATGTAACTGCATCGATATACGGACGATGAAGTTCTACTTTGGCATCATTTGGATTACCGCTTCTCTCCGCGAGTTCTGCGCGGCTTCCGATACACTCCTGATGACCACACTCACACTCCCATACCGGAAGTGGTGTTCCCCAGTAACGGTTACGGGAAATACCCCAGTCCTGGATATTCTCAAGCCAGTCACCAAAACGTCCTTTTCCGATGGACTCCGGAATCCAGTTTACGGTGTTATTGTTGCGGATCAGGTCATCTTTGACTGCAGTCATCTTGATGAACCAGGATTCTCTTGCGTAGTAGATCAGTGGTGTGTCGCATCTCCAGCAGTGTGGATATTCATGTTCAAACTTCGGCGCATCAAATAATAATCCTTTTTCATCGAGATCTTTTAATACCATAGGATCGGCTTTCTTTACAAAAATACCGGCATATGGTGTTTCTTTTGTAAGCTCACCTTTTCCATCTACAAGCTGTACAAATGGAAGGTCATATTTTCTTCCGACAGCGGCATCATCTTCACCGAATGCAGGTGCGATATGAACGATACCGGTACCATCTGTCATGGTTACATAGGTATCACATACGATGTAATGCGCTTTTTTGTGCTGTTTTTCGATAATCTCTTTTGCACAGTCAAATAAAGGCTCATACTCTTTGTACTCTAAATCGCTTCCCTTGTAAGTCTCTAATACCTCATATGCCTTTGTTCCCTCTGCTGCATCCTTATCAAGCAGTTTGCCAAGAACCGTGTCAAGCAGTGCCTCTGCCATATAATAGGTATATCCATCGACAGCTTTTACTTTACAGTATGTCTCATCCGGGTTCACACAGAGTGCAACGTTAGACGGAAGTGTCCAAGGGGTTGTGGTCCATGCAAGGAAGTATGCATCCTCTCCGATTACCTTAAAACGTGCAACTGCGGAACGCTCTTTGACAGTTTTATAACCCTGCGCAACTTCCTGTGAAGATAACGGTGTACCACAGCGCGGGCAGTAAGGAACAATCTTAAATCCTTTGTATAAAAGGTTTTTATTCCAGATTTCTTTTAATGCCCACCACTCAGATTCGATAAAATTATCATCATAGGTAACATACGGATTGTCCATATCAGCCCAGAAACCAACGGTCTTTGAGAAATCTTCCCACATACCTTTGTATTTCCATACGGATTCCTTACATTTTTTGATGAAAGGCTCCATACCGTATTCTTCGATCTGCTCTTTTCCATTTAAACCAAGGAGTTTTTCTACCTCAAGTTCTACCGGGAGTCCGTGTGTATCCCAGCCGGCTTTACGCGGAACGAATTTTCCTTTCATGGTCTGGTATCTCGGGATCATATCTTTGATCGTACGGGTCTCCACATGTCCGATGTGCGGTTTGCCGTTTGCAGTTGGCGGTCCGTCATAAAAGGTGTACGTCTCTCCTTCCTTGCGGTGTTCCATGCTCTTTTTAAAGATGTCGTTGTCATTCCAGAACTTTTCGATCTGTTTTTCTCTGTCTACGAAATTCAGATTCGCATCAACTTTCTTATACATTGCTAACCTCCATTACTTAAATAAAGAGTCGTTTGCGACTCTTTCGCGCCCGAGTGGTGCTGTTTACAGCTAACTTCTTCTCCACGAGGTGCGCATCATTTTTCATTCACAGGAAATCCTGTGAATGAAAAAAGCCCTCGTCCTGTATATAGGACGAGGGCTTGATTTCTTCGTTATACCACCTGATATACAAATGTACACGGTAAAATCCGGATACATGTTCCCTGTAACGCAGGAAATGCGTCAGCGCTTACTCTGCCTCGAAAAGTCCTTATCTCGACCTGCCGGGATCATTTCAGACTGCAGCTTGGAAGTGATCTTCATTCAGCAGATACTCGCACCGGTTTCCACCTGCTCCGGCTCTCTGTTACTTTTTCTGATGAACTACTGTCTTCGTCATTGCCTTTTGCCAAAAATCTAGTTTTTAGTATAGACTCGGAAAGTAAGAATGTCAAGAGTCCAGATACTTTTATACCGCACGCTTTTTGACATCCGCGATCACTGCCAGAAACCTCTCTTTCATCTGTGCCTCTAACAGTTTGACATCCATGTCACTGCCCGTACATGGCACAAATCCTCCTGCCATCGATGCGTGACCGCCGCCATTGCCAATTCCCTTCAGTGCCTCTGCCACGATCTTTCCTGCATCGAGCATACTCTTTTCACTGCGCACGGAAAGTTTGATCCCGTCTGACTTTCTCGAATACACAACGGAAAATGACACTTCTTTTAAAGCAAGCATGAAATCGGATATATTTGCGATCACCGGACAATCTTTCCCTGTATTACAGAAGCTGATATCATCATAAACCTCAATGCTTGAAATGGCGCTGGAATATGCCATCAGGTCATCAAAACAAAGATTACTGTTTTCTAACATATGAATGACCTCATAATCACATTCATCAAACATCCGGTAGAGCATCTCAATATCAAGTTTTGATACCCCACGGCTCAAATTGTTGGTGTCGATCCTTATACCGTATGTCAGAGTCGTCGCAATCCTTCTATCCATCGGGATCTCATTCTCAAAGAAATACTGCGCTACGATCGTTGCACAGGCACCCACCCCCGGACGGATGTCCTTAAACCGGTATGAAAACTTTTCATTTTCGGGATGATGGTCAATGCAGATGATCTCATCCCCCGTAATATCTATGATATTGGAGTTGCCTTTCTGTGCATCTACAAGGATCACTTCATCTTCTTCCGTCAGGATCGCTCCAAGATCTTCCACATTCAGAAGCTCAATGTTCATCAGTTCCCGCAGTTTATCTGTGCTGTAACGGTCGATTTTTCCTTTGTAACAGATCGTCGAAGTAATACCATTGTGCTTTAATAACTCCTGTATGCCAAGCGCACTTGCGATCGCATCCGGATCCGGGAAATTATGTGTCTGGATATATACGTGTTTTCGGTTGATCTGTTTTAACAATTCTTCTAGCTTTGTCATACTGTACTATTTCCTTTACCACTCATCCGTAATCTTTTTGACAGCATTATTTTTCATAAACATGATTCAGTCCCTGTTCTTCTCTGCAAAATATTTTTCTGCCACCTTTTTTGTCACAAGTTCTGAAAATGCCAGGATCTTATGCTGTGCTTCCGGAACACTTCCAAAACCATATGCAGCATGTATAAATCCGACTCCCGCCTTTTTGCTTGCCTCATAATCTCCCTGGATATCACCCACATAGACCGCTTCCTCTAAATGATTCCGGTCTGCCAGAAGTCTGATATTATCACCTTTCTGTAAAAGATTATTGCCATAACATTCAATATCTGAAAAATAATCCCAGAAATGATAGTGATCTAAAAATGCCTCAATGTAACCTTTCTGACAATTACTTACAATATAGAGTTCATAGTTCTTTTTTAATTCTTTGAAAGTATCCTCAAGATCCGGGTAAAGCACACCGCCGTGCTCTCTTAAATAATCATTTTCTATCCTGCAGCACTCTGCTAAAAGAGCTTCCTGCCCTGCTCCGGAAAGTTCCGGGAATAACAGCTTTGCGATCACATCCATGGTTTTTCCCATAACGCCCTTGATATCTGCTTCCGTGAGTACCTTATTTATCCTTCCATCCTGACGGATCGCTTCGTTCCAGGATTCTGCCACATTGGCTGCGGAATCCCAGAGTGTACCGTCCATGTCAAAAATAATTCCCTGTTTTTTCATAGCAATCTCCATTCCTGTCTGTGAAAAATCCGATCTTTCAATCTGATCTGCGTTTTAACTACAAATTATTTACCGGTCTTATTTTTCCATTAAATGATCCAAATTATATATGTCAGCATATTTTTTCTCAAAATAACGCACCAGCGGCTCTGCTGATACTTCTTTGCCGCACACATTTGCGATCACTTCTTTCGGTGTACGTGTACTGCCATACCAGTGAATTTTTTTGTTCAGCCATTTTGTGATTTCTTTGATTCTGCCCTCTTTTAAGATCTCATCTACCGGCCCTAACTCTTTTTCAAGCTCCTCTAAGTACATGCCGTCATAGATGCTTCCTAACAGATAGCTCGGGAAATAACCGAATGAACCGTCTGACCAGTGCATATCCTGTAAGATTCCCTCTGCATCATTCGCCGGGGTGATATCTAAGTATTCTTTCATTTTCTGATTCCACAATTCCGGCAGATTCTCAACCGGAAGATTCTCACGGAAGATTGCCTTTTCCATTTCATAGCGCAATATAATATGGAAGCAATAGGTCACCTCATCTGCCTCGGTACGGATCAGGCTGTTTCTGACATGATTGATCTCATGGTAAAACTCATCCAGCGAAATGTCCTTCATCTGCGGCATCAGCTCCTGCACTTTCTCATAAACAGGAATCCAGAAGTTCTTATTGCGTCCTAAAATATTCTCATAAAAACGGGACTGGCTTTCATGAACACCCATGTAATGACAGCTTCCGGCTACCGTATTGTCATATTCCGGATTGACATTCTGTTCAAAGATCGCATGACCTCCCTCATGAATTGCAGAAAACATTGCTGAGATCGGATCATGCTCGTAATAATGATTGGTCACACGGACATCTTTTGATGAAAAATTCAGTGTGAATGGGTGCTCTGTCTCTCCCACTGAACCGGCATCTTTGGAAAATCCGATGTAAGAAAGCAAAAGATCCTGTACTTTTCTCTGATCATCCGGATCAAAATAAGCATGGAATTTTGCATCATCCGGCTGTTTTGCGGCAAGTATTTTTTTCACAAGCGGAATCAGTGCTTCCTTTAGTTCACCAAACAGACGATCAATCGTTGCAGAATCCATTCCCTCTTCATATTTATCTAACAATACATCATAAACTTCTTTGCCAGGATCCGTATAACCTGCCATTTCTCTGGTAAGTGCGATCATTTTTTCTAAATGTGGTGCAAAAATAGAAAAATCAGATGCATTCTTTGCCTCTTCCCAGGCATTTCCGGACTCTGCCTGCTCACGCACCATCACTTCATAGCGGTCTTTTGGAATCCGTCTGTCTTTTTCCATATCACGCTGCATGCGTGTCACGATAAACTTCATCTTATCCGATAACTGTTCAAATTCTTCCGGCTTCTTTAATTTTTCCAACATTCCATAAAGTTCATCCGAAGTAGACATCGCAAAACTTTCCGTTGAAAAATAGGTCAGCGCATCAATATGTCCTGCCTGTCCCAGTTTTGGTGCACATGTTTTCATGTCCCAGTACAAAAGTGTATTAATATGTTCATATTTTTTCATTTTATCGAGATACTGCTCGAATTCTTCTAATGTTTTACTCATGTAGTCCTCCATTTTCAGAACGATGCCATTTCCACATACGGCATGCCGTTCTTTCTGTTCCATATTAACACAGGACATGTGACCTGTCACTTATTTTTAGTATAACCAAAAAACACCACAGACATGTCATTGTGCATGTCCATGGTGTTTTTTCAATCGTGATCAGACAATATTGTTTATTTTACCTCTACTGTCCAGCCGTATTTATCAGGCAGTTTGCCCCACTGGATTCCGGTTAAGGTATCATATAATTTCTGTGTCAGCTCTCCGATCTTGAAATCGTTGACCGTTACAACATCATCTTTGTAGCGGAGTTCTCCGACAGGAGAGATAACTGCTGCTGTACCTGTTCCAAATACTTCCTCAAGTGTGCCGTCATGTCCGGCTTTCATCAGATCATCTACGGAAAGTCTGGTCTCATTTACTTTATAACCCCAGTCTCTTAACAGATGGATCATGGAATCTCTTGTTACACCCGGAAGAACAGTTCCCTCAATCGGTGCTGTGTAGATCTCGCCAGCGATCTTGAACATGATGTTCATGGTTCCAACTTCCTCTACATATTTACGATGCTCGCCGTCTAACCAGAGTACCTGGGAATATCCCATTTTCTCTGCTTTGACCTGTCCTAAAATGGAACCTGCGTAGTTACCACCGCATTTTGTAAATCCGGTACCACCTTTTACTGCACGAACCAGCTCGTCCTCGACTAAGATCTTAACCGGGTTGATTCCCTCTGCATAATATGCGCCAACCGGGCAGCAGATAATCATAAACTTATAAGCAGATGCCATATGTACACCAAGTGCGGCTTCTGTTGCAAACATAAATGGACGGATGTAAAGAGATGTCTCAGGTTCTGACGGAACCCAGTCCTCTTCAACTTTTACCAGCGCTTTTACTGCCTCCACAAACATATCAACCGGGAACTCCGGCATGCAGAGTCTTGCGTTGGAATTGATCATTCTCTTTGCGTTCATTTCCGGACGGAATAACTGGATCTTACCCTCTGCGGTACGGTATGCTTTCATGCCCTCAAATGTTTCCTGTGCATAATGTAAAGTTACACATGCAGGATCCATGGTGATCGGTCCTTCCGGAACGATTCTTGCATCTTTCCAGCCCTCTTCTTTTGTCCAGTCCATAACAAACATATAGTCTGTCATATATTTTCCAAATCCAAGATGTTTCTGATCCGGTTTCTCCTTTAAATGTTCTCTTTTTTCAAATCTGATATCCATAACATATGCCTCCGACTCTCTATATCGTTTTTTCTGACCCCCATTATGATACTTTCTTTTTTGAGTGTCAAGATTATTCCAAAGGCTTATATTCGCTATCACTTAAATTCATAATATTGTTTATTATTCATAAGCATGCGTTATACTATTTGTAATCGAAATAAGGCACCTGATAAATGATGGCTCACACTCAGTTCTGCCCTGCGATTACTTTTTTTAAAGGAATCCAGATAATAAATGCCAGCACACTTCCGATTACTGCTGTGATAAGCTGTGTCACTGAAAATGTTGTCTGGAACACTGCCATCTTTGGAACCATCGCTTCCGGAAGCAGTGAAGGAATCAAAATCCGTGCGATCACAATTCCCATAAATAATGCTTTTACAATACTGCCAGCCGCCATACCTGCGATCAGACCTGCATTGCCTTTGATTTTCTTTGCAAGCAGACTAACAGCTACCACGAGAATAATATTTCCGATCATAACACATGGAATGATTGCCGGGATTGCTGACATGACAGGGCTTCCCGTGATCAGAAATGAAGTAACCGGCGTGATCACTGAGAGAATGATCCCGCATGCCATTCCTGCACCTAATGCGGCAATGATAAGACATGCATTAATGATCGGTCCCGTGATATAGACGCTTGTGTTTTTAAAGAACTGGCTCACGATACAGATTGCCAGTAAGACTGCTGTTGTTGTAATTTGTTTCGTTGTGATTTTCATAAATCCTCTGCTCCTTTTTCCTGTGTAATTTTCGCAACCATCATAGTACAACACTTATAAAAAGTCAATTTTTGAACAGCCCTATTTTTCTCTTGTCAATTAAATCAGGGAATTTTATAATAAAACCAACATATAAATATTTTGTGCACTGATAAAGGAGATTACTCTATGCATACATTTCAGCCTATAACAACAGATATGATAGAATTCGATCCATTTACAAAGATTGGCAAAGAATGGGCTCTGCTCACCGCGGGTTCTAAGGATAAAGCAAACACCATGACCATAAGCTGGGGCGGTGTCGGTGTCTTATGGGGTAAAAACGTCGCTTTCGTATTTGTCCGTGATTCCAGATACACCAAGGAACTGATCGATAAAAACGAATTTTTTTCCTTAAGTTTCCTGTCTGAAAAATACCGTGACGCATTAAATTACTGTGGAAGCCACTCCGGCCGTGATGAAGAAGACAAGATCTCTGCTGCCGGATTAACACTTACTTCCCGTCACAGTATTCCATTCATCGACGAGGGAAATATGGTCCTGTTATGTGAGAAAATGTCTGCGACAAGATTGACGGAAGATTCTTTCCTGATGCCGGAAATCGCAAAAAAATGGTACACAGATCATGACATGCACACAATGTATATTGCGGAGATCATTGATATTCTGGCAAGATAATCCTGAACACCTTGCTTTTTCCAAAAATCAATGCTACAATATTTTTTGAATTTTGTTCTAAAAAGTAAATATATGGAGGATTATTTATGAGCCCAGTTACTATCGTATTACTGGTTATCTTAGCCGTCTTAATCATCGGACTTGTTGTCCTTTATTTTCTCGGGAAGAAAGCACAGAAAAAGAAAGCCGAACAGGATGAACAGCTTGCAGCCGCCGCACAGACCGTATCCATGCTGATCATAGATAAGAAGCGAATGCGTATTACCGAATCTGGTCTTCCACAGGTTGTGATCGACCAGACACCAAAGATGATGCGCCGTACCAAACTTCCGATCGTAAAAGCAAAGGTTGGACCGAAAGTTATGTCTTTGATCGCAGATGAATCCGTGTTTGATTACATACCGATCAAGAAAGAAGTAAAAGCTACCGTAAGTGGTATTTATATCACAAAGGTTACCGGTGTACGCGGACCTCTTGAGAAACCGGAAGGTAAAAAGAGCTGGAGAACCAAATTAAAAGAAAAAGCGAATCGCGCAAATAAAGAACTCGAAAAAGAAAAAGCTGAACTTGAAAAAGAGAAAAGCAAGAAAAAGAAAAAATAAGTCATACAAAAAATACCGCATCCGTGAAAAATCACAGATACGGTATTTTTTATCATTTTCATACACGGGTTTATCATGCCATCCCCATATGATCAGCTGATACCTCCGTTTCTTTTGTTCTGTCTGTTTACAGTACCCAGCCTGCCGCCTGCACCTGTGTCTCTATCATATGATGATAGATTCCTTCTTTTGCGGACAGTTCTTCCGGTGCGCCTTCCTCTGCAACCACCCCGTCTTTTAATACAACGATCTTATCTGCATTTGCGACTGTACGCATCCGGTGTGCAATGATCAGAACTGTCTTATTCTGGATCAGTCTTGATAATGCTTCCTGGATCAGCGTTTCATTATCCACATCCAGTGATGCCGTAGCCTCATCCAGTAAAATAACCGGTGCATTCTTTAAAAATGCCCTTGCGATCGAAATTCTCTGACGTTCTCCACCGGAAAGTTCCGAACCATTTTCACCGATCATGGTTTTCCATCCATCCGGCAGTTTTTCTGCAAACTCATCACAATGTGCTAACTTTGCGGCGGCAATGACTTCCGCATCCGTCGCATCCTGTCTGCCGATACGGATATTTTCCATGATCGTATTGTTAAAAAGTGTAACATCCTGAAATACGATGGAATACAACGACATCAGTGTTTCCGGATCGATCTTAGAGATATCCATACCGCCTACTGTGATCTTTCCTTTTTCAATATCCCAGAATCTCGCAGCCAGTCTTGATACCGTCGTTTTTCCACCGCCGGACGGTCCGATCAGTGCTGTTACCTCTCCCTGTTTTGCTGTAAATGTGACATCCTCTAAGACAGCTTCTTTTTTATCATATGAGAACCCCACATGGGAAAATACAATATCATATCCGTCATGATCGAGTTTTGTGCTTCCCGTCTGGATCTCATGGGATAAAATCTCATCCAGACGCTCACTCTGTATATTTGCATTGATCATCGCAGCTAAATTCTGCAGGGAAATCTGCATTGGATCATAAATTCTCGATACAACCAGTAAAAACGTGAAAAATGTCAAAACGTCAATGCTCCCCTTTGCAAGAAGTACACCTCCCGTCAGGGCAACTGTTGCAATCCCAAGTTTTAATATCATCTGGGCACTTGCCACAAATACAGCCATTCCGAGCTCTGTCACAATCGCATGTTTTTCAACTGCTCTGATCTTTCTGTCGAGTCCTTTCATATATTCGCTCTGCGCATTATTTGCCTTAAGATCACGGACTGTCTCAAGTCCTTCCTGGATTCCATCGGCACATTCCATTTTCAGTTTCATCTGTTTTCTGCTCAGGCCGTTTTGAACCTTCCCGGAACATCCAACGATCAGGAAAGAAACAGGAAGTACCCAGAGTGCTGCAAGTGCCATTCTCCAGTCAAAGAAAAAGAGACTTAATGCCACAAGTGCCGTGGAAATACATGCTCCGATCAGCTCCGGAATCACATGGGAGGAAACCGTCTCCATGGTTGCACAGTCTGCCATGATCGTACTAGTCAGATCCGAAAGATCTTTTTTCCCGAAAAAAGAAAGTGGAATTTTTCTTAATTTTTCCGCAAGAGTGATACGTCTCACACCGCTCTCCACATAAGTTGCAAAAAAAGTTGCATTGTACTGGATATAGGTAGTAGCTGCGATCAGTGCCAGACAGATGATACAGCCTGCAATATAAAAACTGCCTCTTCCACTTAATGTTCCCTCCATATAGTCCTTTACCAGAAAATAAAGCATCCCCACCGGAAACATCAGGACAATATCTGATATCGTGACAGAAATAAATGCTTTTATCATATCCTTTGCACCCTGATCTGAAAGTGCGTATTTATGTTGTATTTTTTCTTTGAATGACATGTTTTATTCCCCCACTTTCCAACGAACAGATTTATTGTATTCGTTCCACATATGCGCATACAGCCCCGTCATCTCTGTCAGTTCTTTATGTGTTCCTGACTCAACGATCTCTCCATCTTTTAACACACAGATCCGGTCGGCATCCACAACCGAAGATAAACGGTGTGCGATCATGATCACTGTTTTTCCTTCAGATAATTTTGAAAATGCCTGCTGTACTTTCGCTTCATTATCCGGATCAGCAAATGCAGTTGCCTCATCTAAGATCAGAACCGGCGCATTTTTTAACATTGCCCTTGCAATCGAAAGCCGCTGTGCCTCACCACCGGATACATAGGTTCCTTTTGCCCCGATCACAGTGTCAATTCCATCCGGAAGTTTCCCGATAATATCCTCACACTGTGCATTTTTCAAGGCTTCCATAACTTCCTCTCTTGTCGCATCTTTCCTGCCCATGCGTACATTGTCATAAATGGACATTTTCAAAAGTTTACTATCCTGGAATACAAATGATACCATGTTCATAAGCTGTTCCGACGGAATGTCCCTTACATTTACGCCGCCGATTTTGATCTGTCCCTCTGTCGTGTCAAAGAATCGCGCGATCAGGCTTGCAAGCGTTGATTTTCCACCACCGGACGGTCCGACAAACGCAACGTGTTCGCCCTCTCTGATTTCCAGGTTGATGTTATGTAAGGCATTTTTTGCGGCATCCTCATAGCGGAAAGATACGTGGTCAAACGTAATCGACATATCTTTTGGAGCCGCTTTTTCTGCTGCTTCTGCCAGTGGTTTCTTTTCTAAAATACCATCGATCCGCTTTAACGCATCCTCTACGATCATCTGATTTTCACTTGCGTACATGATCTTATTTAATGTAACCGTAATGATCGGTGTGATAATAATATAAAACAGCAGATTTAATAAAAACGTGTCATTTTCTCCGCCCCTGCTGACCACATAAAAAGTAACTGCGATCAAAACAGCAAATGCTGCGTTGATGATCATGGTATAAAACGTCATCGGAAGTCTCAGTTCTTTTGTATAAGCGATCGTCCATTTCTCGTACTTTTCGATGGAATACTGGAATCGTTTGAACGAAAATACCGTCTGACCAAATGTCTTTACGACCGGAATGCCACGGACATATTCAACTGCCTCACTCGACATTTCTTCGAGCGCATTCTGATACTCTGTCATTTTATCCTTCATCCGCTGCCCAGTCATGCTTCCCATAATTAAAAATGCCGCTGCCACCGGGATCAGACTCAACAGTCCAAGCCTCCAGTCAAACATCAGAAGCAGTACTAAAAGTCCCACCGGCGTTGCGATCGCGCCTGCCTGATCTGGCAGCTGGTGTGCAAGATATGTCTCTGTTGCCTCACTTGACTCGTTGACGATCTTGCGGAACTTACCACTTCCGTCACTGTCCATAAATCCCATCGGCAGTGTCATAATATGGTGCATCAACTGTGAACGGATATTCGCCTGCACATGAAATGCTGACAAATGGGAACACATCAGCCCGCAAATGTAAAGCGCCATTGATAAAATTGCAAATCCTACTGCATGCCATCCATAATCTGCAATATTTCCTGCATTTTCATAATGAGGTGCCACCTCTAAAACTTCTTTTATCACTTTCCAGATATAATAAAACGGCACCAGTGCAATCCATGCACTGACCACAGAAAATATCCACGACAGGATCGTCAGATATTTATAATTCCCGGCATATTCAAAAAGCCTTGCCAAAGAACTTTGTTTTTTTAACTTCGCATCACTTTCCATCTCAAAGACTCCCTTTCCATTTTTAGTTCTTGTTATACAGCACTACTTTAAATTAGTTTTCGCTAACCAATGATTTTTTTAGAAGGCTGTCATCCTGTTACCAGAAATGTACAGCCCATCTCTTACTCCCATTTCAGAATTGCATTCCAGCCTCCATAATGGTATTTTTCCAGCATATCCATATAACGGAGTGCCTTCTCCTTCGTCATTTTATGGCGTACCACCTCAAACATACTCTCAAATAATGCCCTCGTCATGATATGGATAAAATCCTCGGTGATCACCTCGCCATCTTCCGTCCGGTAATGAATGACGTCCATATACTTATAAGTATATTCTGTCTCGATCTCGACAAGCCGTTCCACAAAATCCTGAAACTTTGTTCCGTAGGAAGCATCCAGCAAAAGCTCAAACACTTCAAAATTGTCATAAATATAATCGATCATCTCCACCATGCCGGATGACACATAATGCTTCATCTCTTTCGGCTGCTGTTCTTCCTCAAGCCCGTGAAATGTCTCCTGTATATGCAGAAATCTCTGCACCAGATGATCTGCTGCCGGTTCTACGATTGCAGAAAATAATCCTTCTTTATCTTGAAACCTTGAATAGATCGATCCGGTTGTCGTCCCTGCCTTTGCCGCGATCGTCCGCAGGGATGCATCGGAATAACCTTTTTTTAAAAATTCTTCCTTTGCACAGGCTATGATTTTCTCTGAAACTCCTTCTACTGGTTTTGTCACTGGTTCCTCCGCTCATTTATAACAGTGTTATATAACACTGTTATAAATATAAACATTTCTTTTTTATTTGTCAATATGTGAATCCTATTCCTATTTAAAATACAACAAAAAAAGCATGCTCTGCAATTCTTTTGAATCGTAAAACATGCTTTTTATATGTGCTTATTTTGTTTTTCACATACTACTTTTTATGCTTTCGCTTCCCCTTCCGGGAAAATGATCTTATTTACAAAGAAAAATACGACCATTGAAACTCCACCGTTTAATACGGTTGTTCCGATATTGTAGAGCCAGTCCGGCACGAACATACCGGCTACTGCTACCCAGATACAGTTAATGGAGTTTACAATACAGGTCACGATACAGAATGCGATCAGATACCAGAATGCCTGATACCAGATATTTCCCTTGCTGCGAAACACGAAAGTTCTCTGGATCGGGAAATTGATGCATTCTCCGATCACCATGGCGATCATGTATGCACAGAAATATGGAAGTCCACCGTGTGCGGCATCATAACCGATAATATTCCATTTAAATGTCTCTCCAAATAATGTGATGTCGATTCCTGGGAATCCAAAATCAACATTTGGAAGTCCTGCAAATGCGAGCGGCAGAAACAATAACATCAAATATTTGAATACCGTGATCAGGTTACTTACGATCACGAACAGACCGCCCTCCCGGATCCATTTGGAGGCTCCGGGATGCTTATCTGCAAAGTTCTGCCATAGATTTTTTATACCATTCATTTATGCTTTCACCTCTATGTGTTGTTCCTCTGCAAAATCCTGTCTTATTCTGCTGATGTTTCAGTTACTGTCTGTACCGGTTCTTCTGCGGCATCTTTTTTATATTTTTTGATGGTAAGAACTTCTAAGAAAATAACCAGTACTCCAAGAATGATATCGATCACGATTGCAATGATCTGCCAGTTCATCAGACCTGTCTTTAAGTTTTCCGGATCATATGCACGGCTGTTTACAACTGTGTACATGATGTTTTTGGATGCCTGACGCATTGCTTTTACACCTGTTGCACTTGTGGTATCTGTCACATGGTTGGTTTCCGTATCATATGCAACCAACATACAGTCTGTACCGCCACGGATACCCATATCAGAATCCATGTATCCGTAAACACCAAAGTAATCGGTTAATACAAATCCACGGAAGCCCCACTCATCACGAAGGACGGTTGTCTGTAACGGGTAGGTTCCGCCTGCCCACTGTGTACCGATATAGTTGAAGGAGGACATGACTGCCTTTGCTCCACCTTCTTTTACTGCGATTTCAAAAGGTTTTAAGTAAATTTCACGAATTGCCTGCTCATTTGACCATGTACAGAGCATTCCGGTACGGTTTGTTTCCTGATCGTTTAAAGCAAAATGTTTGATATATGCGTAAACACCATATTTTTCAGCACCGATCACTGCGTTTGCAGCCATTTTTCCTGAGAGAACTCCATCTTCCGAATAATACTCGAAGTTACGTCCTGCGAATGCATTTCTGTGTGTATTCATCGCTGGTGCATACCATCCGGATACTTCCATTTCGTCTGCCATCTTACCGATGCTCTCACCGAAGGAAAGTGCAAGGTCTTTGTTCCAGGTATTTGCGATCATAACTGCGGATGGGAATCCAATGGAGCCTGTTCCTGTAAAGTTGTTGTTGATAGATGCAGGTCCGTCACAGTCAACGGTCATAACTTTTCCTACACTTGATGCTGCAGATGTCTGATATCCGCCAAGTGCGATCATTGTATCCATATCGGAAACTGTCAGCTGGTCAAGCAGTGTATCCCATTTTTCATCATCATAGGAAAGACCACGCATATCAGCAAGTGTCATTCCATTTTTCGCGCCTGTTGCCGGCATTTCATCCGAATCATTGTTGTAATTGTTTGGATCATAATTGCTGTTATTTAAGAACTCAGCTTTCTCATCCTCTGCTAATGTAAAGTTTGAAGGAGCTGCTGTTGCTTTTGCATAGTTTGCAAATCCGTCTGCTCTTGAAAGATATGTTACATCTCCTTGTGCATATGCAAACTGATTTGTTGCAGCTACATCATCGGTAGAACGTGCATTATTCTCATCATATACAACGGTATCTGCAACACTTACGGTCTGTGATGCGATCGTATTGTGTGAATCAGAGTTGATAGAAATCTCATAGTCACCAGCCTCTAATACATAGCATCCATTACCATATGTATCATAGGAAGCCATATCTTCTTCTGAGAAACTTACATTGATTGTCTGGGATTCACCCGGCTGTAACACATCTGTTTTTGCAAAATCGATCAGATTTGCAGATGCTTTTTCAATTCCACCGTTTGTATATGGCGGATTGTAATATACCTCTACCACATCTTTTCCTGCGGCAGTTCCGTTGTTTGTTACGGTAACGTCAAAGGATACTTTACCGTCTGCTACGGTAACATCTCCCATCTTCTGTTCAAAATCTGTATAAGAAAGTCCATATCCAAATGGGAACTGAACCGTCTTATCATAATCAATGAGTCCTTCCACTGCTGCTGTCTCATAGAAACGATAGCCAACATAAATGCCTTCTACATAGTTGACAAAAGATGGAATTGTTGCTTCTTCTTCGCCTGTTCCGAAGTTTTTGGATGTAGCGGCAAACTCATCCATATTGTCATACAGGAAGTTTCCAAAGTTGTTATAAGTCGGTGTTGCTGTCAGATCATATACAAATGTATCGCTGGTTTTTCCGGATGGATTTACCGTACCGGCTACGACTGCGCCAAGAGACTCAAATCCGGACTGACCTGTTCCAGGACACCAGATTGCACCCTTGATCTGTTTATAATCATTTAAGAATCCAAGTTCCATGGTGTTTGCACCGTTATATACAACAACGACATTGTCAAAGTTGGCACAAACAAGGTCTAACATATCTTTTTCTGTCTGGCTTAACTGTAAATAATGTTCACCAGCTTCAAAATCTTTGTAATTTTCAGAGTTATCTGTGTAAGTTACTTTGCTTACATCAGTTGGAAGGTCTGCTCCCTCACCACCAACACGGGTAATTACTACCATTGCTGTATCCGAAAACTCTTTTGCATTGTTGATCAGCTCATCGCTGTAAGAATCTGCTGTAGGCTCCGGCAATGTCCAGTCCTGCGCCCACATACCAACTTCCGGTCTGTCCTCACGGTACGCTTTGTAGAAATCGGTCAGTTCTGTATTGATCTTGTATCCGGCATCCTCAAGACCACCAAGAAGTGTTGTTGTCTCATATGCGTCGGATAATGCTCCTGATCCTGTACCACCGTAGCAAGGATTGGTAGATGCCCATCCAAACACGTTGATATTCTGTGTATTTGTAAGTGGAAGGATATTGTCCTCATTTTTCAATAATACAATACCTTCGTCCGCGATATCCTCACAGAGTGCTGTTGCCTCATTTGAGGTCTCCTCTGTGATCGTACCATTTCCCATTGCAAGTGAGATCATACTTGACATCGGGATAAAGCAGATCAGATTGATAATCACAACTGCTGCCATAAGGAATGCAATCCATGCTTCCTTTCTCACCAGTTTCTTTACCGGTTTCTTCAATTTCATGCATGCCACAGTTACAATAATTGCGAGCGCTAATGCAATACCCAGCGCAATCAGGTATGGCTTACAGGAATTGAGAACGTTGATCACGTCATCCATGTTAATTGCTAACATTTCTAAATCCTCCCTTGTTTTCCGAAGGAAAATGCAATTTTACAATGTAAAATTTATCTGCTGACGAGCAGAGGATTTTCCTCCCTTGTTTTCTTTATCCGTTTCGGATCTTGTAACTGTATCCTACCACATCACACATTCTTTGGTAAAAATCTTCACAATCTGCACTTTTTTCGCATAAACTGTTTTGCATGTTGGAAGTTTTAGACAAAAGAAATGCCATTGTTTTATGCATTGTGCATAAAACATGGCATTTACTATCATCTTAAATACAATTCTAAATTATTTTCCGATCAGTACTTTCTTTCCCTCAAAAGCAAATCCGTAGTGTCTGATCTTTTCTTTTTGGATTCCTGCTGCAGTCAGTCCGGCGTCATAATTTTTTTCCCTGATCTGTTTTAAAGCGGACTGCACCGTATCTTCTAATGATTCTTCTTCATCTGCCTCATGGACTTTAAATTCCATTACGATCGCATCTTTTTTCCGGTCATGAGGAACCAGCATGATATCATATCTGCCGTAACCGCTTTCCCTGTTTGACCGCACATCATAGGAATCCCGCAGTTCCACCAAAAGTCCCAGTACAAATCCATGATAAAAACGCTCTGGCTGTGCTCTTTTCGATGGATGATTTCCGGTATCAAAACTGCTGAAAGTTGTGAGTGCAATATCATTCATATAAATATTCATCTCTTTTAAGTTCCCTTTTAATAATGCCTCTATGAACTCATTATAGTTCGACATGGAATCATCAAACCATCCTTTAAACATGTTCGAAAACATACTGTAAGTTTCCAGATTCGTGATACGAAGATGATACCACGGCTCTAACAGCATACCTCGGTATTCCACCTCTTCTGCTTTCATTCAGATACGCATGCTGCATATATGTTTCTTCAATAATATTTTTTATTTTTCGTACGGCATCCTCATAATTTGTCTGTTTCACATCCGCAAAACTTAAAAAGATGACCGGATAAAATCAGACTTATCTACAAAAAAATAATTGCCTTCCCGCAATGCTGCAAAATTCTGTTTTCCAATACTGATATGCGGTAACATATCTTTCATTCCCCCAGTTCAGTTTTAAAATTATATTCTCTTTTCCAATTATAAAAAACCGGACTCTTTTCTTCAAGGGATATCTGTCTTAAACAATGTTACAATTCACAGTTTAGTTCTGATGTCCTGCTGACAATGCTCCATCTACCGGAATGGCTGCACAGACTACTTTCATTCCGTTTTCACCAAAAATTTCTGCAATTGACTCCCCAATACCTCTGCTTGCACCTGTTACAATTGCTACTTTTCCTTCTACACTTGAAAAATTCACTTTACTCAAATCCTTCCTTTTGATGCTATTTATGCCGACACCCTGTGTTCTTCTTTTAACCATTCTACTTCGTCATAAATTGTATCAGCAAATGGTCTTGTCTGATACCCCAGTTCTTTCTTTGCCTTGCTACTATCATATGCATTATTTCGTACTAAGTTGTATAGCATTAATTCTGTTATCAATGGGGCCTTGTTTGTTAGTCTTCCAATTGTCTCACTTACTTTTACAATAATCCTTGTTAATGGCATTGGAAGAATTATTTTCGTCATTTTCACACCACTTGCATGACTGATATAAGCAAACATATCTTTCATCCAAACCACATCATTGCCCAATATATAGCCTTCTCCAATTCTCCCCTTATCTACCGCAGCAATTGTTCCTGCAGCCAAATCTCTTACATCTACTGAATTGAATGACCCCGGAAATCCTACCTTATTTCCCCCATTACAATACTGTTCAATAAAAGTCGATACCGGTCCACCAGCGTAATCATTTGGTCCACATATACCTGTAGGATATACTACGCACGCCTTTAATCCTTTTTCTTTTACTGCATCAAATACTAACTGTGTTGCCATAGCTTTTGTTTTTCCGTAATATCCAACTATTTTATCCAGGTCAAATTTTTCCGGTTCTCTCATAAATTCCCCGTGCGGAAGCTCTGCCACGGTTCCTGTCGAACTTACATATACAAGTTTTTCCACTTTTTTTTCCAAACAAAAATCAATAATATTTTGGGTTCCCTCAACATTAACCCGATATACCAGTTCACTGGGTTCTTCCTTTAAATACACAATACTTGCACAGTGAATACAAACAAGTTGTTCCTTTTCCACATCAAAAAAATTTTCCAAAGAAGTCTTATCTGTCAAGTCACCATACACGATTTCTACTCCTTCCGGAATGTGCTTGACAGCCTTATCCCACTTCAACACAAGTCCTCGCACCCGGCATCCTTTTTCAACTAACTGCCTGGCAATATTATTCCCAAGAAAACCAGCCGCACCTGTCAATAAATAGATTCTGCTATCCTCCATCCTGATATTCCTCCTTCTTTTCCTGTTCTTTGCATACCTTAACAAAGGAAGATAAACGCAGTATAAACTTTTTCAAATTAATTTTAAAAATATAGTGACAGTGGTTCCCTTTCCCAATGTACTTTCCACCCATATGGTTCCCCCGCTAAGCTCCACAATGCGTTTAACTATTGGCAATCCCATACCAAATCCACTGGTTTCGTGGGACGCATCCCCCTGATAATAACGTTCAAACAAATGCTGCTTTGTCTGCTCATCCATCCCCTGCCCCTCATCTCTCACAGTAATCCATAGATCATCCTGTGTTACCTTTCCTTCTACAAAGACAAGGTTCCCTTCTGATGAATATTTTCTGGCATTGTCCAATAAATTTACCCAGACCTCTTTCATTAATTCCTCATTGCCATAGAATTTCATTTCTGGCAGCTCAGCTTCAAGCTGAATATTTTTTTCTTCAAAAGATGGCATCAGTAATATCGCGCAGTCACGGATTTGAGAATCAAGCCGGAACTCTTCTTTTTTCCGAAGTACTTCCATATGATCCAGTTTTGATAACAACAGCGTATTTTGCGATAACTGTGCCAGTCTCCCAGCTTCCTCCGCCATGACATTCAGATATTCTTTTTCCTCTTCTCTTGTAATTTCATTATGCTGCAGATATTCTGCCATTCCCTTTATTGAGTGAATCGGTGTCTTAAATTCATGCGAAAAATCCTTCATAAATTGTTTCTGCTGCTCATCTGCATTTTTTAATTCTCTTACCATCTGGTTAAAATTCTCATATATGACTTTATATTCACCAGAATTTTCTATGGGAATCTCCACATCTAACTTTCCGTTTGCCACATCTTCCATTCCATTTAAAAGTTTTTCCATCCTGTGGTACAGCATAACTGAAATTATCGCAATCACGATTCCACATAAAGATCCCATAATCTGATAAATTGCCACACTCCAGGCAAACACATTATCACCTGCATGACCGTAATAATAAAACCTGATTGCCATCGTAAGCAGATACGATACAACGGAAAAAAAAGTAACAATAAAAGCTAATACGATTGCCCAGCGGATGGTTCCTATTTTTTTCTTTCTTTTTGCTCCATTATTCATTCAGTTCCCCTCTATAACCCAGTCCGCGAATCGTAACGATTTCAAATTCATTCCAGTCTGCAAATTTCTTTCTCAATCGGTTGATATGTGTTCTTACCGTTGTCTCATCTGAATTTGAATCATATCCCCAGATATCATCCAGAATCTGGGATACCGTAAAAATTTTATTTGGATATGAAAGCAGTTTAAACAGTAATTCAAATTCCTTTTTCGGCAATGTTATCTTCTCTTCCCCTCTTACTACCATGTTGAAATCCTCACTGATCACCACATCTCCAATAATAATCTGTTTTTCATTGCTTATCTTTGCCCTCCGGAGTAATGCCCTGATCCGCCACTGTAATTCCTCATAGTTCACGGGTTTCGTCATATAATCATCAATTCCAATAGCAAATCCCATTTTTTTGTCCTGCCATTCTTTTTTTGCTGTTAAAAGAAGAACCGGTGTGTTCTTATCCATCATCCGAAACTGCTCCACAAATTCATAACCATTCATCTTTGGCATCATAACATCTGCAATGATCAGATCTACTGACTGATGCTTTAACAGTTCCATTGCCTCCATTCCATCCGATGCTTCTACTACCTGATATTCGTTTCTCAAATGCAGTTTTGTCACCAGTCTTGCGCTGCTGTCATCTTCAATAATTAATACCTTCACCATATATTTCTCCTGTAAAGCAAAACTTGGCATCAGAAATATCTGATACCAAGTCTCCCATTCCGTTATTTTGTCATTTACAATGAATATCTTCCTGAATCTAACACTTTTCTTCTTCCATCGGGTAAAATCACCTCTGCATGCGTATTTGACGGGATTTCAAACTCATATGTGACTTTGTCCCCATCATATTTCCAGCCGCTTTCAATTCTGCCATATGGCGACTGATAGGAAGCCTTCGCATAGCCAAGGACTTTATCGGGATGCGGACAGATTCTGATTTTTCCATCTGAAACCTGTATTCCGCATACGGCATCCAGGATCCATCCACATATTGCGCCATAAGAATAATGGTTTAATGATGCCTTTACCTCGCCCTTTTCATTAATACCATCCCATGTTTCCCAGATCGTTGTGGCTCCTTTTTTCACCTCATAAAGCCAGCCCGGTCTTGTATCCTGCAGCAACAGCTTATATGCAGTATCCTCATATCCGTAATCACACAGTACCCTTGTCAGATTCGGGGTAGATAAAAATCCGGTATTTAAATGATATCCACATTTTTTTACCAGTTCATTCAGATCGGCTGCTGCCTGCCTTGCTTCATCCCCATCTAAAAGTCCAAACGCAAGTGCCCTCACATAATCAGCCTGTCTGTCTGAAGAGATCTTTCCATCCTCTGTTGCTATAAAACGCCATGCCTTCTTTGCCATCTCTGCGGTTTTACTGTAATAAGCAGCGTCATCTTCTTTTCCGAGAATCGCTGCGATCTCTGCTAACATCCGCCCTGAGTATGCAAAAAATGCTGTGGCAACTTTGCCCTGTGGTGTGCGCATAGCGGAAGTACTTTCCACATCAGGCTCACACCACTCACCATAATCAACTCCTGTTTCTATCGTATATCTGCGGTATGGATTTCTCTTAAATCTTTTTACAGGGTTCACTGGACGCTTTTTTGCACGCTCTTCGAGAAATACATACCATTTCTTCATCATCTCATAATTTTCGGATAAAATCCTTGCATCACCATACCGCCTGTACATCTCATATGGAACAATGATACATGCGTCCCCCCAGCCTACGGAACCGGCAAGAAGCCCCGAGAAGAATGACGGATTGTTATTCTTCGGTGAAATATTTGCAATTTTTCCATCATCAAACTGCGATGTTCTGCACTCTGCAAGCCATTTTCGCATTACCGGATAGGCATCCATAAGATACAGTCCTGTATGGGCAAATACTCCCATATCCCCAGTCCAGGCTGCCCGTTCTCTTGTAGGACAATCGGTAGGAACATCACAAAAGTTGGATTTCTGGCTCCAGATACTGTTTTGCACCAATCTGTTAATATCGTCATTTCCACACTCAAAAATTGTCAGTGTATCCATCTTTGAATATACTGCAATTGCAGTAAATGATGCATCTGAGAGGTCAATCACTGTATCAGCCTTTGCATATCTGAACCCCCATATAGAGAACTTTGTCTTATAGTGATTTTCTCCCTCTGCACATGTATACACAACCTGCTGTTTCGTGCCACCTTCTTTATGACGTTTTCTGTCCTGAAAATTTTCCTGCGTGAAATTACCATTTTCGTCTAAAGTCTCTCCATGTGTCAGGACAATTGTATCTCCTTCATGGGCATTCAGTGTAAACTCCACATATCCTGCAAGATTCTGTCCAAAATCTATAACCGTCTCTCCATTTGGCGTCGTTATAATCTTTCCCTTAAAATACTCCATTTCACATACAGGAACACAATCAGAACATATCAACTGATCAAAAGAAAAATCCTCCACCTTTACCTCATGGTACTCTGACCCCTCAGCCAGTCTTGCATCCACAATTTCCCCCTGCTGCATATCATTTTGACGTATGGCACCATTTTGTGAAGCCTCCCATGTTTCATCCGAAACACATACAGCCCTGCCATCTGCCTCAAGCTGAAACAGCAGGGCAATATCTGTACCATAAATATTCCTGTCTCCATCTACTCCAGAGACACTTCTGTACCAGCCATCACCAAGAATCACTTCTACTTCATTTCTGCCCTCACATAAAAGTCCTGACACATTATAGGTCTGGTATGCAAGTCTCTTATCATAATTATAGCTGCCTGGTGCAAGCACAAAATCCCCTGCTCTTTTTCCGTTAATCCAGACTTCATATAAACCATGGGCAGTTACATACAATCTTACACTTTTATTTAGGATTTTTTCATCACATTGAAAATGTGTTCTCAGATAGCTGGCTGGCTTATGTGCCTCCGGATTACATTCAGACTCTGGATTTATCCATTTTGCCATCCAGTCAGACTTATCTAACAACCCCATTTCAAAAAAGGCTTCCTCACTCCACTCACCAGCTTCATCCCTTTCGTCCCATAGTCGTATTTTCCAGGATATACGCTGTCTGCTTTTCAGCTCCAACGGACAATACGTATGCATACTGTCCGACTTTACCCGGCTACTGTCCCAAACCACACAATTTTCATCCATAGCCACGATCTCATATGCGGTCTGTCTCCTGCCATCTGCACAATTCCATGACAGATATGGCTCCTTTATATCAATTCCTATGGGATTTATCATATGTTCTGTTCTTAAATTAATTGCTCGCATAATTTTTCCTCATGTATATTTAAACAGTTCCAATATGTTCATTCAAAAATTTTGCAGATGCCTCAAATGATTTTATCGGCGACTTATCTATCCAGTTTTTGTGACTTTCCAGCACGACCGCCTCCACTCCTGACGACAACGCCTGCCCACATAAGGCTTCAAGATTCATGTTACCATATCCAAGTTCACAGCTGTCTGACTTAAGAATCGGTGTCATTACAGGCTTTGTAAGCTTTGTTCCTCTGTCATTAATGTGGTACAGCTTCATTCTGCTGCCCAGCATTTTCATAACATCCAGTGCGCACACACCAGCCTCTGTCGGCCAGTAAGAGTCAAACTCAAAACCTACATATTCTGGATCTGTATTTGAGATAATATATTCATACGCATTCTGTCTGCCATCCACTTTTTGAAATTCGTAATTATGATTGTGATATAAGAGATTTATACCCTCTGCTTTCAGTTTTTTTCCAGCTTCATTGAGCCTTTTACACAGGTCTGTAACCTGCGTCTTATCGCGATAATCAAAGCGGTACATTCCTGTAATAACAACATTGGTGGTATTGTATTTTTCTGCTTCCCTCACTGTCTTGGCAAGTTCTTTTTCTATACCACCTAAATCCTTATGCAGACTGACAACAGAAAGTCCTGCCTCCTTCACCAGCTTTGCCCAGTCAAGATTGCCTCCTTTTCCTGTAGGCATGCCCGCAGCTTTCGTGAGCATCCGCACCATAAATGGGGTAGGATTAACCATAAAGCTGTTTAGTTCGATTCCATTATATCCGGCATTTACCATCGCCTGCAGTGTCTCTTTTGCCTTTGCTTCACTGCCTGTCACTGTTCCAAGCATAATCTGTTGTACTGCTTTGATCGCCATGAATTTTCTCCCTGTTTTTCTTATCTTACAAATTTTCTACAAACTGAAGTTTTTCCTTCCGTAATTCCATTTTCATTAAATGTATCCACTCTTACATAGTAAGATTCTCCGTCAACAAGAGCTCCTATTCTCTTTTTCGTGTCATATGTGAGATAGCTGTGATACAGCTTATCTGGTTTAAGTCCCCAGAGAATATTGTATCCTGTCGTCCCATCCGCTTCATCCTTCTCCTGTGAATCAATCACAATCTCCATGTCTATTCCGGAGATTCTTTCGACTTCGTATGAGACTTGTTCCGGTAAGCTGCCTTTACCTTTACCAAACACTCTCAAACCACTGACACATGGCTTTTGACCGTAAGGTACTTTCATATCAGACAACCTTATGTAGCGAACCTCGATGCCGTTCTCATATACTAAAAAGTCATGGCTTAAATCCGTATCTGCTTTTGTCTTATCTTCTAATACAAAGAAATTTTCCCCATCCACAGAACCCTCTAAAAGGTACTGGGTAGCAATATCTGCTTCCTCAATATATCTTGCCTGCGTTGTTCCTCTAATCTGACCAGGAACAGGAATATTTATTTCATCATCTGCAAAATTAATCTGAATCGCATGCACATCCATAGCTTTTCCCAAATCCATCATCAGCCATTCTTTTCTATCGGACGATGAAGCCTGCCACCAGTTCTGCACATTTTCATTGCAGGCAAGTTCTGGCGATTTTCCTTCTGTATAGGATGACGCTGTCATTTTCTTACCATAAGATAACAGCATCCACTCTGGGTTTTCCCATATATCATTTTCTTTATTATCTGATACATGAACCGGCCAGTCCCCATACCTCTGATTACAGCACAGTTCACCTTCCTCATCATATGCAGCCTTCCAAATACCAACTCTTCTCTCAAAATCATGGTTTACGCTGATTCGCATTGTTGCAGTGTGCCACAGATTCCCCTTATAATCCTCCATTGTCGAGCCATGACCAGCCCCTGGCATAAATCCACCTGGATGATAGGAATATGGATTGTTTTTTGCCGGTGTGAATGGTCCTAATGGCTTGTCTGAGACATATACTCCATCTCCGTATGTATTATATTGTGTACCTGCAAAGGCATACTGCAGATAATATCTGCCGTCATGTTTATCCATCCAGGCACCCTCAATATAAGGTTTATCTGTGAACATTCCCCTGATCATCGGGATATACATTTGCGGGATCTGCTCCACAGGTGTCCCCTGGGATTTCATGAAATTGTCAAAACAGGCGTCCACCTCTTCCTTTGAGCGTGGCAGCTTACCGTTATCATCACCAATCCGCTCATATCCATATTTATAAGGATCGGCATATATCAGTTCTTTTTTCTCTCCCTTTGGATTCATGGTCTGTGGGTCTAACTCCACTCCCCACATAGGGGTCTCATTTGAACAGCCCCAGTAAAAATAAACCTTTCCATCATCATCCACAAACAGATTCGGATCCCAGAAATCAAAGGTTCCCTCTATCTTCTCATATGGTCCGTTTAAGATATCTTTTGTGCGGTACCTGTCGCATTTTTCCCCTTTTTTTGAGGCACAGAAATATACATATTCCCCCATCACACGCACATCCGGCGCATAATCATACAACGGAAGTTCTGATGGCAGTTTATGATTTTCCCATTTTACCAGATCATCCGAAACCCATACACCAAGAGTCATGGATGCAAATATGTAATATCTGCCTTTAAACGTTATCATGGATGGGTCTGCTGCTTCGCGGCAGACAGCAATTCCGTTTTTCCTCTGATCCGCATTGAACTGATATCTGTAATTTATATTTACCGGATTACAATAATACTTCATTTATTTTCACTCCATATATTTTCCAAGTTATAGTTGTCCCAGAAAATAGAGACTCTTTTTCGGCATACGCTTCATGGTGGATCTGTCTACTGCTATCAGTCCGAATTTCATTGAAAAGCCCTTTTGCCACTCAAAATTGTCCAGCAGCGACCAGTGGCAATAGCCTATCACCGGTATATGATCCGCAATACATGCTTCCACTCCCTTTGCTGCCTCATCAATAAATGCAACCCTTCTGGTATCGTCCTCTGTTGCTATGCCATTCTCTGTGACCATGATCGGCATATTTTTCTTCCCAGCTTTTGTATACTCCTCATGCACTCTTCTGATCACATGTTCCAATGCCTGTGGATAAAATTCATACTCCATCTGTGTAATCTCTGCCCCCTCAGGCACAGGACATATTCCATCTGGTCCAATAAGGCTTCTGGTATAATTCTGAAGTCCAAAAAAATCATCATCCTTTATATAGGGAAGATAATGTGTAAATTCCTCCTCCCACTCATGCTTTGCAGCTGCATCTCCACCATCAACAGCCTGAATATCATGAAGTGACAATGACAAGCCTATCAAAAGTTCTGGATGAACCTTTTTCATCGCATCTCTTGCAGCCTGATGCGCACGCATTACAAGGATATCTCCTTCTGGTGTTCTTGCACTGACAAAGATCTGCGGTTTTTTTGTTCCAAAAACTTTTTTGTTTTCAAATCCCTGCCAGAACATATTTTTCAGCATTTTATTAAAATTCATGCCAACCTGAGCGGTGCCTTCCATGTTCTTATCTTTTTTACTCTTTTTTCCTTTCCTGCGCTTCGCCATCATCTGACGCTTATAACGCTCTGCAATCGCAGCTACCTGAAGTCCCATATTTGCTTCATTGATTGTGATGACATAATGCATGAGGTCTCCAAGTTTTTCTGCCACATATGCACAGTATCTTACAAAATACTTTACGGTTGACTCACTTTCCCATCCGCCTTTTTGTATCAGCCATACTGGTGATGTAAAATGCATCATGGTAACAACCGGTTCTATTCCATGATTTCTGCAGCATTTGAGCACCTTTCTGTAGTGCTCTGTTTCTGCTTCATCAAATTTTCCCTCTTCCGGCTCTATACGTGCCCACTCTATGGAAAACCGATAAGTATTCAGCCCAGCCTCTGCCATCAGACGGATATCCTCCTCATAACGGTTATAATGGTCAACTGCGTTTAAAGATGGCTCATTAAAGTTCGTATGCTTTAAGTGCTCCATTGCCCAGTAATCACTGTTTGTATTGCTGCCCTCTACCTGGTGCGCCGCAGTTGACGCACCAATCATAAATTTGTCTGGAAATCTGCTCATTTCATCTGACCTCACTTCACTGCTCTCTCTCAATTAACTACCATAATTTTCCATTTAAAGAACCTTATTTCTTTGGAATCTTTCCAAGTGCTGCTGCAAGCATCTTCGCCTGCTCTCCATCTGCATCGATTCCTCCCTGTGCCAGAAGTTTCTTTAACGGCTGTCTTGCAATCATAGCCATCATTGTCTCTGGTATCTTTACATTCTTACCCATACCTCCAGCCACTGAACCCTGCATCTGCTTCATCATCTGCGCAAGAAGTGCCGCTCCCGCCGGTACAGCCTGAATCTCTGCCATCGTGCTGTTTAACGAGAGATATCCGCCTTCTTCCTTTTCAGACTCTTCCTGTGGTTCTTCAAACCAGTTACAAACCTTTGTGGCATCCATAAAATACGCCGGATTTGGTTCACTGACCTTTTGGATCGTCATTTCATCGCTTAATGCCTCATGATCTGTACAGACAGCTTTTATCGTATGCTCTCCACAGATTGGAACCTCAAATTTAAATATATGCTCACCTTCCTGCTCCCCAAAGAGTTTTCCATCCACATAGAGGGCTATCCTTTTCTGGTTAGAGTAAACCTTAATCTCTGTGACCGTTTCTATACGGTCTGCATATCTTCTTCCGCAAAGATGAACGAACGGTTCATCGCTCCACCATGCCTTGTAAATATAGTAAGCATCCTTTTTCTCTTTTCTGTCAAAGGTGATAAGTCCCTTGTGATTTTTACCAGGGTCGCCCGCCTCATCTCGTCCTGCAGCAGCAAATTCAAACATATTCCATACATAGGTGCCCCACAGGTATGGTCTTTGGGAAATCATCTCAAGCATATGCTCATGGTACACTGCCATATAGCTTTCTGTATAATCACCTTTTTGCGGCTTTGGTGACTGCAATTTAATTACCGAATCAGCACCATACTCTGTCAGTCCGATCACTGTATCCGGATGTTCTTTGTGGAACTGGTCAAAAAATGCATCATTGTCTTCCATCTCCCCCACATACCATCCATAGTAGAGATTATAGCCTCTGATATCCGGGAGACTTACAAGCGGACTGTCTGTCTCAAGCATAAACAGATTTGCCATTGCAGATACGCGGCTCTGATCCATTCTGTGAATCATATCGTTTAATATTCTATGATTTTCTAACAGATCCTCCGTTACCCCCTGTAAAGATATTTCATTTGAGATAGCCCAGCAAATAATAGACGCATGATTATAGTTCTGGACAATCAGTTCTTTCATCTGTGAGATCGTGTTTTCTCTTCCACCATCCATATGTACTGTGATATACGGTATCTCAGCCCATGCCACAATTCCTTTTTCATCGCACAGATCATAAAAATACTGGTCATGCTGATAATGTGCAAGCCGGATTGAATTAGCTCCCACTGACAATATCAGCTCCATATCTTCCTCATGCATCTCTTTTGTAAGTGCATTTCCAACGCCCATCCTGTCTTGATGGCGTGATACTCCCCTGAGCGGATAGCTCTCTCCATTCAGGAAAAATCCTTTTTCAGTGTCAAAGTAATAGTTCCGGCATCCAAATTTTGTGGTAACTTCATCAATTATATCACCGTTCTTCTTAAGTTCTGCTGCCGCTGTATATAAAAATGGATCTTTTAATCCATTCCACAGATGAGGATTATCAATGATAAGCGTTCCTGTATAATGTCTGATTCCACAAAGTGCGTCCTCATCATAAATTGTCTGTGTGTCATCTTCCGGGATATAAAGTGTTACACTCTGCGAACCAGAATCTCCATTTACCAAAACACTGATCTCATCTGCATCACCACATACATATGCATCAAATCTGACCTCTGCGCTGCCATCCTCTTTCACTTCTGGTGTCACATAAAAACCTTTTCCACCATAATAATCAAGGTCAAAATGGTTCTTTGGCACAGTGATAAGCCTCACATCCCTGTATAAGCCGCCATAAAATGTAAAATCTGCTTTCTGTGGATATACGTGGTCATTTGGGGAATTATCCACCTTGATTTCAAGCTCATTTTCATCCATAAGTCCATCTGTCAGATTTACATGATATGTAGAATAGCCTCCGTCATGTGACGCAAGCTCCTTCCCATTCAGGCTTACCTTTGATGATGAATTTGCTCCGGTTATTTCAAGATATAACTGCTCTCCATCCTTAAGTTCCGGTTTTGCAAATTTCTTTGTGTAAATGCACTCTCCTCTGTAATAATCGGATGCGCTCTGTCCATCTGCTGCATTCCAGGTATGCGGAAGAGTCACTTTTTCGGTGACTCCCTCCTTTTCAAATATATAATTATCATTAAATAAATTTATTTTTCTCATACTTACACATACTCCTTTATTACTTTTTCTTTCATCTCATTCTTCTTTGCCTCTATCCCCTTTTGTACCTGAACCATTTCCTCTTTTGTAAGTTTACAGTTTTTCATAGCTATAAGTGTCACAATCCATCCAAGAATTGGCATCCCAAAGTATATTATCATTGTCACCACAAAAATAGGGGTTGTAAGCGGCTCGTTCGGCTGTGGCATAGTATTTGTATATCCGATAATCGCCACGGCACCGGTTGCAATGAGTGCTGCTAAGGAAGAGATCAGTTTATCAATGAAACTGTAAGTACCTGTAACAACGGCTGGTACATATCTTCCACTTCTGTCAAGCTCATAGTCAATGATATCTGCCATAAATGATACATCCGCTGTGGTAACACACATTTTCGCTCCGTTCAGCACAAGAGTGAGTATGACATAAGCTATCATTGTAAATCCAAATGTTGAGATTGTGCCCGGATCAATTACGATAAAGAATACAAGTGATATTACTGCAACTGCCATACATATCTTTGTCCATGTCACAATCGCATTTTTGCTGCCATATTTTCCTGCATATCTGGCTCCAAAGCCGGCAAATACGATCGAAGGAAGCATGCTTATCACAGAAAGCATTGTGGCAAGACTCATATTTCCAATAATAATACCAAAAAGGTAAGTACGTAATCATCCGTATCTGTCCGCAACTATATTTTTCTGATACACTCT
>ERZ791702.211-NODE-211-length-35305-cov-10.587_pt1 | contig 35305 bp, 50 predicted proteins | sample MGYA00510050_ERZ791702 | MGnify/ENA primary metagenome ERZ791702 (study PRJEB30046, sample SAMN00715230) | human gut metagenome | study: EMG produced TPA metagenomics assembly of the A metagenome-wide association study of gut microbiota in type 2... | reverse complement strand
CAGACGTGAAATAAAATGAAGGTTTAGGCAGGGAGTGATGCTATGCGCACTTTGAAAATGCTTTGAGAATCCGCGTGTAAAACAAAAATGACTCCACAGGGGAGCCACTCTCTAAACAATCAACTAATACATTATAGCATTATAGCAAAGGGAGTGGCGTAGTGGAAGATTTACTGTTGGAGATCGATAACATCGACTATAAAGCAACTGCCAACAATGTTAAGAATTTCTTGGAGAATAAGTTGCCCTGCATTTTGCGATTGGCAAATTCCAGTCCAGCAAGCCTGGCATCACCGGTTATTTCCGACATGCCGGTTAATCGAGGCGGTGGCAATCACAGCGAAGAGAAGATGGTCAAGTACGTTGCTGCCAGAGCAATCATCGATGGGGTATCACGAGCGATTGCGCATTGTTCCCAGACGTCATCCCACATCCTCAAGGCACTATACGTGCAAGGTCTTCAGAACTGGCAAATAATTGAGACTATGTACTGTGAACGCGCAACGTACTACAAGCTTCGAGACAAGGCATACAATGAATTCGCTGATTGTTTGGAACTGCAGCAAGGCTGTCCGGATCTGCACGTGTATAAAAATTAGACGATTGCTAGACGATTACGAGACAAACACTGGACACATACTAGACGCATGAGGTGCTAACATAGTAGTGTTGAATAGTTACGGATAGGGCAAGGGTAACCTTGTCTTTTTTAATATCAGAAAGAAGGTGTGGTGGTGTTATGTGAGCAGAGGTCTAACTGCTAAACAAAGAGTTTTTGCAGACGAGTATTTAAAAGATGGTAATGCCTATCAGGCTGCAATAAAGGCAGGTTATTCTGATAACTATGCAAAGGCACAATCATCTAAATTGTTGGAAAATGTTGGAATAAAATCCTACATTGATGCCAAAATGTCCGAAATTGAATCTAAGAAGATAGCCACTGCACGCGAGGTAATGGAATTCTATGCGAGGGTGTTGCGTGGGGATGAAACGGAAGAGGTGGTTGTAGCCGGTCTTGACGGTGCTGAAGTTGTCGAACGCAAACCGCAGCTAAAAGAGCGGATTACCGTTGCCAAGGAGATTATGAAACGATACCCGTTAGCAGGAAACGATCCCGCCCTTGCCGAACAGTTGCGCAAGATTAAGGCGGAAGCCGATATTGCTGAATGGAAAGCTAAAGAGTTGCTTGGTGATAATAATGCAGAAGATAAAACAACACTGATAGATGATATTGGAGGCGAAGCAGATGGGGAAAACAATTAAGATGTCTAAACTGATTAATCCTCATTTCTATCGCCTTTGGCGCACTTCAAAGCCATATGTTGTTGCTAAAGGGGGACGCGGATCATTTAAATCGTCAGTGATCAGTTTAAAGTTGGTAGCCATGGTTAAGCATTGGACTCAATTAGGAAAAAATGTATCTGTAATTTGTGTGCGAGAGAATGCTAGCTATTTGAGAGATTCAGTCTATAGTCAAATTAAGTGGGCATTGGATATGCTTAGTCTTTACGATGAGTATAAATTCTATACTAGTCCACTTAGGATTGTGCATAGGCATACTGGAAGCACGTTTTATTTCTATGGCGCAGATGATCCGATGAAACTAAAGTCGAACGTGGTCGGGAACGTGGTTGCTGTTTGGTTTGAAGAAGCTGCAAATTTCAAAGGGCAGACAGTATTTGATCAATCGATACCGACGTTCATACGTCAGAAACCAGTATTTACGAATCAAGTTAAGGTTTTCTTCTCTTACAATCCGCCTAAAAATCCATATGATTGGATTAATGAGTGGGTCAAAAAATGCGAACGTGATGAAGATTACTTTGTAGACACGTCAACTTATCTAGATGATGAGTGGGGATTCACAAATGACGAACAACTTAAATTGATTGAGAAGTACAAGGTTAATGATCCAGATTATTATCGTTGGCTATATCTTGGAGAAGTTGTAGGATTAGGCACTAATGTTTATAACTTTGAGTTGTTTAACCGAGTGGATGAGATACCTGATAATGATTATTTAAGCGATCTTTATTTTTCGATGGATATTGGTCATGATGTATCTGCAACTACCTGTGGCGCTTATGGACTATCGGTAAACGGAAATCTATATGTGTTGGATACTTATTATTACAGCCCAGCAGGAAAAGTTAATAAAAAACCGCCAACGGAACTGGCACAAGATGTGCATGCGTTTGTTGAAAGAACATGCGATAAATACGATATGGATCCGGTTAATATGACGGCAGATAGCGCAGACGGAGCATTAGATAACCAGTACTATTCGATGTTTGGCATCCATTGGCATAAAGTGGCTAAAAAGAAAAAAGTTGAGATGATCGACCGGGTGCAGGACATTCTTGCACAAGGTCGTATTTTTGTACTTGATATTGACGACAATCAGGTATTTTTGTCTGAACATCGTGACTATCGTTGGGATGAAAAAACATTAAACGGCGATGATCCTAAGGTAATTAAGGAAAAAGATCATACTTGCGATCAGTTTATGTATCTTTGCTTAGATAACGAACGCGACTTTGGCTTGAAGTGGTAAAGGAGGCGATGACGTGAGTGTGCTTTCAACGTTAAAGAATTGGTTCAGGAAAGGCGGTGCAAGTCTGGGCATGATAAAAAGTTTGACATTAGTCACTGATGATAGACGGATTGCAATGGATCCAGGCGAATATACGAGAATAAACGTAGCTAAAAAGTACTATTCTGATGACTTTAGACCTATCGAATTTATTAATAGTTACGGAGACAAACGCATGCGCAAATATGAGTCTGTCAATGTAACCAAGTTAGCTGCAAGAAGGTTGGCATCGATTATCTTCAACGAGAGATGCAAAGTAGAAATCGGGGATGATGAGAAAGCAAACGAATTGCTTGAAAGCGTCTTTTTAGATAATGAATTCTACCTGACTTTTGAAGAATACCTAGAGAAATGGATTGCTTTAGGCAGTGGAGCTATTAGACCCTACGTGCAGGGAGACAAGATAAAGCTGGCTTGGATCACTGCTGACCAATTTTATCCATTGCATGTAAACACAAATGAGGTTAAAGAAGCTGCGATCGCAAGTAAAACTACTGTCGTAGAAAATGACAAAAATGTCTATTACACGTTACTTGAGTTTCACGAATGGCAAGATGGCAACTATGTGATCACCAATGAGCTTTACCGTTCGGATAGTGCTGATAGTGTTGGGGTGCAAGTCCCGTTAAGTTCAATTGAAGAATATGCTGATATGCAAGAAACGGCGACTTTAACAGGCTTAGTTAAACCTTTATTTGCTTTCTTCAAGACTCCAGGAGCTAACAACAAGAGGTTAGAAAGTCCGCTGGGTTTGGGGTTGATCGACAACGCAAGATCAACAGTCGATGCGATCAATCGTACCCACGATGAGTTTATTTGGGAAGTTAGATCTGGCAAAAGACGCATGGTAGTTCCTAAGTCGTGGCTAAAGCGTCCAAATGCTAATTCAAGGCGTAGAGATACTGAAACCCATCCACCAATGTTTGATCCAGATGAGACAGTTTACCAAGCTATGTACGGTGACGATAGCGATATCGGCTTTCATGATATGTCTGTTGCGATCCGTGTGGAGCAGTATTCAAGCACAATGGAATTTTTCTTGCACGAGTTTGAAAATGAGATCGGACTTTCGCAAGGAACGTTTACCCAAAGTGTTAGCGGTATACAAACTGCAACAGAAGTAGTTTCAAACAACTCAATGACGTATCAGACTAGATCAAGTTATTTGACTATGGTCGAAAAAACGATCGCACAGCTAGTTGATGCTATTTTAGAACTTGCTCAATGTGGCGAACTCTTTAGTGATGGGAAAGCTCGTTGGACTGGTGATGTGCAAGAGGTCAATATTAACATCGACTTCAACGATGGTGTATTTATCGATCAGGATGCACAACTTAAAAACGACCTACAAGCATTACAAGCAAGCGCATTACCGATTAAACAATTTTTGATGCGTAATTACAGCTTAGATGAAGCCACGGCTGATGAATGGGTACAACAACTTGAAGAAGAAAAAGCAAGTAGTGAGCCTGCACCAAGTGGTGAAGTAGGCTTGTTCGGAGGTGCTGACGATGGAAATAGAACAGATGTTGGCGAAAGCGGACAAGATAGCTGATTATTACGTTAAATTACAGCAAAAGATATTTTATTTGCTGATAGACAGTTTTAAGACGACGAGACCTGAATTGATAAATCAGGATGATCCCGATAGTATTCTAGAGTGGCGCTTGCGTGCTTTATCAAAGATTGGAGCACTGACCAAAGACACTATCAAAATAGTTTCAAACACTTCTGGCAAGTCCGAAAGCTATATCTATGATTTGATCAAAGATGATGGGCTAGAAGTCGCAAAGGACATCAACGATGAACTATCTGATGCATTGAAACAAAATAAGCCAATCAGTCCAGAAGTCAATAGCATTATCAGCAGTTATGCTGCTCAAACGTTTAGAGATATCAATAATAATGTCAATCAATCGCTGTTATCCACTAACTATTCAAAAAACGGGGCCGTGAGAGCTTATCAAGATATTATCAACCAAACGGTCTTAGAAGTCCAAACAGGTCTTAAAACTCCTGACAGAGCTTTAAAGGACAATATTTATAAATGGCGTGATAATGGCATCAAAACTAATTTGGTAGACAAAGCAGGGCACAACTGGAGCTTAGAAGGTTATACTCGTACTGTAATCCGTACTACTGCAGCTAGAACTTATAATGATCTGCGCATTCAAAGCATGAAAGATTTTGATAGCGTACTAGCGACTATGTCTAGTCATCCGGCATCAAGGCCAGCTTGTGCCCCTATTCAAGGAAAGATAGTCAATATTGTCCCAAGAGAAAGCCCCAGATGCGATCCTGAATATCCCAGCATTTATGATTACGGTTATGGTAAACCAAGCGGGTGTTTTGGTATAAATTGTGGGCATAAGCTATATCCGTACATCAAGGGTGTGTCGCATAATTTCCAAAAGCAATACGATCCTAAAGAAGCAGTCGAAAAGCAAAAGATTCAGCAAAAACAACGGTACTACGAGCGTAATATCAGACGTCTAAAGTACGACTTGGATCTTGCCAGGCGGCAAAATGACGTATCAAGCGAGAGAAAGTTTAATCAAGCCATTAGAGGGTATCAGTCTAAGTTACGAGAGATAGTGAAGAATAACGACTTTTTGACACGGCAGTATGATCGTGAGCAAATTGGTAATCCAAGGATTAGAAGCCATGAAGTATTGAAAAAAGAGTTAGCTGCGTTGCATAAAGAATATGGTCCACACGGATTTCCTAAAGATGTGCAAGAGTACAAGCGATTGTTGTATAATAAAGATACGGGAAAGGCAATGCATGCTTATGTTCAAGCACGAATGCGACATACAGTTGAACCGGTGGTCAGTTATAAAGATTATATTCATATCAAGAAAATTCTTGATAAAGAAATAATTGGTATAAAAACAGCAATTGGACAAGTTATTAGATCCTATTCGGACCACACGCTTGATCGTATTTTTGGTGTTCGTATTGGCCCCGATGGAAAACGTCGAATCGGCGTCCCAATCGATGAAATAAAGAGGATGCTGAAATCTGGCGAAATCGAAAGAAATGATAAAAGGCATACCTTTTTGTATAAAATAAACACCGGGTATTTAGTAGTTAATGATAATGGCAAGATAGTTACTGTTGTCCCAAGAAAGGATGATAAACATGGCACGACCTCTAAAGTTTAGAAAAAAGGACTATTTATGGATCAGGGGGAAATATCCTGCTTTTTATAACCTTTTGAAAAACACATCACACCCTGTTGGTGATGAAATTTATGTTGAAGTAGCTGATCAAGGAGCATATGATATTATTTTTGATGGTACTGCTTATGTTTTAATGGACGAAGTTACTGACGATGGTGAGTTGACTAAAGATGGACTTCGTTTCGAGGAAGCATGGGACTATGCGGATCGTGAAGGAGAACTGATTGGAACGAAACAAAAATTGATTTGAAATCTAATTTTCAATTGACCTAAGCAAGTCGTAAAAAGGCTTATTTTTTATGCGATCAGATCAGCGTGGAGCGTTCCACGTAAAACAAATACGTTAGGAGGTATCGCGTAATGCAACGAGAATTTTTAAAGAATTTAGGACTTAGCGATGAACAAGTTCAAGCTGTGTTGACTCAACATGGTAAGTCAACAAATGAGATCAAAGGTAAACTTGCACAAGCAGAGGAACAAGTAACTGATCTACAAAATCAAATCAGCGATCGTGACAAGCAATTAAAGAAGCTTGAAAAGACTGTTGGTGATAATCAAGAATTAGTTCAAGAGATTGACAAGCTGCGAAAGGAAAACGAGAAAACTGCCAAAGATTATCAAAGTAAGATCACGAAGCAAGCTAAAGATTTTGCAATCACTAATGCTTTGAAAGATGCAGGGGCTAAAAATACCAAAGCGGTTCTTGCTCTGTTGGATTTAGACAAGGTATCTGTTGATGAAGATGGTCAGCTATTCGGAATTGCCGAACAGTTAGAAGAACTTCAAAAGACGGATGCCTATTTGTTTACACCAAAGCAAATAGAACTAGAGAAAAAGGGCCCTGTCAACCTGTTTGCTGGTGGTAATCCTAGTTCTAACGTGGCTAAGGATCCTAAGAATATGTCATTAGACGAACAGACTGATCTATATCGAAAAGATCCTTCGCAATGGCAAAGTTTGTTCGGCAATAACAATAAATAGAAAGGCGGAATTTTAAATTATGGCAACACATTTATCAGATATGATCATTCCTGAAGTTTTTGGGAATTATGTATTAAATACAGCACTTAAAACCAACCGCTTTGTGCAAAGTGGTATTTTGACACCAGATCCGGATCTTGGACCACATTTGTTGGAAGCAGGTACAAAGATCACAGTACCTTTTATCAACGATCTATCTGGTGATCCAGACAACTGGACCGACACTGACGACATCCCTGTAAATCCACTTACATCAGGTAAACAACTAGGTTTGAAATTTTATCAAAGTAAAGCCTTTGGTTACACTTCATTATCTCAAATGATCTCCGGGGCCCCTATCCAAACAACGATCGGTAATCGCTTTGCAAGCTTCTGGACTCGCGCTGATGAGAAAATGCTATTAGCGGTTTTGGATGGTGTTATGGGCGTAACGAAGGTTAAAAACAGCAAATTCTATGATGCAACTTCTAAGACGCCAACAGACGCAGCTTTCAGTGCCAAAGGTTTTATTGCAGCCATTGGTTTGATGGGCGATCTTCAAGATACTTCATTTGGAGCAATTGCCGTTAACTCTGCTACCTACTCAATGATGAAGCTACAAGGGCTTATCGAAACTATTCAACCTCAAAATGGCGCTATGCCTTTTGAAGCATATAATGGTTTGCGGATCGTACTTGATGACGATATCCCAGTTGATCTGACTAACAAGCAAAAGCCAACAACAACGTCTTATATCTTTGCTCCAGGAGCAGTTCGTTATTCTAGCGTTTTGGCAAGTACTGAAACTAAGTATGATCCGATCGAAAATGGTGGGACAGATACGATTGTTCAAAAACGTGTAGGAACGATTCACGTTGCTGGTACATCTGTGAAACCATCATTTGCACCAACTAAGAGCACATTCCCGACGATGGAAGAATTTGGCAAGTCTAGTACCTGGGAAGTTGTTGATGGCATTGATCCACGTACGATCGGCGTTGTTGCATACAAAGCTGAGTTAGATCCTGCATTAGTTCCAGGCGCAGAAGTTACAACTGCTGGCCCAGGAGCTGCAGTTCCTGGTACAGGACATTAGGAAAGGTCGTGAGCTGAATGCTAAGCTTTTCAGAATATCAAGAGCTTGGTGGTAGGCTGACTGATGAAGTTATATACACCAAGTTGGAGCATGATGCAGTTCAACTTTTGAACACTGCGACACAGATGTTTTATGTTAGAAATGACATCAGTACTGATCAAGATGAGTGGCGGGTAAAGATGTTTAAAATGGCTTTAGTTGCACAGATTGATTACACAAATGACGTCGGTGCTTCGACAGAGTATGAAATGGCACAAAAAGCTGTTAAGAGTGTGTCTATTGATGGAACTACTGTTACAACTGACGGAACATTCAAAGATAGTAGCACTGGCGGGATCTATAATATTGCTTTAGATTACCTTCTTCAAACAGGCTTGCTTTTTGGGGGTGTGGACATATGTTAAAGCCACCAAAAAATATGTGCAATCAAAACATTATCCTGAAGCTTAAAGTTGAAGATCCTGACGATATTTACGGTGAGTCTACTGATTTTGACGAGATTAAGTTAGATAATTGTGTGGTCCACGCTCGTACTGTCTACGAAGGATCCAACAACAATCGGCAGATTGTGTCCAATGCGACAATCATGTTGTACGCCGGGATTACTACGCCGTTTATTGATTTGACCAAAGATAATCTTGGATCAAAAATTGTTTATAATGGTTTAGAGTACACGCTGACGAACATTAGCGAGGATAGGGACCCTTTCAGCAATGAGATTTATCAATATAAGTTGGGAGTGATTTAATTGGGAATCAAAGTTGACTTTCATAGCGATGCATTGGACAGGAAATTCAGCCATGATAGTTTAGTGCGTGGTCAAAAGGCGGCAGCCAACGAGGCGCACCAAGCAATGGAAAAGTATGTTCCTATGCTTCATACGGATTCTTCCACAAACCTGCGCAGTATGTCATTTGTCAATAATAACGGAACTAAAATCAATTATAGTGCTGTTTATGCCAAAGCACAGTTTTATGGCTTTGTTGGCGGATATCCAGGATATCGAGTTCATAATTACACGACCCCGGGTACTTCCAGGCGTTGGGATCTGCGATTAAAAGGAAATAAGCATGATATTTCATTAGTCAAAGATGCCTTTGTAAAGGGGGCTCAATGGAATGGATCTTGATCTTCAAGAATCATTAGCAAAGTCAATTATAAAAGGGACTGGCCTAAAACTTAAGGTGGCTTACTTGTCACCTGATAGCGATATTGGCTTAGTACCTGTACAAGGATCGCATGTTGTTGAGGCTGATTACTCTGGTAATCAGTTATGGCAGTATAACTATGCGATTACTATTAAAACGAAAAGCGCACGAGAAGCTAAGGAGAAACTCTTTTCGATCAGTAATTACTTGAATAGCTTAGACGGGCTGACAAGTAATAACGATAGTTTCCGATACAGTAATTTAGAAGTATCTAGTGCGCCAAGCGAATTATTAGAAGATGCGACAGGAACGGTAATGTATGAGTTGGACATTGCCGTTTTTGTATATATCAAACGATAGGAGGATGAATACTTATGCCATTAAAAACTGATGTAGTGGCAGATACTACTACAACAAACGGTTTTCAACTGAATTCTACTAACCAATATTTTATTGATACTACGGGAAAGACTGATTTGACGGATATTTCGGGTGCCAAGTGGGCAAAACTAGCAGCGGGCATTTCTTCCATCACGCCGTCAAGCAATGAGACTACCAATAATGATGCATATTATGATGGCGGTTCGTTTGGCTCAAATGACGTTACCGGCAAGCGCCCTCAATGGGCCTTTTCTGGCCATAGAGTTATTGGTGACAAGGGGCAAGATTATGTTGCTTCGCATGAATTTGCCGTTGGGGATGCGCTTAAAACTCGCTTTCTTTGGATTAATACTGAAGGAAACATGATTGTTGCGGAAGTTACCATGTTAAGCATCATTGTCACTGGTGGTAATGCTAATGCTAAACAGACGATGTCATTTACGCTGGGAGCAAACGGTGCGCCTGTTGTACCACAAGGAAAACCTACACTTAAGGCTGCTGAAGACGGGACATACACCTTAGAAACACTTCAGGCTTAATAATTTACAAACAGAGACGAGAAATGTGAGACGATGAGGAGGAATCTAAAATGGCAATTAATGAAATTAATCTTGATCAAAAATTATCCAACTTGAACAAGGTTGCGATTCAGATTGGTGGTAAAAAGTACAATTTATCGGTTGATGATGAATTATATGCCGATTTTGTAGGGGTTCAGGCAGAAGTTTCGGCATATTTTGCCGAGCTTGATGAATCAATGACTGATGAAGAGTTTGCGTCCATGAGTCAATCAGAACGAAGAGACGTGGTTACTGGTATTTTTGTAGATGTGAAGGAAAAAATGACTGATGTTATTGATAAAGTTCTTGGCGAAGGCGAAGGTGATCGGTTATATGAATACTATGGCAAAAAAACAATTGCGTTATCGTACATTCTAAATGAATTGGCAGAAATTTATAAGAAGTCAATCAAGGCTAAAAAATCAGCTAAGCAAGAAAAGGTGAACCGTTACCGTAGCAAGAGGTAGGTGTAAAGATTGATAAGTCTTACATCTAGGATGAATAGAACAATAGAATACCACGGAAGGGAATACGCGATTGATCTAAGTTTTGATAATGTTTTACGTTTTTTTGAATTGCTCGATGATCCTGATTTTTCTCAGCAAGAAAAAATATTAACCGCTTTTGAAATGTTTTTTATCGACAAAGTAAGCAATATTGACGCAGATTTTATACTGAGAACTGTTCAGATTATTAGCGAATACGTCAGCAGTAATCCTTATGGCAGTGGAGCTGGTGGATCTTCTGATTTTATTCCGGAAAGATATTTTTCATACACTAAAGATGCCGATGCAATTTATGCCAGCTTTATGCAATGCTATGGAATTAGTTTGACGCGTGAGTTATATAAGACGATTTCTGAACGTCTGCAATGGGATGAATTTAAAGCCCTTTTTAACGGCCTGGCGGACGATACGTACATTAGACGCATAATCAATATTAGGCAAAGATCCACTGAAGGATTACAGGGTCAAGAGTTGAGCTCTCTTTTAGAAGCGAAAGATTATTACGCTTTGGATGATGACTATAATGCCGAAATGCAAACCAAGCGTGCCGATGATATGTTTGAGTCACTATACAACATGGCTAGAAATGGAGGAAATTGATTATGGCTGATGGAACAATTACAATTGATATCGATATTCCGGTCAATCAAGCGAAATCTGACATTAGCCTGATTGATCGCTTGCTTTCAAAACTTGGTAAAGGAACCGGGGAGCAGATGGATGCTGACTTCGAAAAGTCAGCACATAAAATGGAATCGGCTGCTAAAGAAACTGGGCATAAGCTAACAATGGATCTTAGGGAGGTTAAGCCTAATGTTAAGGCAAAACTTGACGATTCCGACGTAAAGAATAAAACAAAGAAAATCAAGGATGAGGTTGGAGGAATACCAAAAGAGAAAAAGACAAAGATTGGGGTAGAAGATGGAGTAAGTCCTAAACTTCCGAAGGTAAAAAAAGGGGCTGATGAAACCACTAGTAGTTTTGGCAGATTAAAGGCAACCATAGCCGGTACGTTTATGGGGAGTCTGGCATCTAACGCTATTGGGGCACTTACTTCATCACTCAAAGAGGCCGCTGAAGCTGGAGCTGATTATAACAAGGAACAAGATACAATGGTTACAGTTTGGACGTCTCTTACAACGCAGGCTCCTAAAGACGGAAAGCAGTTGGTTAATTTTATAAACGATGTTTCTCAACACTCTATTTACGCTGCAGATACTGTCAATAAAATGGCGCAGTCATTCTACCACGTACACTCAAACGTTGCTGAGACAAAATCATGGACTGACAGTTTTATAGCATTGGGTTCCACTATGCATATGACAAATGAGCAGTTGGCCGAATCATCTGAAATGTTTGCCAAAATTGAAGCTGGCGGCAAAGCTAGCGCCGAAGATCTTGATGTTATGATCAATCGCTTTCCTATGTTCGGTGAAGCTATACAGGAAGCAACTGGCAAAAGTATGAAACAGTTGCGAGAAATGTCTCAGAAAGGCACGCTGACAGCTGATGAGTTTACTAAAGCAATTGATTATTTAGGCAAGAAGTATAAAGGCGGTACAGAAGAGGCCATGACGTCTTTTCAAGGTATGTCAATGTTTATCAGTTCACACGTTGCGCAGCTTTCCGGAAACGTGCAGAAAGGTTTCTTCGAAATGGCCAAAGGATCGTTGTCCCATATCAGGGATCTTGTCAGCGATAAAAGCATACAGTCTTTTGCTGATGGTATTTCTAAAGCTTTAGCTGGTGTTGCTAGTGGATTTAACTCAGCTTTAACGTTTGTAATTAATAATAGTAAGGCGATAGGTTTAGTGGGCAATGTTATTAAACATACATTTGACGCTGTTGGAAATACATTGTCAATGTTTGCTATGAGTTTTAAATCAAATGTGGTTGGTGTTGTCAGCAACAAACAGATGAACAAAAATATTGACAACCTCAAAAAAAGTTTTGACGCGGTATTTAAGGCTCTAGAGCCTGTAGAACAAGCTATTGGCGGTTTAGTAGGAGTAATTGCTGGTGGTCTTTTTACAAATGCAGTGAATGATGTTAAGGGATTGGCAAAAGGATTTAACGATGTTGGTAATACGGCGTCTGGAGCTAAGAAGAAGTTGGATTTCAGTTCTGTCGCAAGAAGTATTTCAACTTTGGCACAGGCATTTAATGTATGGTATTCGCTTATAGGTCCAATTGAATCGTCATTATTTGAAATAGTAGGAATCATAGCCAAATCTGCTTTTGAAACGTTTGCTGATGTAATTGGAGGAATTGGCAAAGGAATTAAAACGATTGCCGAGAAAATAGTTGATGTTGCGCCTGAAATGAACAAAACTTCAAAAGGGATGGATTCTATTTCAAAACATAAAAACACCTTTAAGGCATTAGGGATTGCGATTGGTAGCATTGCTACAGCCGTACTTGCTGTTAAGGCTGCTGTTGGAGCATGGACAATTGCGACAAAAATTGCCACCGGAGTTCAAGCTGCTTTCAATATTATTTTAAATGCAAATCCGATTGGACTGGTTATTATTGCCATCGGGGCATTAGTTATAGGTATTCGTGAGGCATATAAACATTTCAAGCCATTTCGAGAGATGGTTGACAATACGTGGGGTAGTTTGAAAAAATTTGGGAAAATAGTGAGTGATGTTTCTGGACATGTAGTTAAAGAATTTAAGAAATTGGGGGCTGAATTGGGCAAGAAGTGGAACTCGATTACTAAAACAGCCTCAGATAAGTGGTCTGATTTAAAAGATACGATTATTGACAAATCTAACAAGGCATATGATGCCTCTAACAAGAAATTCAATTCGCTAAAAAAGACTCTGTCAGGAACGTGGTCCGATACCAGAAATATTGCATCTGATAAATGGGGATCGTTAAGGAGTACAATAAGCAGCATTTCTGAATCAACTCGTAAGAATGCTTCAGGTAAATTTGGCAGCTTGAGAGACAGTATGGGAAGTATACTAAGATCAATTAACAATAATTGGCACTCTGTTTGGAACAATATGGCCGGTTTTTTTGACGGTATTTGGAACAGAATTAAGGGAAGTGCTAAAAGTGGTTTGAATCACGTAATTGACTTTGTCAATGGCGGAATTGGCGGTATTAATGGTGTAGTACATTTCTTTGGTGGAAAAAAGCAGTCAATTTCTCCAATTAAAAAATTGGCCAAGGGAGGAAGAATCATAAACTCCATGACAGCTCTTGTCAACGATGAGGAGGGTTCCGTTTACCGAGAAGCTATTTTTCGCAATAATGGTGCAATCGAAGTCCCAAATGAACGCAACGTGATAGCGCAATTAAATCCGGGCGATGCAGTCATGCCGGCTAAGGAAACGGCAAAATTTTTGGGATTGCCTATGTATAAGTCAGGATTTGGAGACTGGATTGGCAAGGCGGCAGGATTTGTTGGAAATGTTGGATCTGATATAGGGGATTGGTTGTCTGACAAGTTTGATGAACTTGAGGATGCTCTTAAAGACCCGTTATCTGTTTTGACCGATTTGTTCAAGCGTGATCATAATAACGCAGAAGGAGTGTGGCACGATTTTGCTTTAGGCGCCGGACGATACTTGCCACGGAAGGGAGTTAGTTGGTTCAAAGGAATTCTTAGCGGTATTAAAAGGAAATATGATTCGGATGGTGGCAATCCAACCGGTTCAGGTGTTAAGCGATGGAGAAAAGTTATTAAACATGCGGCTAATATGTTGCATCAAAACTTGGCAGAATGGCAAATTAATAATTTGTTGAAGCAAATTCAAACAGAATCGGGCGGAAATCCTACTGTTGTTCAAAAAGTTTGGGACGTGAATATGGCCAATGGCAACCCTGCCCAAGGATTGCTGCAATTTATTCCGCAAACTTTTAGCACATGGGCGATTCCAGGACACAGGAATATCAAGAATGGACTGGATCAAATTTTAGCTGCAATTCGTAGGCTCAACGCCATGGGAACATGGAATTACATTGGACATGGTCATGGTTGGCAAACCGGTGGCCATATTTGGGATAAACAATTAGCATGGTTAGCTGAAGATGGTGATGAATTTGTTATCAATTCGAGGCGCGACAATGCAGATAATCTACTCCTGAATGCGATAGCCCAACGAGCTTCTGTCGCTCCTAACAGCCCGTCTGCGAGGTTGGCTAAAATGGTTGATCAGACTAGATTCAGTTCTGTTAATGGTTATGGTATAGCAGTACCCTCAGTAACAGGGCAACAATCACAGGCATTAACGTTGACGGATAATGATAACATTGACTATACATCTCAACTTAAGAGCATAGGTTCAAAACTTGATGCTATTATGCAGAAAAAAGTTTTCATTGATGGTTCAAGCTTTTCAAAAAGCTATGAACGATATGGCGCCGTTGAACGTAACAGAAGGAATACGATGATGGAAAGGGGGATGTCGATTGACTCAAGAATCTAGGCCATACGGATTTGAATTTAATGGTCGGCATTCAAGTGAGTTTGAGTTGCGTGTATTGGATACTAAATCGGTTACTCTACCCGCTAAGCGAAAATCACAGTTGCAACTACCATATCGAACAGGCTACATTGATCTAAGCAATCTTTATGGGCTCAACACGTATGATGAGAGGACGGTAACTTTTCCATGCAAACTACCTTATGGACGTTCTGATTTGTCTACCTTAAATTTAAAGCTAACCGAGCTGATGAACTGGCTAATGAAACCTACTGGTAAGATTCTGCTCAAAGACGATGCGATGCCCGGTTATGCGTTTCTCGCAGAAGTACAAACGGCACCGACAATCGAAGAAGGATGGGACTTTTGCAAAGTTACGATTGTTTTCCAGTGCTACGCATATCGCCTGAAGCGCTGCTACGATGACGTCTGGGACACGTTCTACTTTAATCTTGATGCAGCCTCTAATTTGGAAGTAACGGTTAACGGTCATGAGAGCATTCTGTTGATAAATACAGGTCATAACCGGGTTCGGTTGACTGTGACCTGCTCCACGGCCATGTCTGCGTCAGTCAATGACCACGTCTTCGCGCTTAAAGCTGGGGATAATGTCAATCCTTACCTGGAGCTGATGCCCGGCGAAAATGTCGTTAACATCGAAGGCACTGGTAAGGTTAAGTTTAAATGGACGGAGGAAGTGCCATGACAAAAGGGTTTAGAATTACGATTCGTGAAGGTTGGAACGGGGCGGAGAAGGTGCTTAACTCGGATATCTTCCCGCATTATCGGCTCGTTTCGGCTGTTTTGTCTAAAAGCACTTCATCTTATGACACGTTCACCTTCACGATTGACCCGACACATGCTTTGTATACTGAAATCGATCCTTACAAGTGTTTTGTAAAAATAACTCGTCCGGACAAGAATGCGACTCTTTTCGAAGGGCGAGTTTTAACGTATACGGATAGCATGGATAGTTCGGGTACGGTTGAAAAGCAGGCTACGTGTGAGGGCTTGGAAGGGTTCCTGCACGACAGCGTACAACCGTGGAGGGAGTTCCGTAACACGACGCCAAAGGACTTTCTGCAGTCTCTCATAACCGAGCACAATAAGCAGGTCGAGTCCTACAAGCAGATAACGCTCGGGACGGTCACGGTGACAAATTCAACGGATAACGTGTATCGATATGCTGATGATACCAAAGATACGTATGATAACATACAAGACAAGCTCATCAGTCGCTTGGGTGGAGAAATGAGGATCAGGAATGCGGACGGCAAGCTAATGCTTGACTACGAGCCGGAAATCTCCTCCGATTGTCCGCAGAGGATCGAGCTTGCACATAACATGGTGTCAAGTTCACGGACTGTTGATCCAAGTGAGATTGTTACTGTTCTTAAGCCGCTCGGCGCAACTCAAGAACGTCAGAACAACGATGGCAGTACCGACGTTTCAAGCCCGCACTTAACAATTGCCAGTGTTAATGGAGGCAACGATTATCTGCGTGACGATCAGCTGATCAGTCAATTCGGAATCCATGTCAAAACTGAAACATGGGAAGACGTAACAACGCCACAGGCTCTGCTCGCAAAGGGCAGGGCTTTTCTTGACGCGCAGAAGGCGATTAAATATCAACTTCAAGCCGGGTATATCGATTTGTCTTTCCTCGAAGAAACTATTGGGATGATCGAATGCGGGAGTTATGTCAGCATTGTAAATCAACTAGAGGGACTGTATGCAACGGAGAGAATCGTTGCCATGTCGCTTGATTTATTGGATGTGGCAAACTCAACGTTAACGCTGAGCGATAATCCGATTGATTTGGATACGTATCGATCGCAGAAACGGTCAGAAACCGACGCGCAGAAGGCGCTGATAAACAGATTGATAGTACGTCAATCAAAGAGCAACAAGGAAATTGCTGATCTGTCCAAGCAGAATCAACAATTGTCCGACAATTACAGCAAGCTGTCAAGCGATTATGCCAAACTGTCTGAACGAGTTAAACAGCTTGAAAACAGCGGTGGCAATACCCCGGCTTGGACGTCTGGTAGCAAATTTATTGATTTGTCATCAAACAACGGCAGTCAGAATCAGGCATGGTATGACAACTTGTATCAATCAGGTGTCAAAGGTCTGATGATCAAGCTGACTGAAGGGTCGGAAGCGGGAAGTGCGTATCTCAATCCATTGTTTGACGAACAGAAGAGCCGTGGCATAGCAGCCGGTATGAAATTCATAGGAGCGTACCACTATCTGCTGGCAGTGTCCGTCGCCGACGCACAGGAGGAAGCACAATGGTTCCTGGGCAAGCTAAAAGCTAAGGGAATACCGACCAGCGCTGTGGTTTCGTGTGACGTCGAAGATGGGTCGCTTACTAAGGACAAGGCCGCGTTGACTGCTGAGGTGGATGCCTTTTACAAGGTGCTGACCGATGCCGGCTATACGAATACATGCGACTATTCGAGTGCGTCATGGTTCAGTAGTCGTTTTGACAGTCACGCTAAGTATAAATGGATAGCCAGTTGGGGTGCTTCTTCCAGACCTGCGGGAGCTGATGCATGGCAATACACTGACAAATATGGAGCGAGTCTGGACTGCAGCTACAGTTACAATCAGATTTTTGTTTAAGGAGGGATAGAATGACAGTCGATTATAGAGATCCAACGCATATCATGCCGACTGACAGCCCAGTTGACCAATCCAAGGTGTCTGAGGCAAATAAAACGTTGGCTAAGTGGTTGCGCCAGAAAATGTATGGTGTTGACGTGAGAGAATCGTTGGCCAGGCTTGCAGAACAGACGTCTGCTGACGTGTATGATGACAGGCAGACGGTTCTTGATTACAAAAATCATGCAAACAACGAGGAGCAAGCGTTGCGCAATTTGGCCAACAAGCTCTCCCAGGAATTCAACAGCATTCTGAATTCCAAAACTGACAATGCCGAAGTCGTTAACGCGCGTATCGATGTATCCGGTGCAGTCTATGAGACACTTAAATCGAGACTGGATGCAATGCAGCTCAATCTCAACACGTTTTACCAAGCAGGACAGGTAGATCCGCAACTGCATATCTTGTGCGTCAAAGACATTGCAAAGGACAGTGAGAATCTGCGCCTGTCCCCGCTTGTGCAGATAACGGGTGGGGACGGGTCAGATGGTGATTTGACGGTTACGTCATCAACGCGCATGAGAATTGACAAGGTAAAGGATGTGTAAATCGTGGCTAAAATCAAAAAAATGATGGAGTTGGAAGAAAACGGCGATGAGCAGCAGTTCTTCCCGCAAACACACGCTGATGCCGTACTGGATTTGCACGAATATTTAAAAAAATATGTGATACCAGGAGCGGTCAACGGCAAGGACGGCAAAGACGGAACTAACGGGCTAAGTGCGTATGACATCGCTGTTATCCAAGGGTTTAAGGGCACGGCGACCGATTGGCTTCATTCTTTGAAAGGTGATAAGGGCGATAAGGGAGAAAAGGGTGCTACTGGCGCGACGGGACCGATTGGCTTGACCGGTGCGACAGGTCCTCAAGGTATCAAAGGCGATAAAGGTGATAAAGGCGCTACTGGCGCAACAGGGCCGATTGGTCTGACTGGTGGTACCGGAGCACAAGGCCCTCAGGGATTGCCAGGAGCCACCGGACCGCAGGGTATTCAGGGCGTGCAGGGACTCGAAGGTGCTACTGGTCCTAAAGGAGATAAGGGGGATACCGGTTCACAAGGTCCACAAGGCGTTAAGGGCGACACAGGAGCAACAGGGACTGCCGGTGTACGTGGGCCTCAAGGTATACAAGGGCTCCAAGGTCCCAAGGGGGAACGAGGAGATTCCGGTGTCACCGTGCCGGCAAACGGATTCTTTACGCTGACCGTTGATGCCAACGGGGATTTGTGGGCAGTTTCGAGCGGAAGTGATGCTCCTGAATTCTCGCTCGATTCGGACGGTAATCTGTACTATGTTACAAATGAATGAGGTGAGTAAATGACAAAGACGTTAATCGGCAACATCAAAGGGCCTAAGGGAGATACCGGTTCACAAGGTCCTCAAGGTGTCAAAGGCGATACGGGAGCTACAGGAGCTACTGGTCCGAGGGGACCACAGGGTATACAGGGTCCGGTTGGGCCTACCCCTACAATCGGAAGCAACGGCAACTGGTTCATCAACGGCACTGACACCAAGAGCCCAAGCCGCGGTTCACAAGGTCCTCAGGGCGTACAGGGCGTGCAGGGTCCGAGAGGCGCAACTGGATCACAGGGACCAACTGGAGCAACCGGTCCGGCCGGTCCGACACCGACAATCGGATCAAACGGGAATTGGTTCATCAACGGTGTCGATACTAATAAACCTAGTCGAGGAGTACAGGGGCCACAGGGGGTTCAAGGAGTTCAAGGTCCGAGAGGTGCAACTGGGGCCACCGGACCACAAGGCATTCAAGGCCCAAAAGGGGCTACGGGAGCAACCGGTGCAACCGGAGCAACTGGAGCTACCGGTCCGCGCGGCCCCCAAGGACCAGCCGGACAAAACGCAACGACAACGGCAAACGCTACGCAGAAAACCAACGGTCTGATGTCGTACACCGACAAAACCAAGTTGGACACTCTGCAAATAGTCAAAATTACTAAGATAAAGGATGTGTAAACTATGACATATATCGCACAACTATCAGATGGATCTAACACGCAGTTTTTCCCGCGCACCAGATGGGATGCGCTGCTTAACGTTCCATCGTTGGTACAACCTAGTGCGCTTAAAATTACCAGATGGGATAATTGTATAACTGCTCAGAATGGGTGTCGTTGGAACGATAAAACGTATGTTGAGAGAGCTGATTTCGTCAACTTTTCGATACTCGCAGTGTACTCTGGCTGGTTGGCGACCAACAATAAAATTAATGCATGGACAAACGTTGTTGCGGGAACTTTCCCAAAATCAATTATGAATGGATACACTAAACTGACACCGTTGGGCGTTTGTCGACACACTGATCCGGTAAAGTTCGATATATTTATAAATACTACTAATGGGGTGCAGTTCTATACCCGTCAAGATATGCCCGCCAATACTGGTTTTCCGGTAGAAACGGCGTATTTAATCCATAACTAAGGAGGTTACAGCGCATGTTAATTTACTATTTTGATGAAAAAAACATCTATACTCATACCGACCTCATCGATGATGGCGGTACAGTGCCACAGAACGCAACTACTGTAGCACCTGTTGATTCAAACGGTGTGGGTCTGTACGAGCCTGTCACGTGGCACGCAGATACAAAGACGTGGTCTGGAGCTACTAAAGAGGAGTATGATGCGGCTCATCCGGCTGACACAGTATCTGTGACGCCTACCGCTGATCAGCAGGCACAGGCTCAGCAGATGCTCGCCATGGCCAACTTGACAAACCAGGTTGCCATGCTGCAGAAGACGGTTGCGACGCTGATGGTTCAGAATGCAGATTCGAAGGAGGAAACGAAGAATGTATAGTTATGATATCGTAAGTGAATTTTATAAAATGGGCCTTTTCACTAAAGAAAATGTGCAGCTTTTTGTGAAGGTCGGTCTTTTTGCCAAGTCTGACTATGCCAAGATGTTCCCAGAAGATACGGTAATGGCTTAATTGCTATGTATGCGGAGGGTGGGTAGGATAATAAGATTGAGGTGATAGTTTGATTCATGGGTTATGGGGACTTAGTTGGGGAGAAATCCTCAGCTTAGCTACCCTAATAGGGGTTGTTACGACTGCGTTGAGCAAGCTGCTTAAAAAGGGCATGTCAGACGTATTGTCGCCGCTTAGAATGTCGCTAAATGAGCTTAACGACAATTTAAAGACTCTGAATTCCAATTTCCACAAGCAAGAAGTTGAAATTGACAAAATTAATGACGACCTGAGACGTCATGATCTCAAATTGGTTGAGCATGAGACCGAAATCCATGCGCTTAAGGAGGAATCAAAAAATGGTTGATAAAATTAAGAAAGCATTGTACAACGCAGATGGTACGCTTAACAAGACGGTGTTGGTTGCGCTTGTTTCTGCGATTCTGTTGTTAGTACAGCAACTGGCTCAGATTATGGGACTGGATTTGACGGGAAAAATTGCATCAGCACAGGACTGTATCAATACAGTACTGACTATTCTAACGATTCTTGGTGTTGTATCGGTGCCAAAGGACGGTGCAACGCATGAAAAATAAGATTAAAATCGTAATTGCTGGCCTTGCTTGCGCAGGGCTTTTTTTATGCGGTCAAAACGCGCAGGCAAGCAGAGCGCAGGGGACGGATTTATCACGGTATCAAGGGTATACGGCTGTTAAAGGTCAAGCCAGTGACGAGTTCGCAATTTCGCAAATTGGCGGCATCAACACCAGCGGTATCTACACGCAGGCCACCTACCAGTCACAAGTTGCTACCGGCATCGCGCAAGGCCTGCGTATGCATACGTATATCTGGTATCAAGTCGGCTCTGACAAGCAAGCCGCTAAGCAGTGCATGGACTATTTTTTGCCGCGCGTGCAAACACCTAAGCGGTCAATCGTGGCATTGGACTATGAAGATGGGGCTTCTTGCGATCAATCCGCAAATACGGATGCCATCATCTATGGTATGCGACGTATAGCTGACGCAGGCTACACACCCGTGTACTACTCATACAAACCTTACACACTGGCACACGTCGACTACAAGCGTATCTTGGCGGAATATCCCGGTTCGTTGTGGATAGCAGCTTACAAGGACTACAACGTCACCACCACACCGGATTATGCGTACTTCCCAAGCATGGACGGCGTCGGAATGTGGCAATTCACAAGCTGCTATCGTGGCGGTGGACTCGACGGTAATGTCGACTTGACGAATATCACACAGAACGGCTACCACAAGGGGAGTGCTACCAGACCTGTAAGCAAGCCGTCAGCCGTCAAGCAGGGCATCAAGGCGGACAACACGCCTAAGGCCGACATCAAGCCTGGATACACGGTCAAGGTCAACTTCTCGGCAATTCACTGGGCAAGCGGTCAGTCTATCCCGTCATGGGTACACGGCAAAGCCTATCGTGTGCAACAGGCATCGGGTGACAAGGTGCTGCTGGCCGGCATCATGAGTTGGATCAGTTGCAACGATGTCGAGATACTGCAGACATCGGCACAAGCCAAGCAAACCACCGCGGGCACCTACACAGTGCGGTCTGGCGACAGTTGGTGGTCAATCGCAACCCGTCACGGTATGTCCATGTATACACTAGCGGCGCGCAACGGGCGAACCATCTACAGTATGCTGCACCCAGGCGACAGGCTGACCATCAGCGGACAGACGTCACGCACGTATACAGTGAGCCGTGGTGACACACTGAGCGGTATCGCCGGCAGACTGGGCGTGTCGGTAAGTGCATTAGCCGCACGCAATAACATCAGCAACCCTAACCGTATCTATGTAGGTCAGTGCTTGGCATACTGACAACTTCCGTGGTATACTATAGCTACAATCGCATATAGCTTCGTAATCCCCCGTGCCGAACGGGGGATATTTTTTATGCAAAAATATTTTAAATGATCATTTTTGAAATGGGCAAGGCGATTATCTGAAATGCGAGAATTTTGTAAAATGGGCAGATAATAAAAAAAGAATGGGCAATAAATGGGCAAAAAAATTCCATTTAAGCGGATATAAGTATCACTTAAATGGAATGAAGATTCTTTAGAAACTGCGATAAATCAAGCAAATGCTGATTTATTAAGCTTTGTTAATTTACACTAAGCCTTCATGACGGAAAACCATGTTTTGGACGGATTGTCGGATTCCAATCAACTTAATTTGTTTGATGATTTCTGATATATCAACGTTTTTAAAGATTAGGTAAATTTAATAAATGGGATGTCTATTTTTCAAATGGGCAACAAATGGGCAAAAATTTTGAGCGATACTGTAACAGGTATTGCTTTTTTTATCACAGGAAATTATCAATTTGAGCTATCTTAGCTTCAAAGTCTTGACGTGCCTTTTTAGTCACGTGCATATAGATCTTTTCTGTGATGTTTGTGTCAGCATGCCCAATGCGATCTTTGATCACACGTAAAGGAACATCCATATCAGCAAGCACCGAAACATGTGTATGTCTGAAATAGTGTGTAGTAACATCTTTATCTATTTTCTGACGTTCAATTATGCGCTTTAGCATAGTATTTGCGTTGTTGATGTTGAGCGGCTTTTGATCAGCAAAATGGGGCGCTGATGGATTATAAGCAAACAGTAATGCATCTAGATCTTTGTTACGCATATGTCTTTCAACGATCTTTGTAGCTTCAGGGGATAAGATTATCTTACGCATCCCTGCAAAAGTCTTAGTAGAATCTGATAGATAGTAACGTGATGGAGAGCTCAAGAAAACGAGTGAATGATTAATATCAAGATAAGTTTTACCGTTTTCTTTGATCACATCTTGAACACGTAAGCCAGATGCTTCGCCAAAGCGCATGCCAGTCAAGTATTGCAGCTTGAAGACATCAGCATAGTGATCTGCACCATTTATCAAACAATCGTCAATTATCTTTCTGTACTCATCTTGCGTCAAATACTTATTTTCTATTTGATTTCTTTTACGAGCATTTTCATTTTTCCATTCGATCTTGACCTTTTTGATATTATTATCTTTTAAATATCCATATGTTACAGCAAAATCAAACAAGACAGACACTTTATTTTTTATAGCTCGGACAGTTCCATTTGTCAGATCTCGCTCGTTGTTATATAACATGTCGTTGAAGTAACGATTTAGACTTCGTTGTGAAATGTTGCTTATGATAGTGTCATGACCAAAATCATCGACAAATTTTTTGATAAACAATGCACCATTTTTATAAGTGCTAGGTTGGACCCGCTTTTGATACTGCTCTAAAAAGGCAGTTGACACTTGCGAAAGTGTTGCGGTTTGAACAAATTCACTTTCTTCAGCTAATGCCTTATTGATCTTGCGCTCTAATTCTTGTGTAGCTGCTTTTACTACTTGAGGTGTTTTCTTTCCATACGTTACAGAAACCTTGCGATATTTCCCAGTCAAAGTTGATTTGTAACGCTCGACAAAGCAGTATCGATTTTCAAGTTTTCCATTGACTAGAACCTCTCTGTTCTCGATCCACATAATATCTCTCCTTTTACGAATGTGCGTTCTTTTTCAGGTATTTTAAAACCCGCCATGAAGACGGGTCAGAATATGCGTGTGTAACTCTTTTTTTTTATTACTTATTGAGATGTTGAACTGCATAGTCAGCTTCTTCTTGAGTGAATTGTTCACCATCGGCAGAAGCTAACTGATCGCGGATAGCTTCAGTCGACATATCCATTTCTTCTTGATAAGTTTTAGCTGTTTCTAAAGCATTTTTATTCCAGTCGGCTTTAACATGATCAACAGCATATTGTGCAGCGTCAGCAGGGAATTTTTCACCATCTTCTGATGTTAGTTGATCATATAAGCCTTTTTTAGACATATGCATAGTATCTGAATATGTTTGCGCTGCTCTTAATGCTGAACGAAATTCAGCTGATACACTTTCGCTAGAACTAGACTCGCTTGTTGAGCTGGATTTTTCTGAAGTTGAACTAGAAGAGCTTTTGCTAGTTTGCTCTGTTTTTGAGCTGCTAGAACTACCGCTAGAAGTATCATCAGAATCGCCACCAAACACACCACCAACAATGAAAACAGCGAATACAACTACGATCCAAAACCAAAGCTTTTTATACAAAGGCTTTTTTTGAACATATGTATTACCATTCTCGTCTTTAATTGTTTTTGCCATAAAAGACATCTCCTTTTTATTCCAGCTTTTAACGTCATCAGTGTTTTGGACAAAGTGGCTGTTGCAAAAAAATGCAATAGTCACATCTTTCAATTTTAAATACTTTCTTTTAAAATTCTTTTAACTTTAGACTCAAAATTCAAGCTTAAGCCTTGCATTTCAAGAAAACGAACCGGGTTTATGTCTCGCACGTCCACGCCTGTTTTCAATGAATACTCGTTTAAAATTTCTTTTAACATGAACGTATTTGCCTCTGCTTCCATTTTTAACCGCTCCGCTTGTGTTGCAGTATACAGACCAGTTTGATGTCGGTGTTCGATACAGTGCAAAAGCTCGTGTTTAAGTACGAATTCTTGTTGATGTTCTTCCAGATTCGAGTTAATAAAAATAGTATTGAGATCCGGCAAGAAAACGCCTTTGACTGGCAAATTATCCATGTATGCAATTTTTACATCTAAATTCAATAAAACCACTTCTTTTTTATTTCTTAGTCTTTAAGTATGCTTTTAGAATTTCCTTCATTGCAGTTCTTTCTTCGTCGGTCAACGCTCTACCTTCAAAAGTCATCGCATTGTCCAACGCTTTTTCTAGATCTATATCAGTATGTGACGGAGTTTCTCTATCTAATAAATAATCAACCGAAACGCCGAAATAATCAGCGACTTTTACTAAGATATCAGATTTTGGAATTTGCGTTTTCCATTTGTACAAAGTTGTAGGCCCGATGCCTAATTTGTCGCCCAGCTCTCGTACTGATATACCTTGTTTTTTAGATAGTTCTTGAACTCTTTCATAAACGTTCATAAAAAAACACCTTCTTTTTATCTTTTAGGGTGATTTTCTATTGACATTAAACCCAACAGGGTATAATATATAAATGTGCTAAGGAATAAGCGAAAAACCAAGCACAAATAAAAATCACATAACAGGGGTGAACCCCCCTTTGTTTCCTATGCCTTAATTGTATCTTTTAAGGTCAAGAATGTCAATAATTAGCTAATAAATTCGCTAAAAAAGTTAGGAGGTGGTCACATGAGTAGAAGTGAACTGGAAATTGAAGTCTTCATTGCTTTGAAAAAAATGGGCAAAAACAAAAAATGGTTAGCTGAAAAGTTGGAGATAAGTCAATCTTATTTGTCCGATATCCTACACGGAAACCGAAAAGCTAATGACAAAGTTGAGCTCATCAAAGGAATTCTAAAACTGGGAAAGGATGACGAAAAATGCAAGAATTAAAAGTTCTAGGGAAAGAGAAAGTCGGCAAGTTTGAATTTACCGGTGTTGAAGGTGGATTCGGTGAAGGCAAGAAGTCAATGCTTGTAAGAGATATTGCAGCGATTCACGGACAACCAGTCTATGAAATTAATCGCCGTATCAATGACAACCGAAAAAGGTTTAAAGACGGAATTGACATTATTGATTTTCTAAATGGGTCTGAGCCATTTAGAAAGTTTGCCGAAGATAATGGGTTTATCGGAAGCAACAGAACTCAACACGTTTACCTGCTAAGTGAACGTGGATACGCAAAACTTTTAAAGATTCTCGAAGATGACAAGGCTTGGGAAATTTACGATGAACTTGTAGATAATTACTTCAACATGCGTCAAGCTATCAAAACGGATTCGGCAATCGGCTTAAAAGGCAAGCGTTTAGCAATCATGGAAGAAAACGCAAAGACGAACCAAGCCAAATTACTTTTTAAAGTTGCTACCGGAACAGCCTCCAACAGCGCTCGTGAAAGGATTTTCGCTCACATTGCTACTGAGCTAACCGGCGAAAAATTTATCCCAGAAATTCAAAAGAAAGAATTTAGCGCAAAGGAAGTTGGTGACAAGTTCGGTATTACTGCTAATAAAGTCGGCAGAATTGCAAACATTCTCGACTTGAAAGCTGAACAACCGGGTCAAAATCAATTTGGCCGTTGGGCAATGATTAAATCAAAATATAGCAATAAAGAAGTAACGCAATGGTTATATTATCAAGCTGGTGTGAATAAAATTGCTGAATTTTTAAGAGAGGGTTAATAGAAATGGAATTTGAAACTGTAAAGGAATGTTTAGAAATGTTACTTGATTTGAATAACACTGAAAATGAATTACAAGTAGATGGAAAACTAGGAACTATTAATGATTTAAAAGATTTTAATTTTGAATTAATAGTTAATATGTGTGATCTCCTAGGACTGGAAAGCCTTTATTTAGGAATCGATACAGATGAAAGCAATTGATTTTGATAAAAATGAAAACATCTTAGATGAAGTAAGAAGGTGGGCGACATGATGGCGAATGGGTGGAAAACACCACAGGAAATCATGAAAGACTACGGATTAGAAAAATCAGCATTTGCAGAGCGTAAGCGAGATTGTATTGCTAATCCAGAGTATCGGGATGCAATCGTCCAAGACGGCCGTAAAATGACATACATCATTGAAGAACGTTGGCAAGCATACTTAAGATATCGATCAGAGCAATACCGAATTAGGATGCTAGATCCACATATTAGGAAAAGCACGGCTAATTGATGCGGATCGACTGGCGGGCGAAGTTACCAAGATAGGAGATAAAAATAATGTTTGTAAAAAATTCATCAGTAACCATTGAAACTAAAGATTTTGCCATGCTTCTGGCTATGCTGCCATCTTGTGGTTGGAAGACAATCAACGGAGAGGAAAAAAGCATGGAAATGATAAAAAAGGCATTCCGTGTAGATGAGAGACTGGGAACAACGATGAGTGCATACATTAGTGCGTTCACCGTTTTGGAGATAGAACGAAGCAGAGGTAAAAACCGTAACAAGCTCATCAACGCTATCCGTACTCAAAATAAAAACGATGCGGAAGATATGGAAAAGGCAATCAAGGATATTGAAGAAGGTGGCAAATGACCGAAAAAGAATTGCTGATTGCGTTGAAGCTAACGCAGCATAACCACAAAGTTTTGATGAAGGTTTTGTTGGCATTTGGATTGATGGTAGCCACGAATGCGCTGCGGCTGATATGGCTCTCAACTCTGATTTAGTGTATAAAATCGAGCGAATCAAGGAGGATTAAAAATGGAAATAAAAGGGGAAAAGGCCGTCATAGTGACTGCCAGTGCCATGGGTTTGTTGCTTGCCATGGCTAGCAGTGCTGACTGGGAAACAGAAAATACTGCGAAAATTGCTGCCAATATCGTTGGACTCATTGACGAACCTACTACGGAACATGAGCTGAATGCCTATGCATTAGCGTTCAGTGCCCTGGAGATGCAGGCTCGTGGTGAAGATGCCAAGGAGATAATAGACGATGCCCAAGAAAAATTCGGGGATGAAATGCTTGAAAAAGTGCTTGAGAAAATCGAAGAAATTGAAACTATAAGGAAAAGGAGAAACAAGAAATGAATGCATTGGTAGGAATCAAACAGACGAGGAACAGGCTTCTCAAACAGTATACAGTGGGCGATATCGTGCCCGCAGACGATTGGTCGCTTGAGCAGTCGCTTGATACGGCATGGAACAGGTCCGAGTTGATGGACAGCCTTGAAAGACTGGACAGACGCTCCTTGCATCTGTTTGAAGCTGCAATGAAGGGAGGTGAGTAAATGGAATACAAGAAGGAATTCTGTCTGATGGTAGATCCTAAAACGGGCAATCCCCGTCTGATTGAACCGTCAGATGATCCGGAGGAAATTGTAAAAGCCTTTGTGAAACAAGCCAAGAAACCGCATAGCTTGCTTTGGGCCATGGATCAGCTGGTTTATAAAGACTGGCAGAAATGGGAACCGGTGTGGGCTATGCTTGAACAGCTGAATAAAGTTGGGCATTAAAAAACCGCCCCTTGAAAAAAGAGGCGGCACGAATTTATTATGAATCACTTATATTATAGCACATTTAGGAGAAGAAACACATGTACAAAATCAAAAAGAATTCAAGAACATTAGAAGATGGAACTAAAATCACGACCTACAGTAGAGAAATTGGAAGTTGCAACATTCTAGAGGTTGAAGCCGGGACTACTGGCTATCGTGGCGGTGATACCAGCCATGGCGGCCGCACCTATTTTCGCATTCAAAATGAAGCAGGCACGGATATGGAGATCCATAGTTATAGCGATCGGTACAACTATTACGTGTCTGATGAATGCGGGGATGAATGTGGGGTTGAAGTTGCCCTCGGGGGTGACTGTGAGCTTGAAACGATGATCCAGGCTTTGAAGTTTATCGTAAAGGTCCTTGAGGACGAATCTAAGGGAAAAATGTTAGAGGAGGAATAGAAATGAATCAATTACAGAAGCAACAAACACGAAGCATTACATTCAAGGCAAACGGCGATGACGTGACACTTTCTCCAAGCATCGTGAGGGACTATCTTGTCCGCGGCAATTCCAAAGAAGTTACCGGACAGGAAATTGCGATGTTCCTTAACCTGTGTAAGTTTCAGCATCTTAATCCGTTCCTGAATGAGGCCTTCATTGTCAAATTCGGAGATAAGCCTGCACAGCTTATCACGTCGAAAGAGGCCTTCATGAAACGTGCTGAGTCTCATCCTCAGTACAACGGCCTTAAAGCGGGCGTAATTGTTGTGAATAACAACGGGGTTGAGTTCCGCAACGGTGCCTTTACAGTACCGGACTTTGATCAGCTTGTCGGCGGCTGGTGTGAGGTGTACCGCAAAGACAGGGATATTCCCGTCAGGGTGGAGATTTCGCTTAGTGAATTTTCCAAAGGTCAGTCAACCTGGAAGACCATGCCGGCAACGATGATCCGGAAGACGGCCATCGTGAATGCCCTGCGTGAAGCGTTCCCGGAAACTCTCGGGGCGCTCTACACGGAAGATGACGACGGACAAATGCAGATGCAGCAGACAAAGAAGCAGGTGCAGGCGACCGAAAACAGCAAGGCCAAGAACAAGGCTGACGCCCTGATTGCACAGGCGATTGATCCGGAACACGTTCAGCAACAGGAAACGGAAGAATTCCAACGCGAACCGCGCCCGGTAGATTTGTTCAATCCGGCAGAAGAATACTCAAAAGGAGAATGAAAATGGAACTTACAGCGGAAAACTACTACGATAACGCGACAAGCTTTGACTACATGAGTACGTCGCTCTACAAGGACTTCCGAAAATGCGAGGCCTTTGCCCTGGCGAAACTGAACGGAGAATACATGCCCGTCATGGATCCTACCGCTCTGCTCGTAGGGAACTACGTGCACAGCTACTTTGAGAGCGAGGCCAGTCACTCTGCATTTATCGAGAAAAACAAGGACGCAATGATGACCAAGAGCGGTGCGCTTCGTGCTCCGTACAAGGTCGGCGACAACATGATTAAGTGTCTGGAGGCTGATCGGGTGTTCAATAACCTGTACAGTGTCGGCGAGAAGGAAGTGATTGTGACTGGAGATATCTTCGGCCATCAGTGGAAGGGCAAAATCGACAGTCTCAATCTTGACAAGCAGTACTTCTGTGACATCAAGACCACGGCAGACATTCACAAGGGGTTCTGGGACAAGGATGAGCGTCGCAAGGTGCCGTTCATCAAGGCATACGGATATTACCTTCAGATGGCGGTATACACCGAGCTCATCAAGCAGACATTTGGCGTTGAGTGCCAGCCGTTCATCTTCGCGGTGTCAAAGCAGACACCATGCGATCATGACGCTTTCAGTTTCAATTCCGAACAGGATCAGGAGTATCTCAAGGAGGATTTGGAAGACGTCAAGGAACATCAGGATCATATAGCTGACCTGATTGCCGGCAGAGATGAACCGGAGCGGTGCGGTCATTGCGAGTACTGCAGGGCGACGAAGCAAATCACGGCGTTCACAAGTGCTGCGGATATCGAAGTTGAGTAAGGAAATTTGGGCAGTGGCCGTATGACACCGGACGGGTGGGATGCCCGAATCGGAAAGGAAGGAGAGATAGTCATGAGAGTGGAGAAGATGAAGCGTAGCGGATTCACAATCATCAATAACGGCGTGCTTAATAACACCCAACTGAGTTGGAAGGCAAAAGGTTTGTTTGCTTATTTGTGGTCCCAAAGTGATTCATGGGATTTCTACGAAGTTGAGGTTCTGAAGCATTCTACTGACGGGAGAGCTTCGCTTAGAGCGGGGCTAAAGGAGTTAGAAGAGCACGGATATCTTAAACGATATCGAAACAGGGATGATAAAGGAATTCTTCGTGAAAGCAAGTGGATTTTGTCTGAACAGCCTATGTTCGATTTTCCAAAGTTGGATAAACCTACATTGGATTATCCTACATTGGATAATCGAACACTAACAAATACTAACCAAAACAATACTAACTTAAACAATACTAACTTAAACGAAGACGCAGTCGTTGATACTAGTTTAGTTAACATAGTGGATCAGCCGGAAGAAGAATCAATCGACGACGACGGCTTCGGAAAGATCGTTGAATTTTACCAAGAGAATTTCGGCATGATGAGCAGCTTCCTGTGCGACGATATGCGACAGACGTATAACGAATGGCAGCAACAATCAAAGGAGCCTGATCTTATCATCATCAAGGCGATGCAGATAGCCTTGAGCAATAACGTGCGCAACTGGAAATACGCATGCGCCGTTCTGCGAACCTGGGAGGATAAGCGACCGCAAAGTTTATCAGATGTCGAAGCATTAGAGGCAGAGCACAAAAACAACAACAGATCCGCTAAATCAAAACTCGCTAAACCAGAAAAGCAGAAGACGATGGAGAACTTCGATGACTTGGCGAACAAGCAGAATGCAGGTATTGACATGAGCGAAACCCTGTCGGATATCGAAGCTCTCAAGAATCAACTTTACGGATAGGAGATTGTTATGTACAGAAGAACGCATGCTGCTTCTCACTTTGGAAAAAAGGTTGTCATCGACGGTCTTAAATTTGATTCGATGAAGGAAGCAAGCTTCTATCAGCTTTATCTTAAGCCGAGCGGCTACCAGTTTACCACACAGGAACGATTTACGTTGCTTGAGACATTCCCCTTGGAATTAGTCAAGCTTCGTCAGACGGTATATAAGAGCGATTTCGTGGTGTATGACAAGAACGGCTCAATCAAACACGTGTATGACGTCAAGAATGGTTATACAGAGTACGCCATAGACCAAAAGTCTAAAATAAAGTTTTCGCTGTTTGCGAGAAAGTACGGAATTCCTGTTGAGGTCGTTGTCATGCGTAAGAACTACTTCAATGTCGCCATTCTGGGCACCACGAAAAAAGTCAAGCCGGTGCCGATGGTTAACATCAATTATGACTGGCAAGACATTATCAGATAATCACACCATGGCAAACCAAACACTGTATTTGCCATGGGCACGGACCCTTAGCTCAGTCGGCAGAGCAGACGGCTCATAACCGTCCGGTCGCAGGTTCGAGCCCTGCAGGGTCCATCGCCCCTATATGCTCCGGGGCGAAAAAAAGATATTAGTCTCACATTTGACTTTGAGAACGCAAGCATTGACGGGGTTGGATACTCACAATTGAAAACCTGAAGTGTAGCGCAAATCGGGTCATAGATAGCACGCGGGCATCATGGCCAGCGCTCAAAGCGTAACGCGTGCATAGCCGACTGATTGTTCTTGAGTCGATAATCGGTTGGCTAGCCGTTACCAGGCAGAAATCCTTTAGGAAATAGTTGTAACATACGGATAATCAGGCTCAAGTGTGCCGGAAACGGTCCATCTCATGATGAGGAGGTTCGAGTCCTCCGCCGGCGCATTGGAAGGAGGAAAGAAGATGAAAAACTACTTAGTGACCATTAAAATCGGCAAGGTCATCACAAACAAGTTGGTCAAAGCTGAAACTGCTGAAGAAGCAGAGAAGGAGGCGCTTAGATGCGCATCACAAGAGACTACGGACTTACCAGCTCAAAACTAGAGCATGATTTGTTGGCGAGCATTGACAAAATCATGCAAGCTGATGCCAGAAAACGCAGGAAGAAAGTGTCGGTGGTAAGACCTGGAAGAAAGTACAGTCATGCGTGGCATGGCCGGAGTTTAGGAGGACGAAAATGAAAATCGAGATTGATAAAGAAGATTTTGTGAAGTTGGCAGTGTATGCGTCATGGGCTTATCTGCCTGACGAAGAAGACAAGTGTGAAATGACTCTCAGAAAAATCATGGATAGCCTTGATAAAGAAGACGCTGCCAAAATAACCATCGATATCCTTGCCTTGAGGACAAAAATCGCACTGCTTAGCGGGGTAAATGTTGAAGAAGTAGTGAAGACACTAATGGAATGCGTGATGGAAGAGGACGACGAAGAACTTGATCTTGATGAAAATGACGGGGATGTGCTGAAGCGTATTATGAAGGAGGACGACGAATGACTTAGCAGTCGAAGTAAAACATTGAAAGCAGAATAGATACATGCTAGAATGTGGACATGGAAGAGCGGTAGATACCCTACGGGGCCTATTGCGGAAGGTCTTCATTCTAGTGAATGGAGACCTTTTTTGTGCAGAATTTTTTATCGTAAAAAAATCGGCTATTTTTGACAATAGGCTTTCTTTATCGTAAAAAAATCGGCTATTTTTGACAATAGGCTTTCTTTATCGTAAAAATTCGGCTGCTTTTTGACAATAGATTCTTTGGAAAGGAGGGCTTAAAACGCTATTATCGGATTATTTCGCAAAAGAAATTGAAACGTATAAAAAAGACCAGGTCCGCGAACAGACATATGGCAAATATCTGTCCAACTGCCGATTTGTGGCCGATAATTGGCCGGGCTTGTCTTTGGAGAAAATGACGGCAGACGACTACCAGCAAGTTTTGAACAAGTACGCGGAAACGAGAGAAAAAGCAACGGTTATTGACTTCCATCATCAATTGTCGTGGGCGCTTAAACGAGCATACAACGCAGACGGGCTATTAAAGCGTGACGTTACCTTTGACGCAAAAATCCCAAGGGGAAAGCCTCCGGGCGTCAAAAAGCCAAAATTTATGGAAATCGAAGACATGCAAAAATTGGTCAAAGAGCTTAAACACGAGAATACATCTGAGGCGAACTTTTTTCTGATATTGTTGAAAACTGGGCTGAGATTTGCTGAGGCACTAGGCATTACGCTTAACGATGTCGACTTTGACAAAAAGACAGTCACTATCAACAAAACCCTTGACTATAAAAAACATCGGGAAGGAACGAGGTCTTTTGTACCAACCAAAAACAAGTACTCGGTTAGAACGATCGTTGTAGATGACGCCGTGCTGTATATGCTGTGGAAAAATGCAAAGGGTGCTGATCAGGACGAGAGCATTTTCTACAAAATAAAGGGGTTTCAGTATAACTCTACACTTAACAATTGGCTAAAAAGAGCGTGTCAAAAAGCTGGGGTGCCCGAGGTAACGCTACACGGGCTGAGGCACGAGCACGCAACTTATTTGGTGTCGCAAGGGATTAGTAGTATGGCGGTAGCAGAGCGGCTAGGGCATGCAGATGATTCTGTCACAAGAGCGGTGTATATTCACCGACTGGAAACGGAAAGAGCACGAGATAGCAAAGAAATAGCACAGAAAATTGCGAGTTTATGAGGGGGTGAGATGATGGTTAAATTTGATGTCAAAACCGTAAACGATTTACTAGGGATTGACGATGCATTCAAGGCACCTGAAAGGCTGATGGAAATTCTGCTTAAGAAAGAAGAACGCGAAGAGCTGTTTGGAAATTTTCTAAAAATTGATACTAATCTTGATTATGACTGGTTCCACGAATACTTTGAAACTGAACAAGCCGAGCGGAAGTCGAAGAAACAAGACTTTACGCCTAACTCGGTTGCAAGACTGGCAAACGCAATCACTTCTGAACCAAGGCAGACGGATTATTACGAGATGGCGGCAGGCACTGGCGGAATGATGATCGCTCGTTGGGCCTATAACGTCAAAGAAGACCCAGCATTTACAGGCAAAATAAAAAGCACCATGGCTGACGATATCTTAACATCAAGCATCTTTACTTACAGTCCGCGGACTTATTGGTATCATCTCGAAGAGCTATCAGATAGAGCGATTCCGTTTCTGCTGTTCAATGCAGCTATTCGGGGTATAAATGCGGTTATTATCCAATGCGATTCTTTGGACAGAAAGGCTAAGCGGGCGTTTTACGTCAAAAATGACAGCGACAATTTTTTGGCATTTTCTGATATTTTGGAAGTCCCTAAAACTGATAAGTTTGGAAAATTCTTAAATGTAAAGTGGGGTGAGCTCGAATGAGATTTGTGGAGGCGGTGAATTGGATCGAAAAGTGTTACGGCATGCAAGCGTTCGATCATATAGAAGATTACGCCGATGACGAAGCAGTGCAGATTCTTTTGGAAGAGCGAAAACGATCAAGTTCAAAAGCCAACAAGAAGAGTAAAAGAGGAAAGAACCCAGGAGCTGCAACGCTCAGAAACATGATAGAAAACGGGTACACTTACGTAGAAATGGCGATGGCAACAGGACTATCTTCGGCCGCGGTCGGGAAGATCAGCGGAAAGTACGGTTTGAGGGAGCTTTATTACAAAATGCATCCCAATGTTCGAAGGCTTGATGTCAAAGTGTTATGCATCAATCGCTCAACAGGCGAGCAAGTGGAATTCAAAACCTTGTCAGCCGCTGAACGTGCTTTTGGATTGCCCCACTGCGCTTTGTCAGAACGGACAAAAAACGGGAGAACTTTTGTGCATGGTGATTGGGAATTCAGACG
>ERZ791702.203-NODE-203-length-36923-cov-93.5404_pt1 | contig 36923 bp, 35 predicted proteins | sample MGYA00510050_ERZ791702 | MGnify/ENA primary metagenome ERZ791702 (study PRJEB30046, sample SAMN00715230) | human gut metagenome | study: EMG produced TPA metagenomics assembly of the A metagenome-wide association study of gut microbiota in type 2... | reverse complement strand
ACTTTTTTGTTCGGTGCAAAATTAAACTATGAGAGTTGCATGGCAAAACCAAAACCTACGCAGAATGGAGAAGATTGAACCGCCACCGTTAAAAATGCTTATTAGGGCGTTTCTGAGAGGTAATGATTTGAAAGCGTTTCTACTTCTCTAATCTGCTTTTTTCTCATTTCCTTGTCACTGCCAACTAAAGCCAACGACTGCCACAACCATTTGAAACTCAAAATAAAAGCATCATTCTGCTATTTCTTGCTTTTTTAGGCATTATTTTCATTAAAAACGAATGATATATTGAATCACTAGTGTCTCTTAATATTTCATGATCAAGAGCCTTGCGGTTCTTTTAGAAAGTGTTTGAGATTTCCTGTTACTAAGAAGGAGTCTTTCGAATCCCTCCGTCTCCCTTTAGCCAAAGGGAGCTCCACCTCTAACCAAGCCTTCCTCCTCAGAAGGAAGGATGTAACCGCCCTACTCGGTGCTCAGAACCGCTACGCTCTAAGGTTGGCGGGGCATCAAAGCCCTCGCCAGATATTGTGCGGGATGGGACCGCCTTATTACAACTTGCTTCTGGTCTGCGCCACGTTGCACGGGATGGGACCGCCTGGGAATAGCAGTTTATAGTTTACAGTTAATAGTTTATAGTTTACGGTTGATTTCGTGGTTATTTGATGATAAGTTGCAGATTTCTTGTTAATTGCTTGGTGGTTTCGAGAAAAAAGCGTAACTTTGGCGGCAGAAATATAAACTAATAAATAGGAGATAGGATTATGGCATTAGCAATTAGTGGTATCCCAATGCTGACAGGTGATGAGGCTTTAGCTTTCAGAGAAAAAGCTGAAGAAACATTGAAGAAGCGTGGTAGCATAGATTTCTCAAAGCAACGTGCTGAGATGAAGGCTATTCTGGCAAAAGCAAAATTTTAAGTTAGTATTATGGGATTTTTAGCAGATAAAACGGTGTTTTCACCATTGACAAAAGAAATATTGGAAGAATCTATTTCATTTTCATGTGGCAATGAAGACTTGGATGGATTCTTCCATAATGATGCTGTGTCTTATGCCGACAACTTGTTAGGTAAATCTTACTGCTATTATCTTGAAGAATCCAAGGCTGATATCGTATGTGCCTTTACGGTCTCAAATGCCAGTATTTTCACAAAATACTTGCCTAATGCGAGAAAGAAAAAGGTTGGAAAGCATGTTCCTCATATAAAACAGGATTTGATATATCCTGCTGTACTTATAGGAAGATTGGGAATTTCAACAAAATTTCAGCATCTTCATATAGGAACAGAAGTAATGGACTTTATTAAGTCCTGGTTTGTTGAGCCATATAATAAAACGGGATGTCGTTATTTGGTAGTTGATGCCTATAATGAAGATGTGCCTGTGGCTTTTTATAAGAAGAATGGTTTTGATTTTATGTTCAGCACAGAAGAGCAGGAAAAATCATATAGAGGTATTGTTTCTGATAAGCCATTAAAGACTCGTCTAATGTACTTTGATTTGATACTCATCAAGTAGGTTAAAAAGCAATGTAAAATACACCGATAAGTGTAACTGCTTGCACTATGCTTGGTATGCTGTATTGGTGATATAACCAGGAATAAAATATGAGAAATGAGGGCAAGCAGTCAATTTAGGTATTGCCTTGGATATAAGGTTCCTTACCATTAAAGAAGGCTCCACCTTTCATCTCGGTCTTCTTCTCTTAGGAAAGAAGAGGGAAACCGCCCTCAGTGCTGCTTTTTCTAAAATCACCCCGTCCCTCTTTACCATTAAAGAGGGCTCCACCTCTCATCTCGGTCTTCTCCCCTCAGGGAAGAAGAGGGAAACCGCCCTACTCGGTGCTCAGAACCGCTACGCTCTAAGGTTGGCGGGGCATCAAAGCCCTCGCCAGATATTGTGCGGGATGGGACCGCCTTATTACAACTTGCTTCTGGTCTTCGCCATATTTTGCGGGATGGGACCGCCGGGAATAGCAGTTTATAGTTTACAGTTAATAGTTTATTGTTTACGATTGATTTCGTGGTTATTTGCTGATAACTTGCAGATTTCTTGTGATTTTCTTGGTGGTTTCGAGGAAAAAGCGTAACTTTGCGGTTAGATATTAATAAAATGAATTATTATGGCACAGGTAGCAACAATGAATCAAGCTCAATTGCAAATCCTCGATATGCTGTCATTTATCAAGACTCCTGAGGCTTTGCGAGATTTGAATAAGGTAATCTCCGATTATTTTGTTCAGATGGCTGATGCTGAATTAGATAGGATGTGGAATGAAGGAACCCTGAATGAAGAACGTATCGAGAGTTTCCGGCATCTCCATGAACGTACTCCGTACAATAAACCAATATTATAATCTTTAGGTTATGAATATTGTATTGGATACAAATAGTTTGATTATGTCAATCGCCCCTAGAAGTCCGTATCGTAAGGTGTGGAATGCTTTTCTTAGTGGCGATTATAACCTTTGTGTGTCCAATGAAATAATAGAGGAGTATTCAGAGGTTTTATCTCGTAATATATCCTCTCAAGTTTCTGAGGCCATCGTTTATGCTATATTGACTAGACCCAATGTAATTCGCAAAGATCCTCATTATACTTTTGCTTTAATTGAGGCAGATAAAGATGACAATAAGTTTGTAGATTGTGCCATTGCTGCAAATGCAAAGTGTATTGTTACAGAAGACAAGCACTTTAAGGTCCTGGAAAATATTCCTTTTCCTAAAGTGGAGGTTATAGGTATAGAGGATTTTAAATGTTATTTGGATAAGTGGATATAGGTTTATGTACTGGTTTTGGTATATCACCATTACAGCGTAAGGTGCTAGATAAAAATCCTGAGCGTTGGCTTTGTTATGTGTTGAAGCACATAGATTCTACGCCTGAGGATAAGTATTATACTCTTCTTCCTGAGTTCTGGGAAGATGAGGAACAATAAAAATGAATTTAATTTATGGGGTGATTGGAACGTATGCACTTTCGAATTGCTCTGGCTCTTCTTTGGCAAAGAAGTAGTTTTTTCGAAAACCTACCCGTCCTTCCTTACCCTTAAGGAAGGCTCCACCTCTCATCTCGGTCTTCTTCAATGGTCTTTACACCCCCTTCGGTTCCCCCGTTAGCGGGGGACAGAAACCTCAGGGAAGAAGAGGGAAACCGCCCTACTCGGTGCTCAGAACCGCTACGCTCTAAGGTTGGCGGGGCATCAAAGCCCTCGCCAGATATTGTGCGGGATGGGACCGCCTGGGAATAGCAGTTTATAGTTTACAGTTAATAGTTTACGATTGATTTCGTGGTTATTTGATGATAAGTTGCAGATTTCTTGTGATTTTCTTGGTGGTTTCGAAGAAAAAGCGTAATTTTGTGGCAGAGTTAAACGTTTAAAAGGAGAAGATTATGGCATTAGAGATAAGAAGCATTCCTGTTTTGACAGGTGAGACCGCTGAACGATTTGTTCGTGAGGCAGAGGAGAATGAACGCAATCCACAAAGAAAGGCATTGCGAATGTCATTTGATGACGTTGAGAAGATTTTGATTCGTTCAACTGCTAATTTGAAAGCGCATGGAGGAAAGAGTCCTTTTGCAAAGTAATTGCTCTCTTTATCGAGTTACGACAAAAGAGGAGCTTGATACTTTTAGCTGTGGCGATAAAGACCTTGATGACTTCTTTCATCGAGAGGCTTGTCTCTATGATGGGCAATTATTAGGGAAGACATATTTCTTTGCAACTGAAAGAAGTGGTAAGGATGAAATAGTCTGTGCCTTTACATTAGCTAACGACAGTATCAAGGCAGCTTTAATTCCAAATGCTTCAAGAAATCGAATACAGAGGAAAATTCCTAATTCTAAAAGAACAAGGAGTTATCCTGCAGTATTGATTGGAAGACTTGGAGTAGCCAAGGATTTTCAAAGTACTCATGATGGTATTGGATCACAAGCGATAGACTATATCATATCTTGGTTTTTGTTACCAGACAATAAGACTGGTTGCCGTTTCATTGTTGTTGATGCTTACAATAAGGAAAATGTGCTTCATTTTTATGAAAAGAATGGCTTCAAATTCTTGTACTCTACTGAGAGTTTGGAGAAAGAGGCAAATCATATTCCTGAAGATGAACACTTAGAGTCAAGAATGATGTATCTTGACTTGTTGGGTTATATAAGATAAAAAACAAGAGGTAATCTTTTGGATCCTTCTTTACACAGATGGGGCGGGTGTGAAGTCCGCAGTGAATGATAGGCAATTGCTCATTCGCACACGGATTTCACGGATCTCACGGATAGGGCAGACGTAAAGTCTGCAGTGCTGTATTTTCTACCTCTCCGTCTCTCCTGCAAGGAGAGCTCCACCTTTCTCACCAAGCCTCTCTTCAATAGTCTTTACAACCCCTTCGGTTCCCCTTGTAGGGGACAGAAACCCTTCTCAAAATGGGAAGGATGTAACCGCCCTTAGTGCTGCTTTTTCTAAAATCACCCCGTCCCTCTTTACCATTAAAGAGGGCTCCACCTCTCACCCCGACCCTCTCACCCTCAGGGAAGAGGGAGGAAACCGCTCCTCCTCGTCGCTCGGAACCGCTACGCTCTAAGGTTGGCGGACCATCAAAGGTCTTCGCCATATTTTGCGGGATGGGACCGCCTTGCTAAAGGTGGATAGGATTATTGAAGTGCTGGTTTCGTGGTTATTTGCTGATAACTTGCAGATTTCTTGTTAATTGCTTGGTGGTTTCGAGAAAAAAGCGTAACTTTGGCGACTGAATGTTGAACTAGAATAAATAGGAGGAAGAATATATGGATACAACAAAATTAACAAGAGAAGAGGCTCTACGCCGTTGGAATGCTTCTAAGGAAAACAAACGTAAAATGGTGGAGAAACAGGAGAACTTGGTTCGCAAAAGTTGTCTGGAACGTACTGGTAAAGAACCTATAGGGGTAGAAGTATGGTAGTAGAAATGAAATATACGTATGGCAAGTACCTGATATGCAAGGGGCATATATAGGTGAACTTAGCAAGTCACGATAATTTTGTTTTTTGTAATTAGACAAGCAATTATAGTAGATATGAACGATAGAAAATTACCAGTAGGCATCCAGTCTTTTGAAAAAATCAGAAAGGGTGGATATCTTTATGTTGACAAGACAGATATTATCTGGCAACTTGCCAATAGAAATAAAACGTATAATTACCTGAGCCGCCCACGCCGCTTTGGTAAATCTCTGTTGGTAGATACGCTCGAAGCCTACTTTCTGGGTAAGAAGGAACTCTTCGAAGGGTTGAAGATTATGCAGATGGAGAAGGAATGGGTGAAGCGACCTGTCATCAGGCTCGATATGAGTCGTGCTGGCGCAGAGCCGGAAACTTTACGCTCTTATCTCGACATCACTTTCGACAGATTAGAGAAGGAATATGACATTACACCTAAGCCAACCGCCAAACTTGCCGACCGTTTTGACGGCATTATCCAAACGTCATATGAGCAAACTGGGCAACAGGTTGCCATCCTCATCGATGAATACGACTCTCCATTGCAGCATTCCTGGAAGACTCCACATCATGAAGCATGTACGGATATCTATAGAGAGGTTTTTGCCATTCTCAAAGCTGATGATAAATACGAGAAGTTTGTTTTCATTACCGGTATTACCAAGTTTACGCAGATTTCTCTTTTCTCTGTACTCAACAATTTGAGTAATATCAGCTTTGATTCTGAGTATGCAGCTCTTTGCGGTATCACGAAAGATGAACTCCTCTCAGATTTTAAATCGGAGATTAACAGGTTGGCTACAAAGAAAGGATGGACTTTTGATGAAGCCGTGGTACAGTTGACGGCATTCTACGATGGTTATCATTTCAGTCATGAAAATATGGTTGATATATTCAATCCATTCAGCCTTATCAATGCCCTCGCTGACTCCAGTCTAAAGAATTACTGGGCTTCATCTGGAGCAACCTCTTTGCTTCCTAAGTTTGTAGATGATATGGAAATTAGATTGAAGGATTTCGAGAAATGTCCGATAGACAGCGATACCTTGGAGACTTCTGATGTGACAGGTGGTGGAGCTGAACTTTTCCTCTATCAGTCTGGTTATCTCACGATAAAGGGATATATGGAAGGAATTTATTTGCTGGGCATTCCAAACTATGAAGTACGCAAGGCTCTATACAAGATAGTCTTGCCAGCATAGATATGGAAGAGAGGTACCGTCTTATCTTGAGTACCATCTTCAATGCTATCGGCTGCAGGGTGGAAGTTGAGAAGATGATTTCTACTGGTAGGATAGATATGGTGTTGGAAACCAATAACTTCATCTACGTTCTGGAACTGAAGCTGAGCAACAATGGAGGCATTGATGCGGCAGCGGAGCAAATTAAGGCTAGACAATATGCCGAACCATTCAAGGCGGATAAGCGCAAGGTAATAGCTATTGCTATAGAACTGGATGATTCTGGTAAAGGACTGGTTGATTGGAAGGAAGTTTACTGAACTATCAAGAGCAGCGTGGCTGTAGGATAAATATAAAAGGAAAAAGCGTGCAAGCCACATCATAGTCGCCTGCACGCTTTTTTTGTCATCTAAATTTCTGATGATTTCCAATCGAACACAATGGTGTTGTCTTCTTTGATATTGAAGCTCATACCTACCTTGATAATTTCCTTGCCGCTCATGGCAAAGGCATCGGCATAATGCTTGCTTTCTATCTGCTCAAGAGCCTCCTGGGCAGTCTTTCCAAACTTCAGCTCCATTACATAGATAGTATCGTCCGTCTCCATGGTTATATCAATTCTCCCCTTTGACGTATGTTGCTCCACTATAATCCTGAAATTCGTGAGCAAGGCAAAGATGATATACATCGTTTGCTGGTAATGACCTTCGTAATGGGTGTTGTTGCAATAAGGCACCGTCTCCCAAAACGATTTCAGTAACTGTAATGCTTCGTCTATCTTGCCCTGTTTAATAAGCACCGACATTTTGGCGATGGTGGTATTGCACATTGCAGTCTTTGAGGTCAGATAATGAGGCAACAAACTTCTGTACAATCCAACTCTTATTTCCTTGTTAGGAATGGCTAGGGTATAGAGTTCCGTTTCTTCATCGTAATCCTTGATGGTGATGTAACCACTCTGATAGAGCAGCGGCATGATGGTGGTCATGGTTTCCGTGGCAGCATCAAAGTCATCCTTTCCGGCTTCCATACTCTCGCCCAGGTTCGCTGGCAGAAAGTTGAAATTGCGCATCATATTGATCAGATAAGTAGGAGTGCCTGATCCAAACCAGTAGGAATCAATCTTCTGCTTGGCAAAGCAGGTTAATAAGCTGAACGGATTATAAACGTCTGGAGAAGGCCATGTAAAATGATAGCCGTCATAATTATCCTTTAACTTAGCTAACGTCTGCTCATACGACAGATTTAATTTTTCAGCAAGTGCCTCTATGTCATTCCGCATTCCGTTCACCAGTTCATCTTCCGTAATTCCGCAAATGCCGGCATACGGCTCGTCCATACTGATATTGGTGATGTTATTCAATTCGCTGAAGATGCTGAGCTGAGAGAATTTGGTGATGCCTGTGAGGAATACGAAGCGGAGCAATTTCTCGCATCCTTTTAGCGGACTGTAGAAATTGCGCATGGCGTTGCGAAGTTCTTCCAGTTTTTCATTCTCGTGCACCACATCAAGCAAAGGGGCATCATATTCGTCAATCAGTATTACCACTTGCTTGCCAGTTTCCCTATAGGCAGTCTGGATAAGTGAGATGAGGCGGTCGTTGGCATCAACAGCCGGATTCGTAATACCCCATTTCTGCTCTTGTTCTGCAAGTCGCTGGTCGAAATATCTTTCCAGCTGGGCTATCTCCATGTGTTTGCCCATGCTCATATCGAAATGCAGCACCGGATAGCTTATCCAATCCTTTTCCAGCTTTTCAATGGCGAGTCCTTTGAAAAGCTCCTTCTTTCCTTCAAAATAGCTCTTCATGGTAGTCAGCAACAGCGACTTTCCGAAACGGCGTGGACGACTTAGGAAGAAATAAGTACCATCAGTATGTGCCATACGATATACATATTCCGTCTTGTCAATGTAGAACTTATCCTCTACTCTGATTCGTTCGAAAGTTTGTAATCCTATCGGATATAGTTTTCTTGCCATAATTGCTCGCCTTTCTTTTAAGTGATATTCTCTTTGTTGGCAAAGATACGAATAAATGGTGAAACCACCAAATTAAAAACATCTTTTCTTCATTTATGCCCCTTATCTCATTTCCTTATACCTTTTATTTCTTTTCTCCCTTCTCTTATTTCTTTTCTCTCCTCCTTTTATTTCTTTTCAGGCTTCCTCTTATCTCCTTTCTTCCTTCTTGCTGTATTAATAATGGGTTAATCTCGGGAAAAGTCTTGGTTGATTATAGGATAAAATGTTCTTTAACCCTATTGAAATCTTCGTTTTACCCCTCTTCTTACTCTCATTCATTCGTATTCTTGCTCTCATTCACCCGTTTTGTGAGGGTGTGTCATAAGCTTCTTAGGATATAGATAAGGCACGGATTACACGGATTTTCGCAGATTTCTTTTGATTTTCTTTGGCGGTTTCAATAAAAAAGCGTAACTTTGCGGCAATAAACTATAAAATGAATAATGACTATGATGGGAATATTACAAGTTGCCTCTTATTTATACAAGCGCTATATGGATGATTTTGGCGTTCGTATTGATGAAATGAAGTTGCATAAGCTACTTTATTTCACGCAGCGTGAGTGCTTGATTCAAAAGGGCGAACCCATGTTTGATGCACAATTTGAGGCTTGGAAATATGGTCCTGTCATGGTTCAGATTCGCCAGCATTATAAAAATGATTCTCTCCCAGAATTGATGGATAAAGAGCAGGTTGTACAATATGAGCCAGTGTTTGATATGGTGTTTAAAACTTATGCTCCACAGAAGTCTTGGAGTTTGAGTACTTTAACGCATGGAGAGTTTTCTTGGAAACACGCAAGAGAAGGCTATGATGAACAGGATTCATCTGAGGTAGAGATGAAAACAGAAGACATTATGGTTGATGCCAACAGGGTTCGTGAAAGACGAGCAGTTTTGCGTCAATTAAATCTTTATACTGCATAAACCATGAGAATAACTGAGGAACAAATGGCTTTGATACATTCTCTTCGTTGTGAACGGCTGGCTTCTAATGAAGAGAATTTGCGATTGATCGATTCTTTCTATAGCACTCGAAACAACAATGTTGCGGATGCTTTGCTGAATGAGGCCTATCAAGAAGATGAGTCTGGTGTTGTTGCCTATTATGTGGTGAAAGATAGCGATGCTAATGTGTTGTTCTTCTTTTCTTTGAAGTGTGGATTGTTGTTTGATGAATTCATAGAAGGAGAAAAATTGACTAGGCTCAAGGAACTTTGTTCTACTTTGTCTGAAAAGCTGAATGGGGGAAACGTGCCAGAAGAAGATAGGGATGGATTGAAAGCCATTTTGGAATCTGTTAGGGCAAAAAAAGGATTGAAGAAAGATGAAGTGGCTCGTATCCTTCATACTACAACAGATTCTCAGGAAATCAATTCTATTTTCGACAAAAACATCAAGAATGTGGGCAAAACCTTTGCTGGTGTGGAGATTGTGCATTTCTGTGCCAATGATGATTGTCGCGAAGTTTGGGATAAATATAATCTTGACCAAAGTCTGGGAGCAATCGTCTTTTGGCATTTTATCGTTCCTTTGATTTTTGAGTTGAGAAAGATTGTTGGTTGTGAATATCTTTTCTTATTTGCTGCTGATTGTGACCCTGATGAGCATCTTGTGAACTATTATAGCCAAAAGTTGAAATTTAAGAAAGCAGACGAGCATAGTGCTGCAATGCCGATTTATGATTTTACATGTAAGTTCATGTATCAAGAAATTGCGGAATTAGAAAAGAAGCGAATGAAGTTCTATGAGAACTTTAATCATGATGAAGATGCTGTCTAATCTTTTTCTTTAAGGAAAAACACAGATTGATTTAGAAATTAAATTTTGAGATTACAATATACATAGGCTAACAAGGGCTTTGATAGAGCAATCAAGAAGGCAAGATTCGTGGGAAGAGAAGATAATCACTGCTGTCCCGTTTAGAAATCATCGGTTTAAATAGGCTAGGATACCATATGAGTGCAAAGGTACAAAATCAAATCGAATACACAACTTCTAGAACATAAAATATTGGATATTAATAACTTATATAATAATCGTCCAGACTTAACGGGACACTAGTGCAGATTTGAGTGAAGCTAAGAATCAAGAAATCCACAGCTGGTTTGAGTGCCTGCTGTGGATTCTCTGGTTTATATTAAAGTGTAAGATTCTAACTCCTTATGGAACGTATATCAGGCGGATTGGCATCGCCTTGTAACGGCCAGTGTTCGAGCCATCATATCCCTGAGCAAAACGGGTATTTGTGATAGTCTTTATCTTATTATATATATCTAGGTAGATATACCAGAAGCCATATTCTTTACTGCTTTCACTGAAGCCCTGATAGCCCGACAACAAAGACTGGCTCCATAGATTTGCGTGATATTCATCCTTGAAGCTGTTGCTCTCGTAATATCCGCTGATTGGGATATAGATGTAAGCCTTCTGCGAAGACTCTGTCGGGATGCGAATACAATTATACGGTTCACCTGTAGATGTTTTCAACAGATCTACTGAGGCTTTATTCGCAATAGCCTCTAGCTCGTTGCCCTTTGGAACTCTAAAATTGCCGATTACATACTTGTCGATATAGGCGTTACTGTTTTTATCATTTGATATCTTGAAATATCCACCTATAGAACCTTTATCATTGGCAATATTGGCAGAACCTGGCGAATAGAAATCGCTGTTGGATGCGCCTAGATTACGGTCTAACATGTAGTATGTCTTTTTATACGTAGTAGTTTTACCATCAACTGATGGTTCATCTACCAGAATCTTCACTACTCCGTAGTAGTACCAACCTGTTTTTGTTTCACCCAACTGTTCGGCTTCCAGATTTTTAATTTCTCCAAATACACCAGCATGATAGATCGGGTATTTGATGGTAAACGGATGAACAGCATCTTCAGTATTCTGGATGACAAAACCGTCTTCGTCTATCCATAAATCGTAGTTATTGGTGCTGTTGTCCAATGTAACTTTATAATAGTTGCTTTCTTCTGAATAACTGATTTTGTCAGATTTCTTCACGACTTGGTCACCAGGTTTCTTTGGAATCAGATAATAGATTTTATTATCTCCTACGCTGAAGTGCAAGCCCTGGTTTCTGGTCTTTTCCTGATTATTGACCTTATTCTCGCTAGGTCTAACACCATGCATTTTTGAATCAAGCCAAGCAAAGTAATTATCATAAGTAGTACCATCGTAATTCATGACAACCTGTCGATCATCAGCACGTTTAAAGTCGTAACCTTCCTGATGAATCAAGATGGTTCTTTTCAAGTCACCGGAAGTGATGGTAATCGTTCCTTCCCGAGGCTCCTCCGATTTGTTGTTTGCAGTCAAAGTGAGGTTGAGAACAAACTTGGTTCCTGATGGTGCTGATTCATCAGGACTTGTTGGCGTTGTGGTTGACTTGCTATTTTGTGTACATGCAGTTATCCACGATTGCGCATCGCTGCTGATTTCCGCCTTATAGAGTTTGCCATCTTTTGCATCATCTTCTTTAAGGTTTGTAACCAAAGTGATAGGAACTATGATTGGATCTTTTCCATTTGTAGCTACAACAGTCTGTGTACCACAAACACCCAGTTCGTAATCTTTGCAGGCAATCATATCTACAATCTGTGGGTTATCATCTACCACGGTTACCATTAGACGATTCTCTGGCTGAGCCTTTAATGCTTCTTCTTCAGTAGCGTAGCCCGCACCGTTTACAGATGTAACCGTCACGATATAGTTGTGGTTACGTACCAAAGCATATTGTTCTGTTTTGTTAGTATCTTTTTTATAGAGGGCTACTTTATAGAAGCCATCTTTATTGGAACCATCTTTACCCTTATATTTAGCCTCGATAATGATGTCAGCCTTGCCTGCAGAAGTTTCATTTACTGCAACTACAGCAGCAGAACCGCCAACAATAGGTTTGGTAGCATCCATCAAATCTGTAGTTTCTGCCAAGTTTTCATTGGTAGATTCTTCGTATTTAGCTGGTGCAATAGAGCCTTTGCTGGCAGAATGCCATACATGCAAGTCTGTGATTTCGAAACCGCTAACGCTTGTTTTTACTGTAACTTTAGCACATTGACGGGTTAGCGAAATCTTGCTGTCGTTCATCAGGTCGCTAAGTGTTTTTGCACCCCAACAGATTGGCTTTGATAAATCAGGAGTGATATCTGCCATCGCGTCAAGCTTTGCAGCCTTTTCTTTTGTCAAGCCAGGAACGTTGGCAACCAAATGTACCGTTTCTGTACCTTTAGGAAGGTTTGTTTTGATTTTCTTATAACCATCTGCATCAGCAGTTGCAGCAGCATAAGCTTTTGTACAATTCTGCATATCAAGATAATTGCCTGAAGTGCCATAGCATACAAGCCACAGAGAAGTAATGCTCTCTGTAGTTTCGCCTCCAGCCCGGGTTGAGATTTCCTGAGGAGTGAAATTAGGCAATTGTATGCTCAGCGTAACTCCCTCGGTAGGGAGTTCGTCCCCACCGAGAGTAATTGCCTCTAAAGAGTCCTTACATGATGCAAGGCTTAAGAGCAATCCTATCCATATCATTAAAGTCTTTATTCTTGTCATCATTATATTTTCTATCTTTATTATTTAGAAACTCCTGACGGTTTGCCTTCCTGCCAGCTGCTACCATCGTAATAGCCGAATATCTGGTATCCGTTGGTTGCATCGTATTTACACTCGTAGCTGTCACCACCGAAGAGCATAGTTCCTTCGCTGCTATCATCAAAACAAATCTTTATAGCTTTTTCGTATTCGCCCTTAGGTGCTTTGAAACTGAGAATTGTACGTTTCCAACCATTTCCAACATCTTCGCTTTTTTTCTTGAACTTATCAGATTTACATTCCAAAGTATACGATTGGAATTTATTATTCTTCTTTCCAAAATCGATTTTCCATTTATAAATATCACTTTTAGTATATATCACATAGTCAACATTTATAATAGTCGGCTTGTCATCATATACTCGATAATATGGAATGCAGGTAGGGTCATAGAGATACCAGCCTTCACGATCTTCGTAGTTGAACAAAGGAATACCTGGGTCCATGGTATGAGGAAAACGGTGTGGAGTACAACCAGTCTTACCATTGCCATGATTCTCGCCAGTACCAAATATAACTAGCGTTTGACCTGGTTTAATTTGCTTTGTACCTGTCGCTTTCTTTTCTGTATACTTGCTCTCTGCATTAAATGGCATATCTTTATAATACCATCCAGCATTATTTATGTCACCTGTCATTTGGTCACCAGGGAACTTTTCTGAAAATATCCATACATATGCTTCTGCATCAACGGTAGTACTATTATCTTTATTATCACCAAGCTGTGTATACATATACATTTTATGTCTACCATTTTGAATATGTTTATTATCTTCATTATTTTCGTCTTTATCTGTCCAACCATCATACCAATTGAAATTATAGCTATCATTATAACTGCCGTAAGGACCAGTATATTCTGGTTTTTGTCCTGTAAAAACGACTTCTAGATTAGCGGTCCCGTCTTCTTTACCATCCCAGTTACATATATTATTGATAGCTCGCATGTAGATACGATAAGGACCGAACTCCGGTTTTACAGTAACAGTAACTTCTTGCGAAGCAACCTTGTCACCAGAAATCTGATTCAGCGGAGAAAGTGTGAAGTTATAAACGGTGGTCGTCACAGGATCTTTGGTTTCCGTTACCTTCATCAGATATTTTCCATCTGCACCAGGAGTATTATCATAACTTATCTCCAGACGAGAAGGTGCATCACCAACTTGTGCTGTAGAACCGTTAGCTTTTTCTGTTAGCGTACCATTGATGTTCTGATATGCTATCAATCCACCCAAATTGGTTTCTACCACAAAGTGTTTCTCTAGAGCCTGCTGTCCGTCAGGATCCTTACCCCAATAGATAACTACGTCTTTAGGGCTCACCTTAAAATAAGGAGTAACATCATAGTGTACATTAATATACTTCTTGATGTTGTTAGCCATCAAATAAACTCTAGCGGTTCCTTCTCTCTTTCCTGCAGAGTTCTTTGGAAACTTATCTATTGGTATATCTGGGTTGATACCAAAGATAATATTGTTGCCATCTCTTTTTGTTACGACGATAATATCTTTATTTGTTTCACCAACAATCTTTGAGTCAATACAGCCAAACGTTACATCAGTTTCGCTTGAATTATAAGAGATAGTATCACTCTTTGTAGAAGAGACTTCAGCCTTGGTCTTGTTAACCCATAAAGTAGTATGGTAGAAATCGGCATTGATTTCTACTGGCTTCCAATCGTCCACTTTCACATCGCAGTCAAGATCCATATCGCCATAGCTCTTCAGCTTACCTGTAATTTCATAATAGGTACCACGAGGGAATGTAGGCAGAGCATCTGATGCGTTCTGCTTATGTCCCAGATTGATGGTATATTGATTCTTGTTGCTGCTATTAACCATACCGTTAATCTTCAATACAGACTGTTCCTCTGCCTTTGAGATATAACGCTCTGGCAGATAGTAAGTACCTTGAAAAAGCCATTGCTTAGCGTTCTTAGGATTAGGTGTACCCTTATCCTTATAAGCATCAGCGATTTTCACAACATCTTCGTTAGCTACATTTTTGTTATCTTCAATTATGATGTATTCTCCATTCTGATAATAACGCCCTGTGCTAGCTTCGCCAGTAGATGAACTACTGTAAATGGTGTTCTCGATACCTGTAGCATATACAGAAGAAACATCTTTCTGGGTAAACTTACCATCCCATAATAAATGGGTAGAAGGAGTAAGCTTCTGTGCAACAATATCTGTTATGCTATAGCTCTTGCCATAAAGATTATCGCTCGCAGTTGGGTCCATAATGAGGTTGAGCTTAACCTTTACGCATGTAAACTTCAGGTTAGCTGCTACCTCGGTATATTTCTTACCACTTTTTTCTATTTTTTTATCGATGATATTACCGTTTACATCCTTTGGCTCATAAATCATCGGGATGTTTGTAGAAACCGGCATTCCCGGTTCTGCTCCAACGCCATAACCCAGTACTATTTTTTTGAGATCATCTTCAGTTTGGATAGGCTTAGGCTGACCACTCAACACCTTGTTCATATTGGCAACCACATAGATATGGTAAGTGCCCGGCTCGATGGTGAGCTGATAGTTAGCTACATTCGGCTCTACCATCATTGTAGCCAGTGGGGCAGGGAGCGTCTCTCGCAGGAGCTTGCCATTACCATCTACAGGGAAAGCATAGAGGGTCAGGTCGTTGATCTGGCATTCATCTACCGTAGCATTATAGGTAGGAAGGCCGGAAGCATCGTCGGCACGGGTGCCGCGGCTGCTGAGCACGGTTGGCACGAGTACATGCAAGTTGCTTTCTGACGAAATGGGAGCGCGCTCGCCTCCAAGTTCGTCAGAGCAACTTACTGTAACCAACAATATAAACCAACTAACTAAACTTAAAATGAAATCTCGTATTTTCATTGTTTCTAATTTTTAAAGTCAAATACTCTTATGAGTTAAATGCCCGGAAGGGTCTCTGACACCTGAAACGGTTAGAAATCGACACGCTGGATGCGCTTGCTCCAATCCAGGATGGAAATGCTGAGCTGCACATACTTCCACTGGTTGCCCTGGAGGAAGAAGTCGAGCTTGTAGTCGTACTCTCGGTCCAGGAATTCCTGTGCTGAATAATGGCGTTCGAAGGCGCCACGGCCTTGAGCCAGACAGTCAGCAAGATTGATGCGTGCCACCTCTTCGCCTGTAGTCTTGTTCGTGATGGTGAGGATGGCGTTCTTGTCGTTTTCTTCTGCCGGATGCCAGATGAGTCGGGAGAACATGAGGGCGGCATGAGCGGTGCGCTCCTTTACATTGCCTTCCTTATCTTTAAACTCAGTGGTCCAGGTGTAGTATGGGGTATATGTCAACTCCTCGTCGGGGAGGAGAGAGTTGTCGTAACTGATATCGCCGTTGGCATTGGTTATCTGATAACTGAAGTCATCGGCATTGATGTTGGCAGGCTCGTCGGTCTGATGCAGGCTGATGGTGAGCTGCTTGGTATCACGAACCAGACCGATGGTATGGCGTGTAACCTGCAGGTCTTTTACTTCAACCAGTTCGTTGCTGAGTCCTTGCCAGAGTGTATCGAGCGGTTGGCTCTGGTTGTTCACCTTGCCCTGTTCGCGGTCGAGTCGTGCATGGAGGGCGGTGATGTTGTCACCCTGCTGTGGCAGAGCTATCTGGAATTTGGCACCTGGCTGCGCGAGTGCATCTTCGTATTTCTTTTGGAAGGCGAAGGTTGCGAATCGGTATTTGCCCGGTTCCAGATTGATTCGCATGGCATAGTTAGGGTCCTTGAGCGGCTGTGATGTCGCATCGTTATAGGCATCATGGCGAGCAATGAAGTTGCCCTGCTCGTCGTATACGAATACGCTGAGTCCGCCCACATGATCTTTGAACATGTCGGCACGCTGCACGTTGTAGTCGTACTTGAACTGCAAGTCAACACCCATGTCACAAGGAGGCAGGTCGTCGTGCATCAAGTCGTTGCAGCTGCTGAGCATACTGCCCGCCATGATGAATCCCCATCCCATGCATATATTCTTGATCCAACTGTTAAACTTCTTGTTTGCCATGATGCTTATCTGTTTTATGAAAAAGTAAAGTGTATAAATTGATTCTTATTCTTCCGATATAGCCAGCCGCTCCTTAGCGCTAGAGCGGCTGAGCTATATATAATAATGTGAAATGGATTACAAATCGATCTTCTGAGAGCGCTTAGCCCAAGAAAGGATCTTTACGCTGACGCTGATGTACTGATCGTTCTCATCGTCTGGAAGAGTAGGCTTAACCTCTGGAACGTCAGGATAGCCAAGACCGCTTACCTTGCTTACAGAAAGCTCGTACCAGTTATTGCGGAGCACACCGTAACGACCGAGATACTTTTCATTCTCTGAATCATAAGCTTCACCAGCTTTCCAAGGAGTCAACTCGTTGAAGTGCTTGATACGGGCGATGTAGTAAGCCTCGCCATTGAGGTATGTAGAGATACCGGTTTCAGCTGACAAACCAAGCTTTTCGTTGATTGTATCAACCACTTTCTGGTCAACCTTTGACGTACTTTCGCCCTCTGACGTACCTTCGCCTGGGTTGTATGTAATATTTTCTGCCTTAATAAGATGCTGACCAGCCTTACCGCTAATGTTAGTACCCTTAGTAAGGTCTACATCATACTTTTTCTGCTCTTCAAGATCTGTAATACCCATAGCTGTGAGAGCAACTGTCTTAATCTGTTGTTTAAGATCAGCTTCTTTCCAAATAGCGGTGTTGTTACCAATCTTATAGAATGTTGCTGGAGCTGTAAAGCCATTAGGAGTGAAGACAGCCTTAAACACAACACGTGTGGTCTGACCCTGCTTCATGTTGTCAAGATCGAAGGTGTTCTCAAGGCAATACTGAGGATTGGCGTCACCTGCCTTGCCCGTAACGTCTTTATTTTCAATCATTTTGAAGGCTGTCTTGCAGTTTGCCAAATCCTGATAATCAGCATTATTATAGTTAGGATCTACGCCCCAATATACACGGTTGAAGGCAGTACTTTTTTGATCATAGAATCGAGGTGTACCCCATATCTCAGCCCAAGAGTCCTTCAAAGTACCAGTCTGATGAACCGGGAAGGTAGAGTTATTGGTTACGTCGAGCTGCCATTTCTCTATTTTCACTGTGGCACCAGCGTATGTAGTACCTTCACCAATAGAGTAACCTTTTGTTTCAAAGTCTTTCATTGTAACCTTAGCCAAGCCACGCTCTACGTAAACTACAGTAGCAGCCTTTGCCTGTGCTTCCTCTCGTGAAGCGCAAACATGATTAATCTTTACAAGAGTTGTAGGCTCTGTTGTTTTACCGGTATACATCGGAGCATTTGCCATAAAGATACCGTCAGTCTTGGCATAATTAACAGCATTAGCCTTTTTAGTATCCTTGCTCCAATCTGCATAAGTATCGGTAGTAGTAGGCAATGTTACCTTCTTGGTATCTTTGTCAGTAGTATTATTGTTGAGGAGCACCAGTGCGTTATAGTTGCCACCAACCTTTACATTCGAAAGCTGTACTGTAGCAATAGCCGATGTTGTGACACCATCTGTCATAACGTCTGTCCAAGGGTTCATGGTTCCAAGATCGGCACTTGAAACAAACTTATCAGTAGTAGCATCGAAGATAAGGATGGTACCATTCTTAACCTCATACTCAGCAGCAGTACCTTCATTAAAATCAGGTGTACCTTCAGGAACAGCACGTGTACCGCTTGTTGTAGGCAGATTAATCTTGAATGAAGCATACGCAGTACCATTCTCAACCTCACTAGAGCCATTACCACCATTTACTAAATCGTTGTTGCTTGAACAGCTTGCCGTCATAGCTGCGATGACAGCCAAGCCAAAAAAATGTTTAATCTTCATAATCTTTAAAAGTTAAGCTTGTTTATAATCGTTATTCTCTAATTTTCTGTTATTCCAATTCCTTTATCTGCTTGAAGACATCTCTTAAACGTTCTGCCTCCTTCGAGTTGCCAGCCTTGGCAAGATGCTTTTCAGCAGAAGTAAGATCGCCTTTCTGCAAATCGGTGCAGGCGGCATTGAGATTCGCAGCCTCATCATCTGGGAAGAGACGGACAGCAATGTCGAATACCTCGTTAAACTCTGGCGAACCCGGCTCGTAAGTCTGTGCCACCAGGAACATCTCCTGCAGAGAAAGCTGCTGAGGCTTGGTCTTCAATATCTCCTTTGCCTCTTCGAGGCTGAACGGACGAACCGTGTAGGTTACCGTATAGTCGCTATGACGGAGACGAGGATAGATATTATCCAGAATATAGCGGTAACTTGCCGGATGGAGCTTTCTAATCTTCAGGTCCTTATCGTCGGGAGCCAGCGAGGAGTTAGCTATCTCGAGAATTGCTTCCTTGTCAGCCAGATGACTAGCCTGAATCTTCTTCTTGAATCCTTCCCAGTCTTCCGGTGTAGCCTGATAGGTAAAGAGCTTGCTGTTTAAGGTGTAGAGGCTGCTCACATAGTTGCGGAGGGCAGCTGCACGCTCGTTGGCAAGGCGCTTGTTGTTGGCATACGAACCATCAGGCGAAGCAAAACCGTGGATATCAATATCTGTGATTTCAACGTTCTTATCGTTCTTCACCAGGTCGATGGTGGAAGTAATCTTCTTCAGCTCAGTAGCATTCTCACGGAAGTTGGCAAGGATATTACTCTTGTTGAGCTTGAAGCTGAGATAAGCTTCACCCTTTTCGGCTCTCACCTTCTTGGCTTCCGCCTTCGGCTGCACGAAGAAATCCTTCGTAATCTTAGGTGTACGGTCGATATCCGCAATCGGCGTATTGTCCTGTTCTATCAGGTTGCCGCATCCGCAGAGATCTTCCTTTACCGAGAGTTTGAACTTCTTCATCCATTTCTGATAAGGAACAGACTGGGCGAAGTAAACCTGCTGACTGGTCTTGTTCTTGCGGGTAAGAACCTGTGCCTGCGGATTCTTCTTGCTGTCGGCAAGTCGGCGGTATCTTACAGCCTGGTTTCTACCCTGGATGATGATAGGGTTGAGAGCGATAGAATCAGTTCCTACCATTACCGGTGTGAAAACAATCTGCTGCTCTGATTTCATCTTCAAATCGTTCAGATTCATACGGAAGGCAACGTCCATCCGGTTGCCGTTCTTGCGTGCTGAAACGCTGTCTACCTGAATCTTCCCCCCTGCCAGATGTTGAGCCTGAGCAGGCATGATGCCCTGAGAAAAGAGTATGCAGAGGGGCGAAATGACCGCATAAAGCTTCATTTTATCCATATTATGATTTCCCTAAAATTTTTTGTATTCTGTCTAGTTATTACGTGTTTTTATTGTCTGTTTAAAACTACAGTTAAGTTATATTCTTAGAACACGTATATGAGAGATAGTGCGGCTTTTGTAGGGCCCACATAGTTGCGGTGGTCTTTGTCGAGACATTTTTCGCATCGTCCGTAAAGCTTGTAAGGACTGTAGGCATATCCCAAACCGATAGAGCCTTCGAAATTGAGATGCTTATTGAGTAACCACTGATAGCCGTAGGTAAGGCCTCCACCTACATACCAGCCTTCATAGTGCCTGCCCTCCAGAGTTTTCGGCAGGATGCCGAAGGGCATGTCAATGTTTTTAATGTTGTATTCACCGCCTAGGGCATGGATTCCGAAGAAATGGCCTCCAAACTTCTGGCAGGTGTACCATCTGTATTCTGGCATAACATTCCAGAATCTCATCTTCTTGTCGCCCGAGAACTTCCAGGGGTTCAGGGTGCCGAAGAGTTGGAAGGTTGTTTTCTTGCCCGTGCCGATTTCGATGCCGGCGTTGGCAGATGTGGAAGCCCATCCCAGTAAGTTGGTCTTCAGAGCGACCTCCTGCGCTCGCGTCGTTGCCGTTGAAAGGATCAGCAGCAGCAACATAGCTGATTTAATGAATGTTTGCTTCATCATATCTTTACTTTTATATTTGGTTCCGTTTATATTAAACTTAGCCTTCGTTCGCTAGTTGGTATCTTTTTTCGGCTGCAAATATATGAGGAATTTCTATAGTAAGCAAGAAAATTTCTCAAAAAGGTTCTATTTATTTGCGCAAACGTTTGCACATTCATGCAATCTGTTTGCGCACACACATCATAAAGCACATGATTATAAGTGTAATTTGCACAAATATGCGTAAGGGGAATAAGTTTTTTCTAAAATCACCCCGTCCCTCTTTACCATTAAAGAGGGCTCCACCTCTCACCCCGACCCTCTCACCCTCAGGGAAGAGGGAGGAAACCGCTCCTCCTCGTCGCTCGGAACCGCTACGCTCTAAGGTTGGCGGGGCATCAAAGCCCTCGCCATATTTTGCGGGATGGGACCGCCAGGCTGTTGCGGGGGAGACCTAATGCTGCTTCAAAGCCATCGCCATATTTTGCGGGATGGGACCGCATGGGGATAGCAGTTTATAGTTTACAGTTAATAGTTTATAGTTTACGGTTGATTTCGTGGTTATTTGATGATAAGTTGCAGATTTCTTGTTAATTGCTTGGTGGTTTCGAAGAATATGTGTAATTTTGGTGGCTGAATGTTGAACTAGAATAAATAGGAGGAAGAATATTTGGATACTACAAAGTTAACAAGAGAAGAGGCTCTACGCCGTTTGAATGCTTCTAAGGAAAACAAACGTAAAATGGTGGAGAAACTGGAGAACATGGTTCGCAAAAGCTGTCTGGAACGTACTGGTAAAGAACCTATAGGGGTAGAAGTATGGTAGTAGAAAAAATGTCTCTGGCTGTGATTAATGCCAATTCCATAATTCTGATTTTTAAGAATTCGGATGCAAAGGTAAATACTTAATGTGTTGAAAAGCAGTTTTATCATCCATCTAACTATTAATCTTTGTTAATTACACATAGAGATATACCATATATATGAAATATATTATGTATCTTTGCACCAAAGTAGAACCATTTAAATAAATACACTTATGAGTACAGTTTCAGTAACACCTTCTAAAAGAAAGATCATTGACTTAAAAGATGATACTTTTAAGACTCTATCCATTATGGCTATTCAGAAGGGAACCAACCTCAAAAACTATATTGAGGATATACTCAATGGCATAGCCGAAGATTACGAAGACGCAAAGCTCTATGCTAAATTAAGAAAAGAGCAGCCAGAGGGTCTCATCCGTGCCAACAAAGAAGAACAAGAAGATTTTGAAAAGTGGTTAGGCGTATGAATGTCGAATTTTCCAAAGCCTTTGTCAAAGCTTCCAAACGTCTTTCAGGCAAGATGCTCGATTCTTTAAGACGTACGGTAGTAGAAGTTAAAGCAGCCAAAGGTATTCAAGATATCTCTGACTGCAAGAAACTTGTTGGGTATCGTAATATATATAGAATTCGTTTAGGTGACTATAGAGCACTATTTACTCTAGAAATTGAGTTTTCTGGCGATACTATATTCTTTCAATATCTTGCTCCACGAGGCGAAGCCTATGGTAAAAAGATGAAAACAGAACTTAAACGAATAGACAAAGAATAATTATATTATTCAGTCTCCAATGTATCTCCACCATTAGCATGGCGGTCCCATCAGCAAGTTGCCCCCCGGCGGTCCCATCCCGCAAAAACATGGCGCAGGGCTTTGATGCCCCGTTTTATGTTTAGATCTTGTCTCGTAATAATGCTTCTTTTGTTCACTTTTATAAAGAAAAAACTTGCAAATATGGATGAGATTGTCTACTTTTGCAAATGAAAAGGAACGAAATTTGATAGATATGTGTACTTTTAAAAATATAAATAATTAATAATCATTTTTTGTGTCCACTTTGGGGAACTGCTACAAGGGAAAGTGTTAAAATTTGGAAAAACGGACAAAAAGATGCGTAAATACCTTGGAAAAACGGACAAATTATCGTATATTTGCCATGGAAAAGCGGACAAAATACGTCCGTTTAATAATAGAAAAGGGGACAAGGATATGATTAAACGTAAGATAGACAGATATTTAGCTGATTTCTTCGAAACGAATAAGAAAGCTTTGATGTTGACAGGAGCAAGACAGATAGGAAAAACATATTCTATCCGTCGTTTCGGTCATGAACATTTTGAAAGATTCATAGAAATCAACTTCATCGAAAATCCAGGCTTGGTAAAGGTCTTCAGCAAGGCGAAGAATAGTCAGGACATCTTGTTGCGTCTCTCCACTGTGACCAGCCAGGATTTGATCAAGGGCAGTACCCTTGTGTTCTTTGATGAAGTGCAGGAATGCCCGGAAATCGTAACTGCCATCAAATTTCTGGTGGAAGAGGGGAGCTATCGCTATGTTTTAAGCGGTAGCCTATTGGGTGTGGAGATCAAGAATCTCCGTTCTGCACCAGTGGGATATATGGATGTGAAAGATATGTATCCTCTTGATTTGGAGGAGTTTGCTACAGCAGTTGGTATCAACGATAGAATTATAGATGCTTTGAGGAAGCATTTTACTGAAGGGACTGCTGTAGATGAATTCATCCATGAAAAGATGATGGAGGTATTCCGCCTTTATCTTATAGTAGGTGGAATGCCTGCAGCTGTTGATAAATATCTGGCTACCAATAATCTGCAAGATGTAATGGCAGAGCAGCAGGCTATCATACGTCTCTATAAGCAGGATATAGCGAAATATGACCCTGACCATAAATTGTATATTCAGGAAATCTTTGACAGGATCCCTGCTGAGCTTGATGCCAAGAACAAGCGTTTCATATTGAAGAACCTGAATGAAAACATCAAGTTTGCACGTTATCAGAACAGTTTCTTGTGGTTGAAGGATGCCGGTGTAGCTTTGCCGGTATATAATGTTGAGGAGCCTACTGTGCCGTTGATTTTGTCGAGCAGCAGAAACTTATTCAAGCTGTTTATGGCAGATATTGGTCTTTTGGCAAGTCTTTATGCGGATGGCATTCAACTGAAGATTTTGGATAACGAACCGTCCATCAACTTTGGTTCGGTATATGAGAATGCCGTAGCACAAGAGCTCTGGGCGCACGGTTTCCAGTTGTATTATTATAACAACAAGCGCCAGGGTGAACTGGATTTTGTGATAGAGCAAAATGGTGAGGTGTTGCCGATAGAGGTTAAATCGGGCAAGGATTATGAGCGTCACAAAGCGCTTACGAATGTGGTGAACTCAACAACTTATCAGATTTCTAAAGCCTATGTGCTGTGTAATGATAATGTGAAGAAGGTGGGAAAAATCACTTATCTCCCTATTTACATGCTGATGTTTATCAAGAAGGAGCAGAAGCTGCCTACCAAATATTCCATTGATTTAAACGGACTGGTTTAAAGGAGCTCAGTATTAAAAGAGAGTCCGGTTTTTTAAAGGACTCTCTTTCATTATATTATGGGTTATTCTACAGTCTCTATCATGTCGATGATGGTATAGATTGGCAAGATATCAAATGCAAGTTGGGTATTGAATTGTTCTCTTGTAGGAAGGCTATGTCTAAGATGTGGTTCTGACAGGATTCACAGGTGGAATATGCATACTTGCCCAAAGTGCGGGGGCAAGATGCAACCCACTGGCGAAGAAGAGTTCTGGACATGAAATCATAGTTTTTGGGACAGAAAGACGAAGAAAGCAAGTGAAATAAATATATAGACATCTTATAGTTCGTTGTCTAGGATTTTCAGAAATGGTTTGATGATAATGACAAGAATGGACTGGAATATAGACCTTTAACGTTAAAATAATGCAAGAAGTTTGGCGGTGTGAGGGGAAAAAAGTATTTTTGCAACCTAATTCAGTAAAACGTTTAAAAGGAGAAGATTATGAAACAGATATTAGTTACGGTAGATACTAACCAGCCTCTGCAAAACATTCGTAAGGCTATTAATATGCTTCGTGGTGTTGTGTCAACTACAGTTGTAAAAGAGCCTGTCTTGACAAAGACACAGAAGCAGCAAGCTTTTGTGAAGGAAAGTTTGACAAGAGCATTGCAGGAAGTGAAACTTGCTAAGTTGGAAGGAAGAAAACTACCAGATGCAAGGGATTTATTAAAAGATTTAGAAATGGAAGATTGACATGAAAATACATGTTGAATATGGCTCTGAGTTTAAAAGACAGTTTAAACGTTTGGCTAAAAAATATCATTCATTGAAATCTGACTATGATGCTTGGTTAGATGAAATTTACAAGAATCCTCTTGTTGGAGATGACCTTGGTGGTGGCGTTCGTAAGATAAGAATGACCATTGCTGACAAGGGTAAAGGCAAAAGTGGTGGTGCAAGAATCCTAACTCTTAATGTAAAAGTTAGTGAGGATGGTATGAATGTAACTCTTCTTACAATCTATGACAAGGGAGAAATCTCTAATGTCAAGGATGAATTTATAAAATTCTTGATAAAAAACTTATAAGCAATAATTCCCAATCTGTAAGTTGATTGGCTTACGGATTGGGAATCTAGGAATCTCCTATTTATATTAATGGATATCAGACTCTTGCGCTGCAGATGCTTTGTTTTCCCTGGGTTGTGGGTTGGGTACGAAGCCAAGGATGGCAACCAGACAACTCATCAAAGGACTGATGATGTTGAAGAAGCAGAAGGGGAGATAGACAAGTGTCGGGATACCAAGAACCGTACTCTGCGTCATACCGCAGGCTGTCCATGGAACCAATACGCTCGTTACGGTAGCGCTATCCTCTGTACTTCGGCTCAAGAGTTCCGGACGGTAGCCTCGTTCGGCATACTCATCCTTATAGATAGATGCATTCATAATAATGCTCAGGAACTGGTCGCCCATAACGAGATTGAGCAAGACGCCTGATGTCACGGTGCTGCAGACAAGTGATACGGTGCTGTGGATGCTTTTCAGGAGCATGTGGGTAATGGCGTGGAGCATGCCGCTGGCTACCATACATGAACCGAAACACATGGCACAGAGGATGAGCCAGATGGTATTGAGCATGCCAGCCATACCTCGGGTGGCTACGAGATCATTGATGTTAGCCATACCGCAATCTACCTGGGTATGGGTATAGCAGGTGGTCATGATTCCTTCAAAGAGGCTTTTGGCAGAGATGCTGTCTTCACCTGCTATCCCTACAAGTACTTCCGGCTGGAGAATGAGGGCACAGATGCATGCTGAAAGGGCTGAAAGAAGAAGTGTGATGAGAGATGGAGTCTTGCGGTAGATGAGCCATCCTGTAAAAGCCGGAACCAGCATGGTAAACAGAGAGATATTGAAACCATGGCTCAGACCGGTAAGATACTGGCTGATATCCACTGGCTTGGAATCATAACAGAGTCCGATGATGAGATAGAGTACCAGCGAGAGCAGGATGCTCGGTATGGTAGTATAGAGCATATAGCGGATATGTGAGAAGAGATCCGCTCCGGCTATACTCGAAGCAAGGACGGTGGTATCGCTCATAGGCGAGAGTTTATCCCCGAAATAGGCACCGGAGATAATAGCTCCAGCGGTGTAGGGGGCTGGTATTCCCAGGGCATCACCGATTCCCATCAGAGCAATACCGATGGTGGCAATTGTGGTCCATGAGGTTCCCGTCATCACAGAAATGATGCTGGAGATGATGCATGCGCAGGGAAGGAAAAAGGTTGGCGACATGATCTGTACACCATAATATATTAATGTAGGTACCACACCACTGATCATCCAGGTAGCTGACATCATTCCGATGAGCAGCAGGATCAGGATAGATACTCCGGCATCGCCCACGGTCTTTTTGATCATCTCTTCAAAGATATTCCATTTCATCCTATAGATGCCCATACCGAGTGCTACACAAACGGCTGTGGCTATCATGAGGGCCACCTGAGAGGCACCAGCCAGGGCATCATCAGGGAAGATTTTGACAACTAGGACGATGAGGGTGATAAGTACTGCCAGCGGTATGACAGAAATAAAAGGATGTGGTTCAACTGGCTGCAGAGACGAGCAGGATGCCTGATTCTCTGCAGCACGAGATTTCTGTTTCTTTTCTTCTTGTTCCATTTGTTAATATTCTCTTATCATTTTAGTCTTTCATTTACTTTGCGTTTTCATCCGTTTCTTCAACGCTTTTCTTCTGTGTATTCGGCAAGAATCCTGCTATGATGCCGAGCAATGGCAGGAAGGCACTCACCTGGAAGATAAACTCGATGCTCGTCTTGTCTGCTAACCAGCCGAAGAAAGCAGAGCCCAAACCTCCCAAACCAAACATCAGTCCGAAGAAAATGCCGGCTATCAGTCCTACTTTATCTGGCATCAGGTCGGTGGCATATACCACGATGGAAGAGAAAGCCGAGGCAATGATCAATCCTGACAGGAAGGTAAAGATGATGGTCCACGTGAAGTTGACGAAAGGCATGGCGATGGCGAAAGGTGCTGCTCCCAGAATGGAAAACCAGATGACATACTTTCTGCCGAACTTGTCACCCAGCATTCCTCCTGCCACTGTTCCTATGGCAAAGGCTGCAAGGAACACGAAGAGACACAGCTGTGAAGTCTGTACCGAAACTCCGAACTTATCCATCAGGAAGAAGGTGAAGTAGCTCGTGATGCACGCCGTATAGAAATACTTGGAGAACACGAGCATGATGAGGATGAACAGTGCCCAATACTTCACCCTTTTAGAAATATGGGTATTGAGAAGCGGTTGTTTCTGCGGATGGTTCACCACGTAAGCCAGTCGTGCCTTGTACCAGACTCCCAATCTTACCATGATGATGGCAGCGAGGAGGGCTGCAAGGGCAAACCAGGAGATGGCATGCTGTCCGAAAGGCAGGATGATGATGGCAGCCAGCAGCGGACCTACTGCCGATCCGCCATTGCCGCCCACCTGAAAGATAGATTGTGCCAGACTCTTCTTGCCTCCCGATGCCATCTGTGCCACTCTTGAAGCTGTGGGATGAAACACGGATGAGCCCAGACCGACGACGCTCACAGCCAGGAGAATCAGAAAATAATTCTCGGCAAAAGCCAGCAGGAGCAAGCCCACCAAGGTGAAGCACATGCCGAGGGAAAGAGCATAGGGACGGGGATGCTTGTCAGCATAAAGTCCCGTAAAAGGTTGCAGGATGGAAGACGTCATCTGGAAGACCAGCGTGATGATACCTATCTGTGCAAACGAGAAGTCGAACTTATCCTTCACAATCGGATAGATGGAAGGGATAATCGACTGAATCATATCATTCAAGAAATGGGAAATGCTACAGATGATGAGCATGGAATATACCGTACCCTCTACCATCTTAGGATTTCCCTTGATTTTACTACCTATTGACTTGATGTTCATTGTATTAATTTAAATTATTCTTTTTCAAGCACTGGCGCCATGAAAAGATTTCCCGTTCATGATTCTCATTCTGATTTACGATTGAATCTTTGAATTCTTTCTTTGACTATTCGTAAATAGGTGCGTTTCATCTTGTCTGTCAAAAAAGAATTGTTGGCCAAATGCTCTACTTCGTCAGGCAAGACTGAAAAAGAGTCAAGAATCATTTCTATACGCTTCTTCTTCAGACCGATATGCTCTCCGAATCTCTCAAAGTCCAGACGGCATGGATGTCCTGTCCGCTCATACACATCACTTTTCTCCAGAGTCAGAGAAAGCCCCCCATTCAACCCCAGATCATCACCCTCGATATGGAGACAGGTGTTCATCAGGTCATAGGCGGGAGCAAGCTGGTAATGGTCGCCAATTCTCATGATGGAGAAGTTTTTCAGATGGTCGTCGCCGTTGCCATAGATGTAATTGAATACAACCAACTTAAAGAAACGTTCCATGACTATCATCCAAGCAGGAATAAATCGTTTTATTGCACAGGCAATATCCTCGAAGCATCCATCATATTTGAAATAAGTACCTTGCTCGGCTTCATTCTTACCAACCAGAGAAGCGAAATCCTCCATGAGATATTTGCTTCCATCCTTGGCTATGTCAAATCTCTTGGTAATATATACCATATCTCCATGAGGGGTAAAGCAAAGACCATTTTCTGCTGTAATGATACCATATACCTGTGAAGCTATCTGCATGGTAAGATGCTCGTTAGCAGGAATCTGCTTCCTTGTATAAAGAGTATTGTCCCAAGGTGCTGGCTTCAGAATATAGCGAGAACGTTCATCCGTCTGCGAGATTCTGATGATTCCATTCTCTATCACTGCAGGAAATTTCTCCTGAGCTCCAGAAACAGAGATACGTCTCATGGCTATCATAGTCTCTGATGTCTTACTGATTTCATCTATTTCAAAATCAAGCAAATGCGACACTTTCTGACCATCAAACAGTTTTTTGCAAGCTGTAGGAGAGTAAGTGGAAAAACCATCTGCAAGGGTGGATGGGCAATGATTTAATTCTTTCATGATTCTACTTCTTTTACGGTTATTGCTCCTATCGTATCATGGGTTGCAATCTTCAGAAGAAGTCCAAAGAAATCCTTCTCATCCAATCGCCAACTTCTGCAGACTATCTTTCTGTTTGCTCCTTCTGGAAGCATATTGGTAAAAACAGGGAATAGATAATCAGACTGATAAGGCTCTTCCCTGAAAGGCATGGTAAGTGAGATAGGATCATGGGTCCTATCCATCATATACTGCTTGTCGTATGTGAAGGTATAACCTCTGCCAGGAGTTGACTCCTCTAAGAATCCTGCTTCTGTGTCGTGACAATAAACGATAGCTTTTCTCATGACTTACTTTATTTAAACTGTTTGACGAATCTCATATTTAACCTCCATGCCAAGGATATCCATAATTTTTTCAACCGTCGATAGAGAGGGGTTTCCTTTACCACTCTCTATTTTCTTGATGGTAGAAATGGCTATCTCAGACATGTCAGCGAGGTCTTGCTGGGTAATCCCCAAGGCCATACGCTGCAATTTCATTACTTCTTGAATTTTCATACCAAGTAGTGTATTATATTGTACTTTTTGTGCAAAGATAAGAAATGTTTTTGGATTAAACAAGGAAAAGTATCTTATAATGTTCTTTTTATGAAAAATTATTATTTCATGGAATTTTTCTTGGTTATTTGCCATTGAATATTGTTTTTTTCTTAACTTTGCATGCTTCCCATTTTCTAAGGTGTCTTATCGTAAATAGAAAGTTTGCAGTACACCCTATTGAGAGGAATCACCATATAACTTTAGCAATTAGTTTTTTTAATGATAAAGCATATAAATTGTATTGCAAGGATTATTATCTTAAATATCCGTAAAAAAATTACGGCGTATTGATATTTTGTATATCTTTGCAACTGCTTAGCTGCACTTGACATTATAATAAAAGATAGTTTGCATTGTTTAAGTGTGTATTAGCTTTGCACCAACAAAATTGTTATCAATTAAAAATAAAGTATATATAAGCATGCTAGTAAAATTTGCCGTAACGAACTATAGAGGATTTGCCAATCGCATAGAATGGGATTTGTCGAAACCAAGTAACTATTCGTTCAATACTTTTGCCATTAAAGATGGTATCATCAAGAATGGCATCGTGTATGGACCTAACGGTTCTGGCAAGTCGAACTTTGCAATGGCCATCTTCGACATCACCAATCATCTTTCACAGAAGTGGAAGAAGGTGAACTATTATGATAACTTTACATATACGGGAAAGTTGAACTTCCCCGTAAAATTTGAATATACATTCAAGTTTAGAGATAATACGTTACTATATACATATAGCAAATCACCTGATGGAAAACTGGAGGAAGAAGAACTTGTTGTGAATAACAAGCTTATTTTCTGCAACAAGAATTCTGTCTTGACATTGGATGATGTTGAATTCCCGATGGATTCTGCGGTGAAGGCAAACCTTGCCAATAACGCCAATAATGTATCCATCGTAAACTTTCTGCTTACTTCCTATCCTCTTGCCAAGGAACATTATCTTCTGAAACTGCAGCAATTCGTAAACTCAATGTTATGGTTCAGAAGTGTTGAAAAAAATGAGTTTATGGGGTTGGCTACTGCTCCGGCAAATCTCGATGAGTATATCATCAAGAATCAGCTAACTCGGGACTTTGAGGAATTCATCCATCGGGTAAGCGGACAAAGTTTTGAGTTTCAGGAGCCAAAGGATGATGATAAAGAGTTGTATTGCGTATTTGGATTAGGTCGCATTCCATTCGATAAGATTGCATCAACGGGTACTCAATCTCTGATGCTGCTTTATTACTGGCTGAAACAGATGGCAAATGCATCGTTCGTTTTCATCGATGAATTTGATGCTTTCTATCATTTCAGACTCTCTTATGAGGTTTGCAAAACCCTCTTTGCTCTTCCATGTCAAGCTTTTACTTCATCACACAATACCTACCTGATGACCAACGACTTGCTTCGCCCAGACTGCAATTTCATCTTGCAAGACAATAAAATCAAGCCGTTGAGCGACTGCACCCAAAAAGAGTTGAGATTCGGGCATAATATAGAAAAAATGTTTAGAGGTAACGCATTCGAAGTATGATACTATTCGTTTTTGAAGGAGTAAAACGGGAGCCGGATTTGTTCCGCACCATCCAGCGATTATACTTTGCAAACAGAGATGAGCAGATAGTATGTTCCTATAACAACAACATCTATCAGCTATACAAAGATTTGCAGGAGTATGATGGCGATGGAGATATTGTGTCTTTGCTGATGGAGAAATTTGCTGGTCAAGCAGACAATCCGCTCAAGGATATTGATGCATCTGCTGACATTTCTGAAATCTATCTGTTCTTCGACTATGACTTTCATAACCGGAATTTATCTCTCGAAGAAATCAACAGGCAGGTAAAGGAAATGCTTGAAACTTTCAATAATGAAACGGAGTTTGGTAGGCTTTATATTGACTATCCGATGGTTGAGTCTATACGATATACCAAGCAGTTGCCCGATGCAAACTATTGGACGTATTCTGTAACACGTTCTGAGTGTGGTAAGTTCAAAGGTGTATCTGCCGATTTTTCTGCGTATGACAGTTTCGATTTCATCCTACTGAAAGATCATCGAGAGCCAACAGAAATAGAGATGGAGGAAGTTAAGCAAAATTGGGAATATTTAAAGGAAATGAATGTGGGAAAAGCGAACTATCTATGTAAGGGGAAGAATACGATGCCTGCATCTAAAGAAGACATACTTCAAGACAAAATATTCAACTCACAAGTAGAACAGTATGTGAATACCGAAGATTGCAAAGTAGCTGTACTCAATGCTTTCCCAATTTTTCTGTTTGACTATTTCAAATAATATTTTAAGAGAAGGTTATCATACGAGGACATTTCCCATTTTCTAAGGGTGATTATGATAAATAGACGGTACGTATATATAAATATTTGTACTTCGGAAATATGCGGGTGTCAAATATTGTTTCTTAATTATCGCAATTTCCGTATTTTCAATCTAGAAGGTCATGATGATAAAAATCTTTTGGTTTGATAGCGTATTACTTGCTCTCTGCAAGACGAATCACCTATAGTTGTACGACCGTAAGGCTACAGTTGTACGACTATATAGGCTATAGTTGTACAACTCTGGAGTTATAGTCGTACAACTATAGGGGTTATAGTTGTACGACTACAGAATTCCGGATTTCCAAAGAAATTAGTGAGATTTATAACACGCTGAATATCTGAGGATTACGAATTTCGCCATATTTCCAATATTCTTCAAGAAATATTTTCCGAGCGGAAATTCGTGATTTTCAGAGGATTTAAATCATGATTTTGTAAAAAAAATAAACCTGGTCAACTGACGGGACATGACATCTGTATAATGGGAAAGAAAGAGCGAGCATGAAATCATCTGCCGATTCGTGACAAGCTGGGCAACAAAGGAGGAAGAACTCGACGAGCTAGACCGTATTCTTCAAGCTTACGCCTAAGAAGGCTAAGGATGGTTCTCCTCCAGAATCATCCTTAGCAATTCTTCATTTGCCTCGTTGTTAATCTCTGCATCCTCCAACTCGGAGAAATAGTCAAGCGTAGCTGAACATTCGCCTGTAATATCTATCCCTATCACTTTCTCATGGGCATAGATGATGCGAAGCACGGCTTGGAGCTGCATAAGTGTCATATCTCCATTGCTCCAGTCGGTGATGGCATCCTGCTTTCTCAATACATCCTTATCTATGGATATGTAAACCGGCTCATGTATAAGTTTACCAGCCTTCGACGGCCAAGCCTGGTGATGGTCTATCTCTGCCTGACTGTAGAACAACACCCTCTCTCTTAAGTGAACAGGTACCTGGGCTATCAACTCGTCCGATGCCCCCACAATGATAATGTGTTTGACAAACGGGTTCTTCTCCAAAACATCTCTCACCCAACCGCCACATGACACAACACCCTCCCATTCCGGTTGCTGCATATCCGGATGATGGTCGAAAACAATGAGCGAGAAAGGTTCATGAATTCTTGACACCCAATATTCCGTAAGATAATGGAAATCTCCGGAATCTATGAAATGAACGGCTTTGGCAGGAAAAGGAGCCAATCGGCGATGCAGTTCCTCACTACCCTCTTCGTCACAATAGCAGTCTACCCCTTTCATGTCCCGGCAATCTACATGGATAATATTCTTATTTGAGGCAAATGCCTCCAATTCGTATACGCCGGTAAAGTTAAGGAGAATGATAGGTATTTTCTTTTTCATATTGAATCTGTTTTATAAATGCTGATTGCAAAAATACCTAATATTCATAAACACTTGATGAATTATACATTATATTATTGTTAAAATTAGATTTTTTTATACTTCTACACAGATTTACCAAAATCATATTAAAACAATTTAATTTTCAACAAAAACATAGTAAATTCGTATTTTTATCTATATCTTTGCAGAAAATTGAAACATATAGTAATGGTATTTAAAAATGCACTTATATTGGATAAACATAGATGTAATGTTCCCCATTACATCCTCAACTGTAGTCTTCGGAAATAATATCTATCTTGCTTGAGATAACATATTATTAACGAATTTAAAATTACATGGGTTTAATCATTTTATATTTTTTAGGTGCTCTGTCACTATCCTTTTTATGCTCCGTCCTGGAGGCGGTGCTACTTTCTACTCCGATGTCGTTTATCTCGATGAAGGAGAATCAAGGCAACAAGACTGCCTCACTGATGAAACAGTATAAGAACAACGTAGACCGTCCGGTGGGTGCCATTCTTTCACTCAACACCATCGCCCACACCATCGGTTCTGCCGGTGTAGGAGCCGAGTCTATGAAACTCTTTGGCGAAGAATACTTCGGTATCATTTCCGCCATTCTCACTCTGTTGATTCTGGTACTTTCAGAAATCATCCCGAAAACCATCGGAGCTTCATATTGGCGCTCTCTTGCCATGACATCTACCAAGATCATCCGTGTGTTCATCTTTATCACCTATCCTTTGGTACTGCTTTCGGAACTTATCACTAAGGTATTTACTCCGAAGAACCACCAGGCTTCCGTGAGTCGCGAAGAGGTATCGGCCATGGTAGATGTAGGTACTACAGAAGGCATCTTCCGCGAATCGGAAAGCAAGATCATCAAAAGCTGCATTCGCCTGGCAGGAGTAAAGGCAAAGGAGGTGATGACTCCATCCATCGTAGTAGAATCAGCCAACATGAATCTGACTACCAAGGAGTTTTACGAACAGAAAGAATGGAATTTCTCACGCATTCCCGTTTATGACAACAACAAGGATATCATTGTGGGATACGTATTGAAAGATATGGTTCTCAAATTGGTTTCAGACGATGAGTTCCAAACCAGATTATCCGAGCTGATGCGTCCGATTCTTTCCTTCAACGAGGATGAATCTCTATACCAGATATGGGAAAAGATGTTGGAAAAACGAGAACACATCTCTATCATCGTGGATGAATACGGATGTCTGAGAGGAGTGGTTTCCATGGAAGACGTAATCGAAACGATGACTGGCGTAGAAATCGTGGATGAAGACGATGTGGCAGTGGATATGCAGGCATTGGCTAAGGAAAAATCGCGCATGATGCACCAAGGTATTGCTTCTGCCATTCCTGGCAGTAAAGCTTAATATTTACAGAACATTGCATTTTAACAAGAGGAGGGTGTGTCATTATTCATCGGATTACGCGGAATAAACGGAACCTTAACCGCCTTCCTCGGATTACTCACGGATTTTAAACGGAAACTCGACCTGATGGTCGTGGCGATACCCCCTAAAGCTGGAAAAAGCCAGCCTATACGGCGCTAGCCCAATGGCCGTAAGGCCAAATCCGTTTAAATTCCGTGCGTAATCCGTGAAGCAAGAATGTTCCGTTAACTCCGCGTAATCTGATGAAGAAAATCGATAAAGAAACGAAAAAGAGGGTGTGTCATGGACTTATGACTCACCCTCTTCTTGTTGTTGGAAGAGATAAGATATGTTGTTGGAAAAGATAGGATATGTTGTTGAGACAGTTAGTATATCCGGTCGCACAACAGCTGTTGTGCGCTTGCATCACAGCTGATATGCACATGCACAACACCTGTTGTGCATGCGTTGGTCAACTGTTATGCGCCAACAATTATCCAGACTTAATTGCACACCCTCTCTCTAGTTTAACCAGGAAATATCGCCACCTTGATGACTCCATCCCTGCGGTTCTCGAAAACATCAATACAGATTCTTTCTCACCTTTTGACCTGTAAACTATTAAAAAGTCTGTCTTTTTTTACAAGTAAGACCATTTTATGTGATTTTTCAGCAAACAAAACCATAAAATATACTCTGATGTTCAAATAGTTAGCCAAAAATTTGGAGAATAGAATATTTTTTCTTACCTTTGCAAATGAAAGATTTGAATTCAATTTTTTACAAAATATAGCATGTATCAAGATTTAGATTTTACTGATAACAATCACTATCAGGAAGATTATATAGATTCGCCGGTTGATGATTTCGACTGGATGCCTAATTTATTTGCCAAGCTCGCAAATCACCTGCGAACTTCAACTTCTGCTGATGTTATCAGACTGGGAACCATCGGCTGCATCAGAAACCATGAGCCGGGAGATGATTCACTTCTCCAATGGGAAGAAGTAGAAACAATGCGTCGCTATATAGATAGCGTTAACAGAGGCTTGGGGGCACCGGAAGATCCCACACTCCAGCAGTTGCTCCATTCTACAGAATGGACTAACTATGGTATTTTTACCATGAACTTTATCTCGGACAAGAACCTCGACTATAAAGGAATCTGTGAGGTTGAAAATACAAATCTCTCATACGCCAGCATGGCTTTTTTAATAGCTCTGGTAAAAGGGATGAGTATGATTAATCTCAAACATCCTTCAGCAAAGGGAGAAAACAATCATATTTTCACATACGTAATTCCAAGTCAATTCTCCACCTTCTCCTTTGCTTCATTCCTCAATGTAGCCAATGCACGTCTCGCTAACAAAGAAGATATTTCTGAACAGGAGATTGAAGAGTTGACCCAACTTGCTTTCAAGAGTCGCTACTGGAAACAAGAGACCTCACTCAAGAGTAAAGACAGCGAGTTGTTCATCTATGTCCTCAAGAACATCATTTCGGAAATTCTGGGACTGAAGCTTGACATCAATGCGGAATCCTTTGCCAAACAGGCAAAGAAGGAAGAGAAAAAGACTACCACTCCAACTGTAGATAACCATAAGAAGAAGGAGAAGAAGGAAAAGAAAAAAGAAAAGACTATCCTGAAAGATAATTCCAAACCTTCTTTGGCATCTACGATGGTAAAAGTCTTAACAGAGGAGTCCCTCCCGCAAACCAAAGAGAGTCTTATTGATAAGACTATGCAACTCTATCCTACTCTCAAGATAAACTGTTTCAACACCACCCTATCAAGACTCCATAAAAATGAAGTTCTGAATTATTATAATGGTGGACTGATTGGAATAAAAGGCAAAAGATACGGAAGAGGCTACAAGATAATCAGCCGTTTACATAAACATAAGGAAACAGATTAAGGCTAAATTTTGTGCCAAGAAAATCCAAAGGCTAAAAGACCATTGGGCTTTCTTGGCACTATTATATAACTCAAGTTTCGCAAGTAAGCCCCACACGCCCTGAAAGGGCAGAAGCTCCTAGCCCAGGGCATCGCCCTGGGTGTTTATGGACGCAAACCTGTCGCCCTGTAAGGGCAAAAGCTTTCAAATATCTGACAATATACAAAGCTTTTGCCCTTACAGGTAGGGTGTTCAAAATTCGAATCAAAATCTGGTATAAAAAATAGTGTTATATT
>ERZ791702.195-NODE-195-length-37602-cov-13.0933_pt1 | contig 37602 bp, 33 predicted proteins | sample MGYA00510050_ERZ791702 | MGnify/ENA primary metagenome ERZ791702 (study PRJEB30046, sample SAMN00715230) | human gut metagenome | study: EMG produced TPA metagenomics assembly of the A metagenome-wide association study of gut microbiota in type 2... | reverse complement strand
ATATGGTAATTGAAGATTATCAGAAATATGATGAAAAAGTAGAAGAATTAGGTGCTGCAGTCACTCGTTATGAAGAAAAAATCAAAGAATTACAGCAACAGTTGTTTGCGTTACAAAGTGAGAATGAAAACTTAAACGAAAAAGTAAATTCTGATTTTGTGAATGGAAGCAGTAATACAGTAGATATCTTAAAACGTATTGCACGTTTGGAAAAAGCTGTATTTAATCAAAGCGAAGAATAGTGAATTAAATCGACAGTCGCTGGCTACTTAGATAGTTAGAGGAAAGTCCATGCTCGCACAATCTGTGATGATTGTAGTGTTTGTGCTAGATGAATAAATAAGTCTAGGCAAGTTATTGCTTGACGGCTGTTTTGTTTGCTAAGGGAAACTATGTAAACAAACTTTAAAAGTGCCACAGAGACGAATCTATATGGAAACGTATAGGGTGGAACGGGTAAACCCCACAAGCGAGAAACCCAAATTTGGTAGGGGAACCGGCTGGAATGAAACGAAAGGAAGGCTGGATAGCTTTATGCTATAGATAAATGACTGTCACCACGCAAGTGGAACAGAACATGGCTTATGATTTAAGGATACTACAAAGAGCAATTTAATTTGCTCTTTTTTTTTGCTTGAAACAAGTGTATACTGAATTTGCATAAATTAAATCTTCAGGGTTGGGTGAAATTCCCTATCGGCGGTAAACCCCGCGAGCATTATGCATGAACTGGTGCAATTCCAGTGGCGACAGTATAGTCTGGATGGAAGAAGATGTTTTTATATATTCTTTTGTATATTTAAACGCGCCTAGGGGATTTTCTTTAGGCACGTTTTTTTAGTTGATGTATGAAGGGATGATGATTTATGAGTTCAACAAAGAAACTAACAACGATTGCGATCTTAAGTGCGATGGCAATGGTTTTAAACTTATTGATACAATTTCCAATTGTACCAGCCGTATCTTTTCTAAGCTACGATCCAAAAGATATCATTATTGTGATTGCAGGATTTATTTATGGTCCTATGACATCTTTTATTATGAGTCTATTGTGTTCGTTTTTAGAAATCGTATTCCGTGGAGGAAACTTATTAGATGTTTTGATGAATGTGATTTCAACTTGTACATTCGCATGTGTTGCAGCCTGCATCTATAAGTATAAACACTCTAAAAAAGGAGCTATCATCGGCTTGGTATTAGGAACTGTATGCTGTACATTGAGTATGACATTATGGAACTACATTATTACACCAATTTATTATCAAATGCCAAGAAGTGCAGTGGTCGGTATGTTACTTCCAGGTATTGTTCCATTCAATATTATTAAATGTACATTAAATGCAGCCTGTGCAATGTTGATCTACAAACCACTTGTAAATGCGTTGAGAAACACGCAGTTTGTTCCACAGTCTAATACAAGTGAAGGACTTACAAAAGATGTGGGAATTGTCAGTGCATTTATTATTGTATCAATTGCAGTTTTAATATTAGTTATGAAAGGTTAGAAAAAACATGGAACTTTTAGAAGCAAAAAAAATTATGGATGAAAAATTAGGGGATTATAAAATCATGGCTTTGGCAAGCTGTGTGGATGATTATCCTATGGTAAGAAATGTAAGTTGCGTTTTCTACAATGACAAGATTTATTTTAAGACAGACAAAAACTTTAGAAAAACACAACAATTGTTCAAAAATGATAAAGTAGCTATGTGCTTTAATGGGGTGCAAGTAGAGGGTACTGCTAAAAACTTAGGCTTGGTTGTTGATGAGCCGGGACGTATTTTTGAAAAGAAATATAAAGAATTTTTGTGGCAAAGCTATAATGCATATTCACACATTGATACAGAAATCTTAATTGAAGTGACTCCTAAGTTTGTGGAAATTTGGGATGAAGATGAAAATCGCAATGCATTCCAGTTATTTATTGATTTTGACAAAGAAACAGTTGAATACAAACCTTATGACTAGTTTATACTAGTCATTTTTTTGTGAAAATTCACGAGATTTTGACATGGATATGATACAATATCTTATGTATGAAAGTAGGTGAAAACATGTCTCCAGACCCGAGTTATTATAATTATGAAAAAACAAATACGTTCGGAGACATGAGATTTGTCTTCGTTTAAGATATAAGGAGGACAAATTGTGTTAGAATTTTATAAAACGTTTGAAGATGGAACACGCAAGATTGCAGAACCAGAACCAGGATGCTGGATTAATGCGGTTGCACCTACGGAAGAAGAAAGAAATTTTTTAATTGAACAAATAGGAATCTTACCTGAATTCGTAAAATCTTCGTTGGATGAAGAAGAAAGTTCACATATTGATTATGATGATGATTTTAGACAAGTGTTGATTATCTTTGACTACCCAAGTGCAGAAAATGAAGATGATGATTCAATTGATTCAACCTATTCTACATTGCCAATTGGTATTGTGATTTTAAAGGGGTATGTTGTGACAATCAGTTTATATGAAAACTGGAGTATTTTAGAAATGTCACAAGGTAGAATAAAAGGTATGGATACACGTTTAAAAACAAGATTTTTCTTACTTTTGGCATTGCGTATTTCACAACGTTTCTTGATTTGTCTACGCCAAATTGACCGCTTATCAAGTCGAACAGAAACGCGTTTGCATCAGTCTGTAGAAAATGATGAATTGATTGAAATGTTAGGCTTAGAAAAGTCATTGGTTTACTTTTCAACATCTTTAAAATCAGATGAGGTTACATTAAGTAAGATTATGCGTGGAAAACAGATTCAATTATATGAAGAGGATGAAGATTTGTTGGAAGACGTAATGATTGAAATCCATCAGGCCATCGAGATGTGTAACATTTACTCAAACACAATGGCAGGTACAATGGATACGTTTGCGAGTATTATTTCTAATAACATGAACATTGTCATGAATAAATTGACTGTAATCACAATTGTTATGGCTATCCCAAATATTATTTTTGGATTCTATGGGATGAACGTACAGTTGCCATTCCCATTTGTATGGTTTCCAAGTTTTGTAGCTATTTTAGCTTGTGTAATTGCGACTGTTTATTTTTTCAGACACAATATGTTTAAGTAAGGTTTGATTTTTTCAAACCTTTTTTCTTTTAGATAAAAGAAAAAGCACTATTAGAATAGTGCTCCAAGTGCTCCAAACAATCCCATACTCGCAAGAGCCATGATGATACCAGCTAAAATGACACCTAACATAACGGCTAGTACACTCGATTTGAAATCCATATCTAAGATACTAGCGGCAAGTGTACCAGTCCAGGCTCCTGTTCCTGGTAATGGAATACCCACAAATAATAATAGGGCTACAAACAATCCTTTTCCTGCAGTGGCTTGTAATTTTTTACCACCTTTTTCACCTTTTTCTAGACACCACGTAAAGAAATTTCCGACAACTGGCTTGTCAGCTCCCCAGACAAGAATCTTTCTGGCAAAGAAATAGATGAAGGGAACAGGAATCATATTTCCAATAATCGCAATTATATAATATTGTATAAATGGTAATCCCATTCCGGCTGCGATTGGGATGGCTCCACGAAGTTCAATAAGGGGTACCATAGATACAAAAAACACAATCAGGTATTTTTTAAACATTTAAAATCTCCTTTTTTTCGACAAGTAAAAGTTTATCATTGATGACATAAATTTACAATAATAGACAGAATTTGAAATGTGTCTAGCACTGTGACATTGAAAGCGCTAAAAATAGTGTTATACTGAAATCATAAAGGAGATGTTACTTATGAAATGGTTTGATTCTGATTATGATTATATTGATGAATTCACAACACAATGGAATGAAAGGTATAAAAAGGCTAAAAGAATGAGTATAATATTAAGTATAGTATTGATTCTTATTGGTATTTTATGTTTTGCGTTTCCAGAAAAGGTATTCACAACGATTCAAATTATCGCAGCCATTGGCTTGATTGTTTGGGGTGCATGTGAAATTTATTCATATATCACAACAACCTTCTTCTTTAGAGATGCAATGTGGCTAGCCAGTGGTATCTTAAATATTTTGTTAGGTTGTTTATTATGCACGATGCCAGTTACAATTACTGTAAGTACATTGACATTTTTGTTTGCGTTTGTGCTATTGGTTAATGGTATTCAAAAGATTACTTGGGGTTCTAGACTTAGTTTCTTTAGAGTGATCGATACGAAATATTTAAGTTTGACAGGGTGGGTCAATCTATTATTAGGTATTATTTTTTTGGTAATGCCATTCCAAAGTGCTTTAGTCATTAATTATATTATTGCGACCTATTTGGTTGTGGCTGGTCTTAGCTTGTTGATTGAAACTGTTTCAATGAAAAAGATTTAAAAGGGGTAAACATGGAAAAATTTAAGTTTTATGCACCAACAAAAGTGTATTTTGGTAAAGATGAGGAACAAAGGGTTGGAAAGATTTTACAAGAATATCATCCAAAGAAAGTATTGATTCATTATGGAGGGAAAAGTGCCATTCAATCCGGTCTTTTGGATCGAGTGAAAAAGGCACTTGATGAAGAAAATATTGCCTATTGTTTGTGTGGAGGTGTTGTTGCCAATCCACTACTTTCAAAGGTGAACGAAGGAATTCAAATTTGTAAAGAAGAAGGAGTTGACTTTATTCTTGCTGTTGGTGGAGGAAGCGTTTTAGACTCAAGCAAAGGCATTGCGTATGGTGTTTATAATGAGGGTGCTGTCTGGGATTATTACGCAAGAAAGAAAAAGGTGAAGGGTGCTTTGCCTATGGGATGTATCTTAACACTATCCGCAACAGGCAGTGAAATGAGCAATTCAAGTGTAATCACAAATGAAGATGGTAATCTGAAACGTGGTTTAAGCAGTGATTATGGATATTTTAAATTTTCTATTTTAAATCCAGAATTAACATATACTGTATCTCAATATCAAACAATGTGTGGGTGTACGGATATTATTATGCATACATTGGAACGATATTTTACGCCATACCAAACATTGGATTTGGTAGATCAAATGGCAGAAAGTTTAGTCCGTACTGTCATAAAAAACGCAAAAATTCTTTTAGAAGATCCTTCTAACGAACAGGCACGCTCTGAAATTATGTGGGCAGGTAGTGTTTCACACAATGACATGACTGGAGATCGCTCTTTAGGAGATTGGGCTTGCCATCAATTGGAACATGAATTAAGTGGAATGTTTAATGTAGCACATGGCGCAGGTCTTGCGGCTATTTGGGATAGTTGGGCAAATCATGTATATATGGAAAATCCAACGCGATTTGCCAAGCTTGGACATCGTGTGTTTGGTTTGGATGATTCGGATACATTATCTTGCGCTTTGAATACTATTGAAAAGATGGAAGAATTCTTTAGAAGTATTGGCATGCCGACAAGTATTCAAGGATTGTTAAAACGTAAGTGTACAGAACCGGAATTGTATGAATTAACATACAAATGCAGCTTTGAGCATACGCGCACAATTGGAAAATTTAAAATGTTGGATGAAATGGATATGCTTGAAATATATCGTATGGCAAATGAAAAGGAAGTCGCTTAAGACTTCCTTGTTTTAGTTAAATAGACTTTTAATGAAGTTAATAATCTTGTCAAACCATCCTTCAGATTGGGCTTTGTTGAATAATCCAGATAATTGATTTTTTAAACTGCCAGATAATTTGTTTAATTGATTTAATACTTCTTGTGAGTCAATAGCTGAAGTGTTTTGATATTTCTTGGCGAATGCAATCAATTTATCAATATCGTCTTGAGAGATGATGTCACTTAAATTAAATTTCTTCAAAGCATCCTGTACGACTTGTTCAACTTGTTCGGTAGTTGCAGCACTACCTTGGTTCTGTTTGATTTGGGCAAGCTCTTGTTTGATTTCTACTAAAGCCTGATCTAAGCGGGCAGAGTCAAAATTAGAATCGTCTGCATTATTTTGAGCAATTTCGTTTGTTGTTTCAAGCTCATCTTGTGCAACTTGTGTACGATCTGGATCTAGTGTTTCTCCGTTAGCTTCTAACGCTTTGTAAACACCGGTTAAAGCAGATTCTCCGGTTACTTTTGAAACGGAAGCAACATCGATTTCAACATCACTGACACCTGCTGTAATTGCGGCGTTGGCATATTGGTTGGATGTAATCTTTGTGATATTACTTTGTGTGATGATCTTTACTTTTACACCTGTACCAGAATCTTGTTTTTGAACCATAACACTTGAAATCAAACTGGATGTATCTCCACCAGCAATTCCTAAATAGTTGTATAAGTCGTTGGCATCAACACTTGTTTCGTAGACGTTATTTGTATCTTCAATATCAAATAATTCACGTGTGCTTTGGATTTGATCTTCACTTAAACCACCGCCATATACAACGGTTGGTTTACCCCATTTTTCATCTATAACAGATGTATCGATTGCGAATACGTTCGTGGCAGTGGCTGAAATGCTCATAACGGCTGCTAGAGATACGCCTAATAATTTATTACATTTAAACATTTTTTGTTCTCCTTTTGCATAAATTTACTTTACTAGTGTATCTTAACTTTATTTTTTGTGCAAAAGTTTTGAATCTTATGTGAAATTTTGTTATACTTTTATGGTAAGTTAAAACTAACTGGAGGAATAGAAATGCAGCTAACACAATCTCAGGAAGATTATTTAGAAACAATATATGTATTAAAGTCTCAACAAGAGAATGTTCGTGCTATTGATGTGGCGGCAGCTCTAGGTTTTTCTAAGCCGAGTGTTTCACATGCTTTGAAAGACTTAAAAGAAAAAGAATTGATTTATACGGATAAAACAGGATATTTATTCTTTACAGAACAAGGGCAAAAACAGGCGAGTCAAGTGTATGAAAGGCATATTTATTTTAAAAATCAATTGCTTCATGCTGGTGTAGAACCTGTTCTTGCAGAAGAAGAAGCTTGTCGTATGGAACATACAATTAGTGAAGAGAGTTTTAAAAAATTAAAGGGTAGTAAATGCGTGCGCTCATGTATTGACTGCAAGGGGGACGATTGTAAGTAAAAAGCGTGAATGGCTCACGCTTTTTTTAGTCCTTTCCTTGAGGTATGAATGGGGTTAATGCATCGGCTAATGAATGTAAGTTACGAGATTGGATGTATACTTTTCCAGTACCGTGGAACTCATTCACTAAACCTTCGCCTGTAGTGAATCCAAATGTCCCGGATGCAATTTTGATTTCATAATCTAAAGAATCGTCCCATGCGATAACGTGTTCATTATCAATTATGATTGGATGATCTGCATCTACATTGATTTCCATAATATCGCCATATGCATTGATCAATAGGTCGCCTTGTCCAGATGTATGCATGACAAAGAATCCACCGGTTCCACCGAATAATGCTTTTCCAACGCTTTGTGTTTTCATTTCGTAGCTAACAGTGTTATCGCATGCCAAAAAAGCACCGTTATTTAAATAGTAGTGACATGCTGGTGTAACCTCTAAACATACGATTTTTCCTGGAATAGAAGGTGCAATACCAAGCAATCCATCGTGACTTGTTCCGGTAGCCTCTGTAATAAACATGCTTTCGCCACTGGTAAGGCTTCGTCCTAAGGCGCCTAATACACCACCAATGCCTTTTTTGTTACTGTTCATTTTACCTTCAATCACAACGTTTGACATATAGGCCATAGAGCCTCTTTCGATTTTTACTGTTTCATTATTTTGTAGATTGATTTCAATGATAGGGCAATCTGAATCGCCTTTGATTTTATAGTCCATAGTGACCTCCTTTTTGCTTCTTTCTTTTATTGTATCAAGTGTATGTGAATTTATCATTAATTATTATAATTTATTTAAATTGACACAATAAGTGTCAATATTAGTATTATCTTAATGATAAAGGGGGTTGCACAAAATTGGTTAGAAATTAAAATATTTACACAAATTAGCGGACTTTAAAAAAATAAAAAACCGGTTTCCTTTACTTAAAGGTCAAGCATTATTTTGTATGAATGTAAAGGCTTGTTTTAGAAAAAATTATTAGTATACTAGATGTATACGAAAAATAGTTGAAGGTTCAACTATTTTTAGGAGGATTAATATGAATGTAATTAAAAGAAGTGGAGAAGAAGTCGTTTTTGATGCATCAAAGATTGAAAATGCAATCAAAAAAGCAAATAAAGCTACAACACACAATCAAATGACAGATGAATTGATTCATTCTGTTACGCAAAGTGTTATCGATAAATGTGAAAACTTGAAGAGAAGCCCAAATGTGGAAGAAATTCAAGATATGGTTGAGGGAGAATTGATGGAACATCGTTGTTTTGCAGTAGCTCACAACTATATCACATATCGTTATGAACGTGCTTTAATTCGTAAGGCAAATTCAACAGATAAACAGATCATGTCTTTATTGGAGCGTAATAATGAAGAAGTTAAACAAGAAAACTCAAATAAAAATCCATTAGTAAACAGTGTTCAGCGTGATTATATGGCTGGAGAAGTTTCAAAGGATATCACAAAACGTTTCTTGTTACCTCAAGATGTTATGGAGGCTCATGAAAAAGGTATTATTCATTTCCATGATTCAGATTACTTTGCACAACACATGCACAACTGTTGTTTAGTAAATTTAGAGGACATGCTTCAAAATGGTACAGTTATTTCTGAAACAATGATTGAAAAACCACATAGTTTCTCTACAGCATGTAACGTAGCTACACAAATTATTGCGCAAGTTGCTAGTTCACAATATGGAGGGCAAAGTATTACACTTTCTCACTTAGCTCCATTTGTACAGGTTTCAAGAGAAAAAGCACGTCGTGAAGTAAAAGAAGAATTAGAATCATTGAATCTAGATTCATCTGAAGATACAGTTAATAAAATGGCAGAAATGCGTGTTCGTAAAGAAATTGAAAAAGGTGTACAGATGATTCAATACCAGGTTATCACATTGATGACGACAAATGGTCAAGCTCCATTTGTGACTGTCTTCATGTATTTAAATGAAGTGCCTGAAGGACAGACTCGTGATGACTTAGCTATGATTATTGAAGAAATGTTGAAACAAAGAATCAAGGGTGTTAAAAATGAAAAAGGAATCTGGATTACGCCGGCTTTCCCTAAATTGATTTATGTTCTTGAAGAAAACAACATTGAAGAAGATTCTAAATATTGGTATTTGACAGAATTAGCGGCTAGATGTACAGCTAAGCGTATGGTTCCAGATTATATTTCTGAAAAGAAAATGTTGGAATTAAAAGTAGATGCGAATGGAGAAGGGCATTGTTATCCATGTATGGGATGTCGTTCATTCTTAACTACATATTTAGATGAAAATGGTAAACCAAAATACTATGGTCGATTCAACCAAGGTGTTGTTACTTTGAACTTAGTTGATGTAGCTTGTTCTAGTAAACAGGATGAAGAAGCATTCTGGAGAATCATGGATGAAAGATTGGCGTTGTGTAAAAAGGCATTGATGTGTCGTCATGAAAGATTATTAGGTACACCAAGTGATGTAGCTCCTATTTTATGGCAAAATGGTGCATTGGCGCGTTTGAAAAAAGGAGAGCCAATCGACAAATTATTATTTGGTGGATATTCTACAATTTCTTTAGGATATGCTGGATTATGTGAATGTGTATATTATATGACTGGACACCCTCATACTGAAGAGCCAGGAACTTCATTTGGATTGAAAGTTATGCAGTATCTAAATGATGCTTGTGCTAAATGGAAGGCAGAAGAAAATATTGATTTCTCATTATATGGAACTCCTATGGAGTCAACTACATTTAAGTTCTCTAAACATCTACAAGAGCGTTTTGGAATTATTCCACATGTAACGGATAAGAACTATATCACAAATAGCTATCATGTTCATGTAACAGAAGAAATTGATGCGTTTACTAAATTAACATTTGAATCACAGTTCCAGAAACTCTCTCCAGGTGGAGCCATTAGCTATGTAGAAGTTCCAAATATGGAAAATAACATTGAAGCTGTTTTGGCAATTATGAAACATATTTATAATCATATTATGTATGCAGAGTTGAACACAAAATCAGATTATTGCCAAGTATGTGGATATACAGGAGAAATCAAGATTGTGGAAGATGAAAACCATAAATTAGTTTGGGAATGTCCAAATTGTGGAAATCGTGACCAAGAAAAAATGAATGTGGCTCGTCGTACTTGTGGATATATCGGTACACAGTTCTGGAATCAAGGACGAACACAAGAAATCAAAGAAAGAGTACTACACTTATAAGAGCTAGTTTCTAGCTGTTAATACACAACTCCAAATCTCGTTAAACAATTCTAAATCTCGTTTTACATCAAAGTAAGATTACGAGATTTACAAGAAAAAACTGGAAAAAATTTTTCCGGAAAATCCGAAAAAATGATTATTATCGCCATCAAAACTTGAAAACTCATTTTGAAAAATGGCAAAAAAATGAATATTATCCACAGGAAAACTGGAATTCGATTTTAAAAAACGAACATTATTTCAAACATTATTTTTAGGAAGAGATGTAAAAGTCTCTTCCTTTTTTTGTGGAATGATGACATGCCGGACTGCCTTTTCCCAACTTAATCGAGAACACGTTTGTTTCCAACTATTTCCTTAATATGCCAACTGTTTTCTTAACAACAGAAAGACTTTCGACTTTTTCTCAATTCGCTCTTTTTAAAGAATTAGTTGATAGTACAAAAAACGGACAGAGAAAACAGAAGAAGTGAGTATGGAAATACAGTATCATCAGTAAATGAACTGCATGCAGAGGCAAAAAATCTGATCAGACAGAAGCATGGAGTCAGTACAAGACATCTGCAGAGATATCTTGACTGGATCGTATTCAAGAAGAAGCTGAAATATACACTGGACATGAGAAAGTGGAAACCTGAAGCATATATGGAATCGATGAAGGAACAGATACCATTCATATGCAGAGATATCGTTAAACTTCCGATGCCGATTGATCTTTACACTGCTTACGGTGAGTATCACTATGGTATTTTTTCAAACATCAGCTAAATCTTTAAAAAGAGCGAAAACTTTTTAAATTTTCCTTTTGACCTGTGCCTCATGCCCTTCTAACTACCTAAGGAAAAGTGTGAGAAGAAATTCCAGGTGAAAGTGAATAAGAAAATATAATAGTGAAAGATTGAATATAGAAAAAAATAAGGATAGGTATTTACAAAACTACCCGAAGCGACTATAATAAGATGTAGTTAGGAATGGTAATTATGATAAAACCATATCTAACATAACTGCTGTGAACTGATTTATATTAAGGAGGACTAAAAAATGGTATTAAAAAAGTCGTGTAAAGGCAGCGAATGTATCGCTTATTGTGAGCAACTTATTGATGAAATTGATCCACATCAGGATCTTTCGAGAGCGGGTAAGTTTAATCGTGCAATAGCTAAAGCAAAAACAAACAGCATTGAGGATTGGGCTTCGCGTGCAAAAGGGTTGAAAAGATTCAAAAACAATATTCCAGAAGGAGTAAGTGTTCCTACAGCATTACAAATGAAGATTGAGGATGCTCTTGTTTCTGATCTTTTAGTAGTCGAAGAAACTATTAAGGAGGCTTTGAATTTATCTACACTACAGACTAGATACGAGGTTGAGATTTTAGAATTTAACTATTTAGAGGTTCTCAAAAAAGAGGTCCTTGAAGTTGGTGAAGCAAAAGATGGCGACTCTACTGATTTGAATGGCCCTGAAATGGTTAAAATACTTGTTCAGATTCTCTTGCTAAATAGAGATTCTGATAAGGCTGTTATCGAGAAAGTAAAAGAAGCACTTTTAGAATGGAGGGAATAGAATGAAACATATATCACAGTTAACGCTAGAAGATGTTCAGCGTTTACGCAGAAAAACATATGGCACTAATGGAAAGACTATATCTGTTTCTTACCAGGAAGTTAAAGATATGCAGAAACATTTACAAAATCTTTTTACAGGAAATGTTCAGATGGGGTTCGCTGAAAAAATCGCATGCAGGAATAAAGAGCACTAAGCATAGGATGCTTAATTATTTTGTAATGAAGCAATAATGAATAGAAAAGAAGCTAGACAGATGTTTCTTACTTATCTGAAGGATAGAAATATACAATTTTACGAACATCTGGATAATAGAAATACAAGTATTTATATGTTGTTAACTGGATATGATAAGTGCCCTGATAAAGTTTTGGAATGCAGCATCTTTTTCTTGGACTCTTGTATGGAAGTTCGGGTGTACTTTAACGACAATGCCAATGACTGGATTAATAAGAGGTCGGATGAATTATCTAATATTTATAGATTACTTAATTACATTAATGCTATGGTTTGGTCATTTACCCATGATGGAATAGGAGGAGAATTATACTCACCACACCATCTCCAGACTCCTCGTTTTTACATAACGGAAGAAGGGTACTTTGATTTTACAGCTACAACGGTTATAGATTACGACCACTTCGAGATGGCACCTTTAGAGACGGTAGATTATTGCACTGCAGCGATACCTGGGTTGATGAATAAATTATCACTTCCTTTTTTCTTTTTACTTATGAAAGAAATTTCAGTTGATGATGCTATTTCATTAATAGAACGCGATGTGCTGAACAAGAAGAGCGTTAATGTTGGAAAATCGAAAAAAAATGAACATTATTGGCATTAACCCTTGAAAACTCAATTTTGAAAAATGGCAAAAAAAATGAACATTATCCACAGGAAAACTGGAATTCGATTTAAAAAAGCGAACATTATTTCAAACATTATTTTCAGGAAGGGATGTAAAAGTCTCTTCCTTTTTTTTGCTGACCGAAATCTTTGGTTGAAAACTTTAGAAATATCAAAAAACTCCCAGATAATCTGAGAGTCTCTTTTCAATTGTCCATTTTCTTTCAAAATTTTCTGGACTTCCTCGACAGACAAAGCCGTACATTCAGCAATTAATGCAACTGGCATGTTTTTCTTTGCCATTCGCTTTACAGTTGCAATTTTTTCTTTTTCAATTCCCTTTTCAAAGTAATCATCAGCAATTGCTTCCCCGAAACTTGCCATACTTTCAATCCTCTCCAGAAGCTCTCTGTCTGTAATGGCTGTGCCATTTTCTTCACAGATATGGAGCTTTTCATCAGCCAATGACTTCCGAACGAATTTTTCTTACAGGAACATTATAGCACGCTCTTTGTTTTCAACCAAAGATTGCGACCGGACACTTTGTTGATAACAGGTAAAACGAACAAAAAACAAACATTATTATATATCAGGAATGACATAAGCCTTCTCAAAAGAGGAAATATTATTCTAAACAAGGCTAATACATAATGTTCACAGCTGAAAAAACAAACAAAATGAAATTCAGGCATAAATAAGCTTAAACTGCGATATTGGATAACGTCTGCTACTTTCAAGTATCGAAAAAAAGAGGAACTACATCTAAGTGTAGAACCTCTTTTTTATTGTTGGTGATATACATTTAATAAGTTTTGTTTAAGCAGATTTGCATCAGGACGTTTCTTTTTTGCTATTTTAGGTTTCTTAGAAGTAGCTTCCAATGAAGAAGAATTCGTTGTTCCAAGAAGAACTTGAATAACACGACCTGAAAGTACCGAATCATCAAGACAGCTGCTGCCAGGTTCGTTATAAACAGTTTTCAGCGTTTCGATGATTTGAGGTATCTCAAACTGTGGGAACAGTTTTTGCACGTTTTGAACAACATTGCTTTGTGTATTGGCAAATGAATTCATAGCCTGTAAAGTCTCCTGCGAAGAAAGATGCTCAGCCATATCTGCCTGCTCATCGTCTCCTAGAAAGTCATTGAGGTTCTGCTTTGCTTTTTCAAAAGCTTCAAGCATACGCCCGTCAAAATCACCGTTTTTCTTATGATGAATGGTAGCTTCGGCAAGAAGCTTCCTCATATCCCCATAGTATTTCTCAATACAGAGATCCACAAATTTGCCGTTTATTTCTGGCCGTTTGTTTTCCGGAGATATCAGGTACTCGTAGTTCATGTATGAGTAAAGTGTAATCAGCTGATCAATACGGCCACCTGTATACAGTTCAAAACGGTCGACGATTTCATCAGTGAGCGACACCTTTTTATCAAACCACTGATAAGAGAAAATCAAGCTCATAAGGGTTTTGAGACTGGATTTATCAAAACAGTAGCGATTAGAAGAAATGACCTTCCCGACGCGTCTTGCTGTATAGACTTTCTTAAACATTTTGCTGTACGCAGATTCGAGACCGGATACAGCTATTGCTACACCTGAAAGTTCTCCTATAGTAACTAAACTGGCAAAGGTATTTGATTTGGTACCGGCGAAGTCGATTTCCTGAATCTCATCAAAGATGATAATTCCAACACAGAAATTCTGTATCAGCTGAACAACCGTGCTTACAGGATCTTTTGAATTACTCAGGAGATTCTGATATACACTGGTCGTGTAACTAAGTGCATTATCTATTTCGCGTCCAATGGTCGAATAGAGGACCTTGAAGTTTGAGTTTGCAGGACATGAAACATGCAGAAATACAATCTGTTTCAGGTTTCCCTTGGTGAGAGGATGCTCTATTACCTGTGGATAGTGAGATTTCAGGATATCTATGGCAGAACTTTTTCCTGTTCCGGATCCACCGAGAAGGGACCAGCCGCTGACGCTGGAGGTCTTGTTGGTAATATATTTTCCACAGGTATCATTTTTAGCCTGCTCCGGGAACTTGACTCCGTTGCTTCGGTCAACGGCCATCCATACCGGGATTTCTGGGTCGTAGAACTGATATCTGTTTTCATAGGAACGAATCAATGCGTTGTGCATTTCCACTTCCAGCATATAGTCAAACGCTATAGGGAGCCTGAGTTTACGGAGCTGATTGAGTCTGTAGATACGCTCTCCGGAAGGAAGCGCCTGTATTTCTGACATGTTATACCCAAGGATAGGCTTGAAATAATCCAGGGTACATTCTTCAAGGCTTCTAGGTCTGGGCAGTGCTTCGATACAGGGATTGCCATTATTCTCCGGATCAAAATGTTTAACGTATCGTGCTTCAACATACTCAATCTTGCTGAAATCCACAATGCCATATTGATTGGTTTTAGGATCTACGTCATCTGCGTATTCATATGTATCATTAAAACACTTCATTTTTATTTGTCACCTCCTGGGGTCCAGCCTTCAGCAAGAAGTTTTGCAAGGTATGCGGCTGGGTTTTCGGCAATATTGATGTCAGAGTCATCAGAATTTTCTCGAGTTTCTATCATTTCAGAAGCATCTGAAGACAATCCACCGATATTGGTGTTCTCATCATCTATATCACAATCAAGCACTTCGTAAGTATTAGGCATTTCTGCTTCTAACAGGGATGCAGATACAGTTTCCCCAAACTGCTCATCAAGATACTGGTTAAGATAGTCAAACATTCGAAGATTATTTGATTCGAGATGTTTTTCTTTTGCCCGGTTTTCTAAAAGATTCTGGGTTGTTGGCTGATTTGTCACAACCTTCTTTGCATTTTTAACAATCAGTTCGTTTGCTTTTTCGATATAAGTATCAAACTGCTGTTTATTGATCTCAAGGTTTCGGCGTCTTGCTCGAAGAGATTTGATAATCAATGTCCATTCGCTTAACGTCATTCCTGCAACATCTGCATTTCCCGTCTTATCAGAATTCAATGATGCTCTCATGATACGATTATTTCTGATATAGTATACAGAGCCTATATCACGTGGATCAATACGCACAGGGAACTCGATACGTTTAGTGTGTGCGTTATACATGTCAGCAAGAAGTTCATGATCATTTCTATTGATATAGAATAGGTCGTTGCAGCGGATTCCACGGCGATCGTATTTTGCACTCTGTGGAAGCATGAGACTGAAATAATACTGTGGAATATTGGAAATCGGTTTTGGGGTTCCATATTTTTCGCAACCATATTTAAAAATCTCCACTGGGACCGGGTCTACTCTTTTAGAGATCATGTCAGCGGTTAATGGATAATCAGAGAGCACTGAACAGTTATGGTGAATCACAAAGTTGATCAGCATGACTGTAAAATCATCGATTGTCAGACAGGCTTCCTTATGATGTTTGGAATCATGTCTTTTCTCAATCAGTCCATGCTTTTCAAGAGAAGGATTCTGTGAGGAATGCATCTGGTGAAACCATTGTTCTACTAGACCCTTCATGGAACCAGAACCTGCGGGGGCCAGTTCGCGGTGGATGTTAAGCTCACGAAAGATTCGTTTAGCTTCATAACTGCGGTATTCAGCACCACGGTCTACAAGGATTCTACCTGGAAGGTAGCAGGACGGCCACATATCTTCTGAAATGGTAATTCCGTATCTGGCACAGTATTCTACTTTGTTTTGGGCAAGATTAAGGAAACAGTTCGTCATTCCGAGAACGGAGTTGTTGTCAAAGCTGATTCCTATTGCGAGAATATTCGAACCGAATACATCATGCATAACATATACGATTGGCCGACCGACGGTTATTGATGGGTCCAATGATGATACAATGGACATATCAACTTCAACCTCATCCATTTGAACGCGGTCGGCAGGGCCTTCGACGTTATATCTGGAGTCTGAAAGCAGAAGCCGCTTATTGTTTCGCTGTTCCATGGCGCTTGTTTTGATACGGTCCTTTTCCTCCTTTGAAAGATGTTTACTGCAATAGTATGTAAACTGACGGAGGGAAGGGCGCTCAGAAGCTGGTAACAGTTCGATAAGCTGAGTACCATCATCACAGGTAATTTCTTTCGAATAATATTTATCACTCATCAGAAGAAAAACAGATTTAAACGTCTTTTTACGTCCTTTTTTATATTTTTCCAAAGCTTCTGCAAAATGAGCAATGTCTTCGGAGGTAAGACATTTTCCTGTTATAACATTTTCACATTTCTTTCCGGTTTTCTTTGTATAGCGAGAATAGTTATCCTGTTTTTTCTGCATGAATTGAGCTTGATCAAGAAGCGAAGAATTATTAAATCCACTTTGAATATAAAGACGAATAATTCGTCGGACAGTAAAGTTTGACAAACCATACTCATCTTCAAACTTTTTTAATAACGGCTTCGGTTTGTGCGTTGCTAGGTCCAGATAATCCGGTCCATACGCATCTGCGACAGCATTAACGATGGAAAGATTACGGGTGTAAACATTTTTCTGATATTCAGAAAGCTTCTCATAATCAAAAACGAGCTTTTCTTCAGCCTCAATTTCAATCATGCCATCGTAAAGCATATCCTGAAGATACGTTAAAACCTGTACATTGAGCTTAAAAGAAGATACATCCATCTCGCAGAGAGTAACAAGTCCATTCCTGATATTAAGGACTCTGTATCTGCCAGCTTTGAGCCTGTCGGCAGATCTTACATTGAGGATAGAACCTCTGCACAAACCTTTATTTACATTTCTCTGGATTTCATCCATGCGGCAATCTCCTTTCTGTACACATCCCTCAATACAGGAATACCAATTTTTTCTTTTGTAAGGTCTACATCGATTTTCTTTCTGATGATCAGGTGCTTCAGGCACGATGTCTTATCGAAAACTGAACTTTCTTCGTAATAGTAGCTGCACACGCGAATATTGCTGGCAAGAATACGATTGATGTCTGTACCGAATACCATTCGAAAAGAAACGTTCTTTCTTTCCCAGAAAGTTTTCTCGATGTTTAAAAGTTCTAATGTACGCTGACGTTCAATACTGCGCATGTTTTTCTTGAAAGAGTGAACCTCCATATGCTGGTCTGCGTACACGATAAAGAAGTCAGATGTCATAGTTGTGCGTCCCTTGCCGGCAGGTTCACAGCCCATTTCTTCAGCAATAGCTGTTGTGTCTTCTTTTGGAAGAGGAATCTGTTCACGAATGTCGATAATGTCATCGTTAAATCTAAGAATATGCCAGTATTCAGCTTCTCCCTGAGAGAGAAGTTCTACCGAGCGACCGGTAATCCAGTCGCGAAGAGTTACAGTAGTTCCCTGTGAGTTAAATTCGTGGGCCTGGATATAAGGCTTATAGTTTTTACCTTCACCTTTCCCGTAGCCACGATTTTCTTTTGTTTTATTACTGATTCTGTTCATTATATTTACCTCTCTTTGTATTTGTAGGTTCCGGGGCCGATGCGTTCCAGAACATTAAGTTTAGTCAGCTGATTTGCCATGATTCGGCCAATCTGTTTTGTGGATAACCCAGAAACCTGTATTCCTCTGGTGGTGATCATACTGTCTGGATCAGGGTAGAGTTCCTGTATAGCAGCTAATACCCTGTCAGATGCAAGCAACAGAGGCTTATCAGGTGGTTTTTCATGAGGATATCTGCTCGATGGGGTAGGACGGGTAAGCTCCTGGATGATAAAACATCTCTCATCAAGCGTTTCCTGCCCGGATGATTTATCAAGAATCAGTGCCTTGGATTTTCCAACAAATTTTTTTACCTCATACCTTCCGCAGGTATAAGCATCAACAAATTCCACAAATTCAGACTTACGATACTGTCGGATGCAGCAGGGGCATCTATGACCGGTTAAGATATGGCTTGGCCGCATCGAAAAGGTTCTTCCACATGTCTTGTGTAAAAACATTGTTTCCGCCAGACGGGTGGTATAGCTGCCAACAAGCTCATACTCGTTTCCAACCAGATCATAGAGTTCTTTGCGGAACATGTCTTCATCAGGACAGCGCGGAGAGCAGGCTTTGCAGCAGGGATGCCGGATGAATTTTGTGTAATGAAAAACAAACGTATGTCCACAGTCCTCACTAAAAATAGTGGCATCTTTATCGGTTCCAGAAAAAGACAGTAACCTGAAATTGCCTGCTTCCCGAACCTGTTTATCAGCATCTGAAAGCAATAATGTGTGTGTACACGCACATTTCGCTCCGTAATAGAGATATTTTGAAGCCGATACTTCAAGCAACTGTCCGCAGGAGTGTTCTAATGCAACCTTATAACGTAGACCACGATATCCTTTTTTGATGCGATATTCGCCACGTCCTTTGTGTGCAACAATCTGTTCAAAGAAATCCTGGTCAGATAATTGTGCGTCACACTTCGGACATAGCCAGCCTTCCCGGATGCTGTTTTCTGTGGTGTAGAATGAATGACCGCATGCTTTGTGCCTTAAGTGGATTACTCCAAAGGAAGTTCTGTTAAGAAGATCGTATTCTTCAGTGGAGACCTCTTCTAAATCGTATGACTCTGAGACTTTTGCGAGATAATCCATCAGGAGGTCTGCACTAGGAAAGACTGTCCCGAACAGCATTATGAGAATGTGCATGGGAACCCCGGGCATATAACTGTTAAGTGACGAAGAAAGCCTTGCAGCGGAATAATCATCAATACCGTATTCTGAGAGAATATCACTAAGGTATTCATAAATCGGAACAGATGTCATATCTCTGACGCGTTTTACAAGTGCCTGCTTGGAGACTCTGTAGTCAGCCTTTATCCACTTTTTAAGAAGAGCAATAAAGAGCTCCTGATAAGCTGCCTGAGCTTCGTATGAAACTGGTGGGATAACCTCAGAGTTATCATGAAAGTTTCTTAATATGGTTTTGTGAAAGGGACAGTAATAGATTCCCGGTACATTATGTATGCGGTGAAGGTAATTGTCCTGTTTCATACATTCGGGACAGTAATGAAGCTGTGGGGTTAAAAGATTTACTTTGTCACTGCCAAAACGCTTACACCCGTTAAATGCTTTTTTGATATGCCGATCCTGCATAGATGCAGGCAGCAGCGGCCAGAGTGCAGGTATAACAGTTGTCTGTGCTAATTGTTCGATAGGATCCATAATGTTGATTTTGTCGGCCAGAGCCTTAGTGTCCAGACAAAAGTCATTTGTATGCTGCAGACCGTTGTCGGTAGAGACAAAAGCCTCAAGAAAATCAGCTTCATTTGGAAATCCATTTGCAAATGCAAGCCTCATAACATATGAAATAGATAATTCATCGTCGAGAGGAGGAAATCTGTTTGAAATACGCATATATACTCCTTTCTTAGTTTCCTGTACTCATCATGTATATGTCATAATCAGAATGGTAATTTGCTTCTTCACGCGTAAAATCCTGGCACTTTGTGCCTGCTTTTTACAATTAATGCGTTCTTAAAATGCACATAAATATGCTTGATTACTTATGTATAACTTATAATTTAAAAAACATACAATTATTGCGTTTATTATTATTTGATTATTAACTGAGCTCTCTCATTACATGTTATAATGTAGTGGTTACTACTACTAACCACTACAAAAACACGTGGAAGGAGGTCCGCCTATGGAAAAATGGTGGTTTTTCCGAGATACAAAAGACGCAAGAATAGATGAGCAACGCAAAATTGCCGAACAACTTGTGCCTGACCGGCGCCACTGGCTTGGCGGCGAACCTCAAGCAATACCAGGATTTAGATTTAGTAGAGATCTGACCGAGCTTATATATTCCGATACGGAAGAACGGCTACATAAACCTTCCGCAGATAGACCTATTAAAAAAGGGGATATTGTGTATGTATCCCATCTGTACGTGCTTGCTAGTGAAATTCCAGCAATACAGGGAGTTATCCGTACGTGCCACTCCAGTGGGGTGGATCTGCGGATTACGTCGATAAACTATCAGGACAATAATGAACACTCTGATTTTGCTTTGCTTAACAGCGTTTTAAATCAGATATCCGCTCACAGGAAACGCCGTAATACGCCAAAACCTAACTCTGAAAAAAGAAAACCCGGCAGACCTTCACGGAACGTACACTATTGGACACTCACTCAAGATGGCCGAAACGTGGTTCAGGATTATGTGAATGGACTGATTTCGTTTAACAACGCCAGAGCAAAACTTACAAATAAAACTCCTGACAGACGTTCTGTCGGTGAAAAGATGTTTCAACGTATCATCCGTGAGTACAAGTCTGAAAAAGACTAACCCACAGGATATCTTAGGACTGTCTTTTGTCGTTATATGTTGCAAATTGTCCCTAAATATAGGGATAATATTATCCCTAAATGGTGTTGTATCTATAATATGTCAGAAAAATCAGTGAATTTTATTTTCTCATACAGCCTATGGGCTTTAATCTCGAATTTCCCAAAATTTATAGGACTTGACGGATTTGCAACTTCGAATTGCTGTTACATATTGTATAGTGTGAAAGCTTTTGGAAAAAAAAGTCCGATGCTTTATGAACTGAATTGCTATATCAGAAAGAAAATTTAGTGAAAGACACGTCTGTGATGGGCGTGTCATTTTTTTGTATGATGAAAATCTGAAAGAGAATTGCTTTTTCTTTAATTACTGTAATTACTATTTTACTTGTGCTAAAATGAGGGTTAGGTAGTGAAACCAATACAAAATATAATTATATTATAAATAGATATAACTTTTTAATATTAGGAGAATATGCAAATGGACTGGAAAGAATTATTAGACGACATTTCGGACGTAGTTAAAGAAGCGGGAGAAAAAATTGACGCAAAAGCAAAAGACAATAATATAGACTTAAGCAGATTGAAAGAAGTTGGTATTAATAAAGTGAAAGAGGTAAATCTGGGTAAGTTGAAGGATGTTGATTTAAACAAGATAAAAGAAGCAAGCCTTGGCAAATTAAAAGAAGTAGACTATGAAAAACTGAAAACTATTGGATTATCAAAGCTTGAACAAGTCAATTTGAGTGGAATAACAGAAACAGTATCCAATCTTGGTCAGCGTATGACATTTGGATATCAGGAAATAACAAGAGAAGAACATCTTCGCGTATTAAAACCGCTGTTAAAAGAAGTTGAGGAAGCAGCAAGAAGAGTCGATTCAACGATTCCGGAAGGTGTTCGGGTTTATGTTAAATATACCGATACTCAGAATATCGAAAAGAAGGTTAACCTGAGCAATAAAAAACCCGTAGATATTATCAAAGCGTTAAATGAAAATACGCTGGGAATAACAGATACATTCTTTACACTTCCTGTAAATGCTCAAAAAGCCGTTCTGGGAATTGGTTTTGGAAAACTTGTATACTTTCTAAATGGAAAAGTATTTAAAAACGAATCTTTATCCGATGAATTCTGCTTTAATATTGGGTATGGAAATGAGCTATGTGAATACCTGGATACACTTTTGGGACCAAGAAAAGAAATTGACGCTCGAATTGGCAATCTACAGAAAATGGGATGCGATTATAAAATGAAGAGCATGGATAAAAATGATAATTCATCTGATTCAGAAGATGAAGAAAACAACGAACAAACGCCAGTTTTTATTAATGTGACAAATGCAGCAGAAGACAGCTATGATGATACAGCCGACAACAAAGAAGAACCTGTTACTGCAATAGTGAATGAGTCTCTTAAAACACAGGATGCAAAAAAGACTTGTGCATCTTGTAATAAAGTAATTCCTGCTGGGGCGAAATTTTGCCCATATTGTGGCAATAGAATCGAATAAAAATAGAACAGATAGAAGGAGGAAGCGTTAAGTGATGGAACAGGCAAAAATACAATCAGATCCATTCAAGGAGAAATTTACATTCTTCTGTAATGGAAGTAAGATGACGGGAAAGACAGATTTTCAGGATTATGAAAATTCATCGCTCTTGGATTGGGCGGATGAGATATCTGAAAAAATAGGGACAGCAATATATGATGATTTTAATCTGTCAGTTTGTGGGGAATATTTTGAAAAGGAATTTTTGGAAGGCATAATATCTGTTTATGCATCCGAAGATGCCGCTTATAAATGCCTTTCATTAAGGAAAGAAAACCATAATAATCATATAGATGCTAATGATAGGTTAAGATCTCTTCAGGGCTTAGCAGAAAAATATAATATCAGTACAGAACCGTTTTATAAGCTGCCAGTGTTCTGCAAAAACAAGGACTTTGTCGAAAGTAATGCTGCGTATGTAGCGGTCGATACTCCTGAAAAAGCTTTTTGTATTGTTGACGATGATATTTCTGCTCTGGCTGCATACAGAAAAAGCACTGCGCGTATTATTCTCAGTACGTCGGAAGGCAATAAGGCTGAATGTATCGGGAAAAATGCTGACGGTAAAAAGCAATATATCTGGAAGGTGCCAGCAATACGAAAAACTGAAATATTTAACAGCATTGTTGATTACTTCAGTGTCATCAAACAAATTAGAACAATTGCAGATAAAATCAGTTCAGCTTACTCGATACTTGATAAACAGGATCAGCTTTTATTTACATCATGCATTTCAGTCGAACCAGTTTATTATGCAGCAGATATCCCAGAACTTAAAATACGTGATACATACAAACCAGAAGTCTATTTGTATCCAGATAAAACTGCAGATGTCCCATTTCAGATGGATTCAGACAATACAGCTGTACTAGAAATCAGAAATAATGTATTGGCTCCAAAGAGCGCGGGTACAGCGAATGTTATTTTTTATACAGTGATAAATGGTGAAAAAACGATATTTGATAGTAAACCGGTACATATATCGGATATCTGCATAGAAAGCATAACTATAAAGCCGCATAGGCTTGAATTGGATGTAAATGAAAAGAAATCGATCAGCATCACAATTTCTCCACGCAATGTATCTGATTCTCGAATCACATATACGTGTTCAGATTCCGATGTCGCATCACTAGAAGCAAAAAGCGACGGTACTTTTGTAATAACTGCAAATAAAGTTGGTTCCTGCACATTTGAATTTAAGGCTGTAAAAACAGGAGTTGTCGGCAAATGCATAGTTGAAGTTGCCAGTACATTTTCAAAAAGGACTTCTGACAGCATGGAATATTACAGAAAAGGGCTTTTAGCATTTGTGGTATCTGTAATATCAGGATTTATTACAGTTTTAATGAATCCTTTTAAATACGTGTTTTTTATAGCAGCTGGTATTTGCGCCTATAACATGTTAAAGGCATTAGCATTAAAACACCTGGAAGAAAATAAATGCAAAAATACATATACTGTACTGGCCATACTTGCGGTTCTTTTCGTGATTGTAAGTATGACTATTTAGTAAGAGGGAAAGATATGGATAATAAAATTGATTTAGTCGCTATTAAAGAAGAACGAGATCTTATGTTAAGAACCGGACTTTCCATAGCAGACAAGTTTATAAACAAAAAATATCTAATCGATTTGTCCGATTCAGAAGTGATGGAACTTCCCGATTATGAAGAAGAAAAACGTCTGATTCGACTTTTTAGACTGGACAAGCTTATCTATGATGAAAACGAAAATATCAATGATAAGCTGATATCTGTGTATAGTGCTCTGCAGGAAATCAACAGCACAGTTTTTCTGCTTGTTGAAGGAACAGCTAATTCAACGTCCTTTTACATTGGAGTAAAAGAGAAAAATAATATAACTATAGCCGATAAGGTTCTTGAAAAAAGTTTTATTGGCAACTTTCCGGGAAGTACACTTACTCGAATCAACAAAGCATCTGAAATACGAAGAATAGTAGACAATATCGGTCGTACGGAAAATAACGATCTGTGCAAGAATGTTTCCAGCATAACAGTCGTGCCAGCTCCAAGAGATGAAGACAAGGAAAAATTTGTCCAGGGCCTTGAAAAGTATATTGATACCATGCAGGGGCAGATATATAATGCGTTATTTATCGCAGAACCGGTAAATAAGGAACAGCTGGAAGAACGTAAAAAAGGGCTTGAAGAACTATATTCCAGTCTTTCGCCACTTGCAAAGGTATCACTTGCATATGGAGAGAATGAGAATTCTTCTGTTTCAAAAAGCGTGTTTGATAATTTTTCAACATCAGTCAATGAAAGTGTATCAAAAACCATTGGGTTCTCATCCAATGGTAATTTTGGTATGAATAGTGGTTCCAACACAAGTGGAGGACTAAACCTTTTTGGTTTTGGTCTTAATGGCGGCAGTTCAAGTGGATCCAGTCTTGGATTGAGCGGTGGCCCATCGTTTTCGAAAACAACTTCCAAAGGAATTACGGATACTGTAGGGCATGGATCCTCTTATGCTGATACAGCTTCAACCGGTTCTTCAAACACAATGACAATCGAGCAGGAAAATAAAGCAATAACTAATATGCTTGACAAGATCGATGAGCAGTTGGAGAGAATCAAATCCTGTGAAGCATTCGGAATCTGGGAATGTGCTGGATATTTCGTGGCAGAAAGCATAGAAACATCTGCAATGGCAGCAAGTACGTTCAAGGCGCTGATGATTGGAGATGATACGGATGTTGAAAACTCATACTTTAATATCTGGAGTTCGGAAAATAAATCAGGTAATACAAAGAAGGTGCTGGAATACTTAACATGCGGCAGACATCCAGTCATAGAAATAGAACCGCCACAGGGAATGGGAAATCTGTATGCCAAACAGTATGTGACTCCTGGAAATTATATCAGTGGTAAAGAACTGCCTTTATTTTTGGGAGTTCCACACAAGTCAATAGCAGGACTTGCAATTAGTTCCGTGGCTTCGTTTGGAAGAAATGTTATTGTACAAAGCAGAACGAAAGAATCAGAGAAGATCAGAATTGGAAGCATACACCATATGGGAGAGACAGAAAAAACAGAGGTCAAATTAGACCTGGACAGTTTTTCATCTCACTGCTTTATTACCGGTTCTACGGGGTCAGGTAAATCGAATACGGTTTATGGACTGCTGGAAAAATTCATGGAAAACGATATTCCATTTTTAATTGTTGAACCGGCAAAAGGTGAATATAAAGACGTTTTTGGTGCAGTCGAAAACATCAACATTTTTACAACAAACCCTCTGATAGGACAGATGCTTAAATTAAACCCTTTCCGTTTTGATCCGGGGATTCATATTCTCGAACACCTGGACAGACTGATAGAGATTTTTAATGCGTGCTGGGAAATGTATGCTGCTATGCCTGCTATTTTAAAAGACGCGGTAGAAAAAAGCTACATCGAAAAAGGCTGGGATCTTTTAAATTCCATTTATTTAGGTGAAGGAGAGCCTGTATATCCAACATTCAGTGATTTAATGCAGGTTTTACCTAAAGTAATCAATGAATCCAGTTATTCTGCTGATACCAAGGGGGATTATACTGGCGCTCTGGTAACCAGAGTAACATCACTGACTAATGGTATATCAGGCCAGATTTTCTGTGATTCCTATGATATTCCGGACAGCACATTTTTTGATGAAAATACAATAGTAGATTTAAGCCGTGTTGGTTCTACGGAAACAAAGTCATTGATCATGGGAATTCTTGTCCTGAAGCTTTCAGAATATCGAATGGCAAATGCAAATGAATCGAATTCAAAACTTAGACACATTACCGTGCTTGAAGAAGCCCATAATCTTCTGAAAAAAGTTGATTCCTCTGCAGCAGGTGGAAATGTTGTGAAGAAATCTGTTGAAATGATCTGCAACAGTATTGCAGAAATGCGTACGTATGGGGAAGGATTTGTAATCGTTGACCAGTCTCCAACAGCAGTAGATATTGCTGCAATAAAAAATACGAATACAAAGATTATTATGCGTCTTCCAGAAAAGACAGACTGCCAGACAGCCGGAAATGCTGTCGGTCTTAAAGATGAACAGATTGCTGAAATGTCCAAACTTCCAACAGGAATTGCAGTTGTAATGCAGAACAACTGGCTTGAAGCAGTTCTTACTCATATTGATGCATACTCAAACAAATACGAGAAAAAGATAAATCCGGTATTATTTGATGAATTAAGGATACTTCGAGGAAACATAATTGAAGAACTGATGAACCAGTACATCAGAGATAAAGAAATCAGCCTTGAGCATATGTATGACGTAATTGAAAATACTAAGATTGGTTCATTGAAGAAAAAAGAAATGAAGTGCTGTATGAAATATACGCTGTCCCGTCTCGAAAAAGGGAGAGATATTGAATTTTTTACAACTTCTCTTTTAAACATTTCCTGCACGAAAAATCTAATAAAAACTCTGGAATCAAAAATAAAGAAAAATGATCAGCCTGATGAGCATGAGATAAGAGAGTGGAAGAACAGCTTTAGAAAAGAACTTGAAAAATATATTTTACTTCCTCCGGCATACAATAATTCAATTATTCCATATCTGGTTCATGCTCAGAATGTGGAGCAGAACGGGATTGATTATGTAGCTGTGGAACGCAAGCTCATAGAAAAAATGAATAAGCCGTTTTAGATTATAATAAGCTGTTTATAAATTAAATGAATATCATGGAAGATATGCTGCTATAGAAATTTTACGCAGATATCTGACTGATAAAATGAAAGGAAAATGAGAATATGATTAGTAGAATTATAAGGGAAGCAAAAGAAACTGCTGAATTTATAAGTAACAATCGAAAAATGTTTGACCCGCGAAAAAACATTGATAAACAGACTATTCTTTATCTAATAGTAGGGATTTCGTGGTTTCTTCCAGTTTATGTAAATGATGGGAAATTTTTACATATGCATGTAACCGCAATGGGCGGTATCTTGCCTTCCAATTATCCTTTGCCAGGAATTTTGAAATGGGTATTATTTTTTGTTTTGTTGATTTTGTATCTTTTTGTTTTTATTTCTCCACTCTTATTGTACATAAATCACGTATTAGAAAAGCAGGAAAATTCAGGCCAATATGCAAAAAACAACGTGATTATTTGCCTTGTTTACATGGGCTTTTATCAATATATTCTTGCGATGAGGAAAAATACAACTATTATTACTGTTGTTGTAATAACTATTTTGATTTATTGTACTATTTTAAACTTTTCTATTGCAGAAAAAAGCGGTGCTATCATATGGAACAGCAAAACGGAAAAAGCAGATATTGATTTATATGAAAAAGGCAAAAAACCAGTTATTATCTTATCTCTTTTTTTAATAGTTGCATTTATTGTTTTGCCTGTATGTAGTTCTGAGGGAAAGGTAAGCGACTCGTTTTTTAGTCTATCTGGTCCGCCAGAATATGCTAAAACTAACATATCTTTACTTAAATTAGCTAAAGGGTTTGAATATACCTCTCGTTATGAAGATCTTTTTGAAATTACAGAAAGGACAGTGAGCCTATTTGGGATTCCAATTGTGTTTTCCCTATTGATTATGCTTATTGCGATTTTAATAATTCATTACCACAACACTCGGAAACAACGTCCAAACATGCACTTGTTAAATCTTAATGTGTTGTTGTCTGCTATTTATTTAACTTTATTATCATCTGAATTTATAGGATTGATCATCTATCATAGTTCTGATATGACAATCTATTTCTTCTCGATGTTGATAATGGTTATTGCTGCCGTGCTTTTAGTCAAGGAATGTAAAAAGATTGCATCTGTAGATTTTGCCCAGATTGAACCATTATCAAATGCAATCAAAGTTGCATCTGATAAAGTTACAGAAACTACTGAAGTAATTAATCAAAACTTCGGAGAAGACTTACGCGAAGAAAATGAAGCAAAAGAATCTTCTCAGAAGCCGAAACAAAGATTCTGTACTAATTGTGGCGCTGAAATCATGGAAGGAAGCAAATTCTGTACAGAATGTGGTATGCCGATAGAAAATGATAAAAACGAGTAATTATACGAGGAATATGACATGGGAATAGAAAATAATACGCGTGAGATAGAAGTACAAAACCAGGAACTCCAGCGTGCCAATAGAGAACAGATAGAACAGGCAAACCAGGAACACGAAGAGCTTGGCAAAGTTTTAGATGGATTAGACACACTGGATAATGAGGCGGAGCTTGATGAAATAAGCGGAAATGAAGACATAAGTGAACAGGATGATACAGCATCACAACTGGATAAAAATGATAAAATTGAAGACGAGCCTTCTGAACAGTTTGAAACTATAAACAATCCAGTTTATAATGAGGTAGAGAACAATGTTTTCGGTATTAACGATGTAAATCAGGCTGTTAATGCTAAAGAGGCATATGAAGCAGAAATCCGTGATATGAGTCAGGATGAATATCATGACCAGAAGGAACTCGACCAGCGTGTTGAGGAAAATGGTAGTGAGCCGAATATGACAGAGCCTTCGGTATTAGATAATGACTTACATCAAGGAGATGTATCGAATAAAGAGACAGACAAACGTTCTCGATTAGATGAACCAGGACAGGATGCTGTTGATATGGAAAGGTCTACAGAAGAAACTTCAGATAATGATGAGATAGATGGTTCGCTTTCGGATGTATCAACAGTAGATGAATCAAACGTTCAAGAAGTTAAACTTTCAGAACTTCCAGATAACGTTCAGGAATCCTATCGCAAATACGAGTCAGACCCAGAGTCAGATACCGAGAATCCAGAGGATAAACCAGAGGACGAAAATCCTGAGAGCCATTTTTCAAAAGATAATTTTAAACCAGAAAAATCATACGATGCAAGATGTTCACAAGAGTTTTCAGATTTAAAAAACAAAAGCGTTATGCCGGAGGTGTCTATGGGAGAAACGATAGATTCTTCTGAAAGAGTACCTAAAGGAGAATACACAGATAAAGAGAGGTCAGAATTACGAGACGCTAGAGATGCTGTAGAATCACCAAAGAGTGATACAGTTATGCAAAAGGTTGCGGCTATAGATACAGGTGACATAGAGAAGGATTTGAAGTCGTATTTAGATCCTACTGTTTGGGACTCAGATAGAGGAGTGGATACGGGAGTGTCTTGCGATTGTAAAATATATGGATTTGTATCAAAGGCAGAAGACACAACACCGTTTACTACTACGCCGCAAGAATGTTATGATAACTTGAGATTAGATTATGAGGGTACAAAGTATACAAATCCTGATCAATCAGTTTATGTCGTTAGATATACGGGTGATACGGGACAATATGACATCCCATATAGCAAAGAATTTGGAGGAACTCGCTCAGATGGACAACCATTTACTGGAAACGGTTATACGGGTAGTTCTAAACATGTTATTCCAGAGTACGTTTCGAATGGGACAACTCCTTCTTCTGGAGAGATTTATAGAGTAAATCCAGATGGTCTAGAAGAAGCGGTTGCATATTATAATAAAAAAGAAAAGGTGTTTACACTGTATGATTAGAGTGAGGTGTTTTGATGTTAGTAGAATATAATAATAGTGTTTATAATGCGGATATAAAAGGCGATATGGTCAATATATGGAAATACGTACCAGTCGACGGATTTGAAAGAATTCAGACACGAAGAGGTACAGTATACTATGAAAGTTTTATTCCAAAAGCTGAGGTTAAAGAATTCTTTTCAGTAGCATTTTTTGTGGAAAAGGATAATAGAAGGTATATCATTAATTCATTACAGGGTGACAAAATGACCATAATGTGTGATGATATGGAATTTGCTATTGCAAATGGTTTTAAAGAAATTGAGCATGGAGTGTGGGCAAAGACTGTTGATAAATCCTTTTCCGATTCATTTATTTTGATTAAATATATCCAGAATAGTGACGAAAAGGTAGAGATTTCTTTAAAAGTTAGAGAATTTCTTGACTGTTGGAAAAAATATATAGTGGAATTGAACAAATAACATTATGGTACGAGAAAAAATCGACCATTGTATTTAGAATTTCCACCCCGGGAGTCGGGTGGGGGTGGACTTGGAATGGTACACAAGGAAAACTGAATAAAATTGTTAAGCTAATGAAATTGTTACAACTGGTATAAAATCAAGGCTTTCAGAGATTAGGTCTCCGGGAATGTAAAAATTCTCGGAGATTTTTTGTGTTCACTTAGTGTAAGTAGGGTAAGCGTCAATTTTCTGACATATACTACTTGTATTAAAAAAATGCGAGGTTATTAAAATGAGATTGCTTAACATTCCAAGTTACAAGATGCTATAAATGAGTACAATAATCCGGAGTTAACAGCTGAGGAAAATGATTTACTGCGTGGAGAATTCCAAAAAGAATATGACAGAAATAATTGGCCAGCGGAAGAATATACACATGAGCCAGGTAAAACATATTATGGAGATATTGCGGAAGCGTTTGGCAGCGGAGGAGGGACTCAGCTTGAGTTGCCTATGTCTGTTGAAAGCTTGAAGGAACTAGGAATGATACATGAAATATAGGAGGATTAAACGGTGAATAGAGAAGAGTTTTATAGAATTGTTAAGACAGAAGGGTTAAATAAATATAATATAGGTGATTCAGTAGAAATTCCTAAAGCAGCTAATGTTATAGGATGCACGAACGAGAATGGTTGGATTGTATATGAAACAGATGAGAGAGCTGGATTTCATGTTATTTCTCGCCACAGTTCAGCAAGCGAGAGTTTAGAGGCGCTTCTTAATGAATTAAGAAATAAAAAGAGAAAAGAGGAAATATTCAAGAAACTACGTCGAAAATAAGAATATTAATTTGATAAAAGATTCAGATTTATAACGTAATATATTTTTTCTCATATTTCAGCCAGTGATCATTGGAAAAGGTCACTGACTGTATTTTATTGAAAAATTTATTTATTTTTTTGTAATCAGTTTTTTCGTACCCTAAGAATATATGAAGGTGGAGCAGATCAATTTAATACTGCATTACCAGAATATATGTTAAAGAGAATTGGTGTCGAATATTAGGAGGTATAAAATCATGACATTTAATGAACTGTTAGAAGGAAAGGGTATAAAAAAAGGACTCCATTTAAGGAATCCTAATGTTTTATGTCATATTTTATCCGATTTCTCTAGTATAAGTATACACAATTTTTGAAAGAGATTATAATCCCAACAATTGCTTCTTCTTCAAATCAAACTCTTCTTGTGTGATAATGCCCTCATCGAGCAGCTTCTTAAATTTTAATATTTCGTCAGCCGCAGAGACTTCATCATGAGGAGAACTCTCAGATTTCTGAGATTGCGCTATAATACTTAAGACAGATAATGCCTCTTGGGCCATAGGATAAATCATCTTATACAAAGCTCCATTCTTCTTTGTTTCTGCCTCAATAAAATTAACATACACTATCGGTGTTTTCATATCGTTTAAGGTAATTTTAATCTGAAGCTTCGAACAGGTAGCTTTATGCTTGTGCCCTGTAGAAGCACCTACCACAGCACCTACTCCACCAAATAACGCACCTCCAACAAGGGCTCTTCCTACACCGCCCTTCTCGATACTATTTCCATCCTCAAGCAATTCATATTCGGCAATTGCTGAATAATCAAAAATCTGCAGGTCACAAATCTTGCCTGTAAAACTGGTTTTTGGAATTGCAATTTTTTTATTTGCATCATCAAATTGGATGAATTTACCTATCTTTTTTGTGGCAGAAAAGGCTTCAACTTCCTCTTGATGCTTTTCCTGCTTCTGATCCTCCGCACCTACAATTCGTTGCAGTTCTTCTAAAGGGTACTTCTTCAATTTTATAAGTAGAATTTTATTCGCTGCCAGTTTCTTCGCACAATTCTTGCATACATAGACACCGTTGTATTTGGCAGAACTCTTTGACATAGCCCCCGTTGGAGTTCCACAAATCGGGCAATCCTCTGTATTAAATATTCCCATGACACAAAACCTCCTTATCACGTATTAACCTTATGCATATTATAAATGTTTTCAATCCTTATTAACAGCTTTTTCATCCTTTTTTCATGCGCACAAGTTGAAGCTCAAACTGAAGCTAACTTGTTTAGAATTAAGAAACAAATCGAATTGAACTAGATCTTATGAAAAAGTATTTCATAAGACGTTTATTGAACTAAAAAAAGCAAGAATCTTTAAAAGAAATCTTGCTTTGTATGTTACCAGTTTTGTACGTAAACTTCTACTGAATCGTGGTCTGGAAGTTCATTTGATAATGGATTAATTTCAAATGCCTCTGTAGAACCAGCTTCTATATCGTTTAAATAAGTAGTTTCAGCAAATACTGATTTGTCACCAGATTTGTGAATAGCTGTAATAGCTATTCCGTCTAAATCTTTTTTACCCTTATAAGTAACTTCACCTGTTAATTTAGCACATGTATACTCTTGAGGAACTTCGGTAATATTCGTTGTTTCAAACACATTAGATTTAATTGCTTTTCTTGATGTGAATTTAGGTTTTTTTGCTTTAATTTCCACTGTTGTTGCAGGAGTATCACCTGTATCCATCATACTTGTTAGTACAACTGTATCTTTAGGAGCAATAGACATACCAGTTTGAGAACTTGAACCTAATACATTTCCTGATTCATCTTTTACTGTAGCTGTAATAACTGGGAAATCAATGCTTTTCTTTTTGTCATTATTCTTAATTTTTGCCCAGAAATAAACATAAGCTGTATCACTGTATTCATCCGTTGGTTGTACATAGTAACCACTATCAACAATTTCCAGTTTTGAAGCAGATTTCTTTTGCTTTTTTGCTTGAATTGTTGTTGCCTCCACATTAGTAGTTACAGGTACAGATAAACCTGTGACCATTGCACCGCAAACAACGCATGCTGCGATAACCTTTTTAATAGCACTTTTCATACATAACCCTCCATAATCGCATATATGTATGCGCATTCATTAATTAAATTATATCACAAACATAACCAAAATAATATCTGAGTAAAAAAAGAGCTGGCAGAAAGTGTTAAACGCCAGCTCTAGGAATTAGAAGTGTTGGATGATTTAACAAGGGTTATGATTTACGGCTCATCCAACAAAACCTAGTATAACAGTGTGTTATGCGTTTTTTCAACAACAATTTCAGCTTCTTGCTTAGTCTTAAATAACTTGGTTATTCTAATTCTAGTTCCTGCTGGAGTTTCATTGTCATTGAATTTAATCGTACAAAAGCCTCCACCAGTACGAATCACAGTAGCTTCTCGGACATGATATCCATTCGATATGAAGAAGACAATGTCGTTAACATTATATTTATTCATATACATCCACCTTATCCCTAATGTAATTCAATCGTATCCTCAACTCTCCAATTTTTCAACCTCAAATTGCGGTCTGATACTTTTAACAATGAGTGATTTTCAACCACACACATAAAACAAAGAAAGCAAGCAACTAACACAAATTTCTATTTCTTGTGCCAATGCTTGCTAAGCTTTATTCATATTTTTCAACCTCAAAATGCGCTTACCCGGAATATGGACAAATTATTTGTACGGATGTGGAGTGATTCGAAAAAATGATAGATATGTTTATCTTGAAACAGATCAAGAAAGAGGTTATATCTCTGTTGTAAAAGAGTTTGAGAATAACGAATCGCTGGAACAGTATATTTGTAATCGATTTACTATTATAGCAAACGCATCTAGGGATAGTAATTCAAAAGAAGAAATGGCTGTCAGATTTGTTCAGCAAAAATATAAGTATTCAGAAAAGCAGTCAAGAAGAATGGTTGCTCAAATTGCTAAACACAAAGAGATATTTGAAGAATTCTTTAATTATATTAGAGTAAGCAAGTTATGCAAAAAAGACGGTACACAAGTATCCATAGGCGGTTATACTGCAGAAAAGTTAATGAACGAAAATAATTTAACAGCATTAGGTGCATATAATTACCTTGTGTATTTATTGGAAGAACCAGAAGAAGCTTTAAAAGATTTAAAAAAAGGACTTCCAAAGAAATAGTTCTCTTCACCCCCGAGGAGCTCGGGAGGGCACTGAAAAACATACCATTTTTATTTTGACTTTAATAATAAAAGATAAAATCCATCAGAGTTTTTATGATTCTGGTGGATTTTTTGTTAGACGAAATATAAATTGCTTGTCTTTTTCGTAAGCGTCAAATAAATAAGCGATTATAAATAATTGATGAATTCAATACAATGTAAACGCACCATAGCGAGTACTAATGAAGAACCCAAACGAAAGACCCTAAAAAACTTTGAATACCCGTGAAATTCTGGAGGTCTATTTTTATGCGTATTGAAGAAATGAAGAATGTCGATATCGGAACCGTGGATCCTGAGAGCTTGGTAAGCGTCAATTTTCTGACATATACTACTTGTATTAAAAATGCGAGGTTATTAAAATGAGATTGCTTAACATTCCAAAAATGTATAAAGAAGAATTGTTGTATTCATATTTGCTCCGCCTGGCTGAGGCAAACGGATTTACAAACCCAAAAACTTTTTTCAATCATAGAGGAATTTTCCCTGATAAGGACGATACCAAACTCAGATTGGACTCCTTAGAAGATATCAGTTTTCTACTTCCGCGATTATCATCATATTATACCGGTGCAGAAATTATTGCTGACCATACAGTGTTGCCAGCATATCTGCCATTTATGAGTAAGGTGAAGCAGTACCTGACTGTTAATGCGATGATACGTAAGAAACGTGACTATCCAAACATTGTAGGACATATTATGGCAGGATATATTGATGATATTTATGTGTGTCCGGATTGTCTAAAAGAAGGACATTATTTAAGGCGTGGACATCATCTGTATGGTGTAAAAATATGTCATAAACACAGAACGCCGCTTATGAAAATAATAAGAGACAGAAAAGGAATGGCTGAACGGTTCGAACCGGTTACCGGTTTTGATTTAGAGGAACAGGTCAAATATGCTAAGTTTGCGGATGAACTGCTAAAGGCTAATATCAGCGCGAATCTTTATACTGTAAGACAGGCATTAGGTGCAAAAGCGAAAGAAGAGCCTGATCTTGAGGATAGATATCTTTGTATTATGACGAAACTTAGTTTTGAAAATCCAGAGGCATTAGCTTCTCGCATGTATAAAGAATCTACAATGATGAGGAATATCATTCTGGGAGAACGTTTCAATATTCTTATGTGTTGCGCATACGCTCTGTTCGGAGACGTTGAATCTTTCCGGAAAGCAGTAGAAAAGCAGGGGAAGTATATCGTTCCAGAAGGATATACGGTTGTCGATAAAAGAGGCATGATTCTTGAACTGAAACATAAAGCGTGTGGAACAACATTTGCTGCAACTGCATACGGGATAGAATCTGGATGGTCATGTCCCTGTTGCATGGAAAAGGATGAAGGGAAAATTTTTGATAAGATGATCCAGATTTCATCAAACGGCAGGTTTACAACAAATGCAAAACTTACCGGGTGGAAGGAGGAAATGGAATTCTTCGATTACAGGAGGAGAGAAAGCTTTGTGAATACTCCGTATCAGGTACTGAAGATGGTTCCGGACGATATCAGAAACGGTACCTGCGAGACAACTCCGTTTGATGAGGTTGCAGCTAAGGTGCGAAGCTATGGTCCGTTTACGCTTTCTTCCTATACGAAAGGCATTGAGGATGTAGTGATCACACATGACACCTGCGGGCATGAGTTTAGTGGACGTATCCATGCGTTTTACAAGGAACCTAGATGTCCGGTATGCAAAATACGCAAGGATAAATGGCTGCTGCATTTCGTGGAGGAAAGAACTTCCGGGCAATACAGCTTATTAGGTTTTCATAATGATGAAGCGGAATTATTGGATATGGATACGCGTGAAGTATTCAATATTGATAAGAAGAACCTTCTGAAAAGCCTGGGAAGTGGCGTATCAACAAACGCACTGCCAGTGACGAAGTATAACGAAGTGAGTCTGGATGGCTATGATTCTATGCATGCAAAAGTTGCAGTCTATCTTTTTACTCATTATCAGGAGAATGAGGACATCGACATCACAAGACAACAGATTGAAAATATTGATATTGAGCAGCTGAAGATAATCTTTATGATCCTGAAAAAGAGAGGATATCTTGTTTCAAGAAGAATAGGTATCTATAGATTGAATATCTCTTCGGAAAAGCTGAAGCAGAAAACGGCAAAATCTGTGATACGAGAGTATATCAGTGAAACATATAAAATTGGAGATACATTTACTCTTAAGGAACTTCTGGGAAAAGAAGATATCAAATACAGAGCATTTGTAAAAGCACTTGGTGTTATGAGAGATAACGGTGAGATTGATATAGTAAAGCCTGGTATTTATAAGATAAAAGCATTTGCAGTTGAATATTTCTGATACACACTCAGGGCTCTGTTTTTAGAAAACATATTTACAATTGTAGATTATGTTGTTATATTTATGTAAAAGAAAGGACTTAACGAGAATTAGAATTGAAGGTTAACACTAGCTCTTTTTTATCCTTATGATCATCAAAAAAGGAACCGGTTGACATTTGATTCTTTATTGTATTCTGTAATTCTGTTTTCAGCCATGGCAGGTCTACCTGCATAGCGAATGAAGTAGTTTATGCAGCCTTGAATATCTTTACTATTTTTATTAGATGAAGCATTGTTTGAATCGTTGTCATCTGATTTGAACTTGACATAGACATAGAATCCTTTGGGATGCTTCTTATAGAGTCTGTTCTTTTCTTCAGGTTTCTTTAATCCACCAGCTTCCTGGATGAGTCGAATTAGTTCAAACTGAAAAGTATTTCTAAGCTTCGTGAAATTGAAATGATGAAAAGTTTTGATTTTGTCTTTTTTAAGGAATAGATCAATTCAGGGATAAGGCAATGGATGTGTGGATTCCATTTAAGGTCCTTTCCAAAAGTATGTATAGTGGCAATCATACCAAACTCATTATGAACAGGAATGTTTTTGAATATATAGTGGGTATCAGATAGCTTTTTCTTTTTGAGTTTATCGGCAAGAGATTTATTGGTGAGAATGGAAATGGTGTTTCTAGAAGCAACAAACAATAGATTGAGTCGAGTGCGATCCTGTCTGAACCAGTTTCTAAGTTCTTCAGGAATAGTAAATACAATGTGTC
>ERZ791702.181-NODE-181-length-39464-cov-88.8481_pt1 | contig 39464 bp, 34 predicted proteins | sample MGYA00510050_ERZ791702 | MGnify/ENA primary metagenome ERZ791702 (study PRJEB30046, sample SAMN00715230) | human gut metagenome | study: EMG produced TPA metagenomics assembly of the A metagenome-wide association study of gut microbiota in type 2... | reverse complement strand
TGTGATGGTTCTTCCATCAGGCAACTGAACACTTTTTGTAATTACGTTCATCTAAATTAAAAAACTTATTGTTTTGTCTAACATCTAAAATATCTAAAACGCTGCAAAGATACCTCTTTAATTATTAATAAACAAATAAATCAGCAATTATTTTCCACTTTTTTAAATAATTTATCTATAGAAGGTGCATTATTCGCAATTTTATTACTATCTTTGCACTCGATAATTTTGCAAAATAATAAAATTCATGAAGATAACTAGACTCTTTTCAGTGGCAGCGATTATGGTAGCTGCACTGGCTTTGACTTCTTGTAACAACAAGAAATTCCACATCAACGGCAATATCACAGAGGCTCAGGACTCTATGCTCTATCTGGAGAACATCAGCCTGAACGGTCCTGTGAAAATCGACTCTGTGAAACTGGGCGAGGATGGTGCCTTTGCCTTCGACGAGGCTGCCATGGACTCTGTTACCCCAGAGTTCTACCGCTTACGCATCGCCAACCAAACCATCAATCTTTCCATCGATTCTACAGAAACCGTCAAGGTAAAGGCGGCTTATCCGCAGATGAGCTTCAAATACGAAGTGGAAGGTTCTGAAAACTGCAACAAGATCAAGGAGTTGTCTCTTAAGCAGATGACTCTCCAGAGCAATATCAACGGGCTCGTGAAAGATCCTAACATCGGCAACGATTCTATCGAATCCATCGTAGGCCGCATGCTCCAGGCTTACAAACAGGACATCAAAACCAACTACATCTTCAAGGAGCCAATGAAGGCATACGCTTACTATGCGCTCTTCCAAACGGTACAGTTGGGCAATGTGAATACACTTATCTTCAACCCTCGCAACAACAAAGACGACGTGAAGGTATTTGCTGCCGTAGCAACCAGTTGGGATACCTACTATCCTGGCGCTGAGCGTGGCAAGAACCTCCACAATATCGCCATCGAGGGAATGAAAGACATCCGCATCATCGAGAACCAGATGGCACAGCAGCAGATTGAGGCCAGCAAGGTGAGCGTAAACGGATGCATCGAACTTGCACTTCAGGACAACAAGGGACAGGTACGCCGCCTCTCCGACCTCAAGGGCAAGGTGGTACTGCTCGACTTCCATCTCTTCGCCAGCAAAGAGAGCACCAAGCGCATCATGATGTTGCGTGAACTCTACAACAAGTATCATGCTGCCGGACTGGAGATTTATCAGGTATCAGTAGACCCTGACGAGCACTTCTGGAAGACCTCTACCGCTGCCATCCCTTGGATTTGCGTACGCGATGAAGATGGCATTCAGGGCAAAAGTCTGGCTCTCTACAATGTCCAGAGCATTCCTACCTTCTTCCTGATTGACCGCACCAACACCCTGCAGGCACGTGATGCACAGATTAAGGACATAGAGGCAGCCATCAAGAACCTTCTTTAAGATAACCAGAAGATAACCAGGAGTTAGAAGTTTGGAGAGAACAGTTTCGGCTTTTCATCTTCCAGCTTCTAACTCTTATTCTTTAACGTCAGTTCTGTATCTGCTTTCAAGATAACATAGATGGCAATATCTGAATACGAACCATACAAGGAACTTAAGAACAAAAAACGATAAACTTTTAAACCCTAAAAAATGAATAAGAAATTTTTAGCAATGGCAGCCTTGGCACTTATCACAACAGGAGCACAGGCTAAAGTAAAGTTGCCACACATCTTGGGTGACAACATGATTTTACAGCAAAACACAGAGGCTAACCTTTGGGGATGGGACAAACCAGGAACCACAGTAGAGGTAACCACCTCATGGTCTGGGCAGAAATATTCTGCCAAGACCGGAAAGGATGGCAAATGGGCTATCAAAGTACAAACCCCGAAGGCGAGCTACACCCCACTCTCCATCACTTTCGATGATGGCGAAAAGACCACTCTCAACAATGTGCTGGCAGGAGAAGTATGGGTTTGTGCAGGTCAGAGCAACATGGAGATGCCTGTAAAAGGATTCGGCAACTGCCCTGTAGAAGGTTACAACAAGGCGGTGCTCGAAGCAAACCAGTACAAAGGCGTACATTACGTAAAGAATCCTAGCGTAATGAGCAGTAAGCCGTTAGATGATGCCAACTGCGAATGGAAGGAGGTTAACCCGGAAACCGTAGGCGATGCATCTGCTACAGGATACTTCTTTGCACAGGTAATAAACAAGACTCTTGATATTCCGGTAGGTCTGGTCATGGCAAACAAGGGTGGAAGCCGTGTAGAAAGCTGGCTCGACCGCGACTACCTGAAGAAGAACACCAAGGAAGATCTCGACTCTGTAAAGATGACCAAGAACCCTAAGTTTAAGTGGGATTTCCTCTACCCTCTTCTCTGGGGTAACGGAACTTTCCACCCTATCCTCAACTATAGCGTAAAGGGTATTCTCTTCTATCAGGGATGTTCTAACGTGGGCGACCCGGGCGGCCAGTATACCAAACGTCTTGCCGACCTCGTTGCCCAGTGGCGCAGAGACTTCAAGCAGGGCGAACTGCCATTCTATTTCGTACAGATTGCACCTTATCATAATGGCGACGTAAATGGCGATTGGGGACCTAAGCTCCGTGAACAGCAGTTCAATGCAGCCAAGGTGATTCCAAACAGCGGCATCGTCTGTACCGAAGACCTGGTTTACCCATACGAGGTTGAGCAGATTCATCCATGTCAGAAACAGCCTGTAGGCGAACGTCTTGCACTCCAGGCACTCAGCAATACCTATGGCATGAAGGGACTCTTCAGCGAGAGCATGACCTTCAAGGAGATGAAGATTGTAGGTGATACAGTAAAGGTGCATTTCGACAACACCTACGGAGCCTACAACCGCTTTGAAGGTATCGAAGGTTTCGAAGTTGCAGGCGAGGACAAGGTATTCCATAAGGCTACAGCCAAGCACTTCTGGCAGGAAGGCAACGATCCTTGGAACGAGTGCGTCATCGTAACCAGTCCTGAGGTAAAGAAACCGGTAGCCCTTCGCTACTGTTTCCGCAACTTCCAGCTCGGCAATATGGCAAATGCAGGCAACCTGCCTCTCTTCCCTTTCCGTACAGATAATTGGTAAATAACAGATAACCAGCGGCCAATCTTTGTTCAGCAGTCAAAGACCGGCCGCTTTTCAATTATAACATGAAGATAAATTCTTTTCCATAAAACATCAATCATTATACATTAATCATAATATGAGTCACGTATTAGATAAGTTTCAGTTTTGCCCGGTTTGCGGCTCTAATCATTTCGAAATCAACAATATCAAGAGCAAGAAGTGTAAGGACTGCGGATTCTCTTATTACCTCAATCCAAGCAGTGCTACGGTAGCTCTCATACTCAACAGTAAGGAAGAGCTCCTGGCAGTAAGGCGCAAGAAAGACCCAGCCAAGGGGGCACTCGATTTGCCAGGCGGTTTCGTTGACATGGATGAAACAGGTGAAGAAGGTATGGCAAGAGAGGTAAAAGAGGAAACCGGACTGGATGCAACTGAGGTTAAGTATCAGTTCAGCTACCCAAACCTCTACCTTTACTCAGGTTTCATGGTTCATACCCTCGATATGTTCTATGAAGTGAAGGTGAAAGACGACACTCATATAGAAGCAATGGACGATGCAGAAGAATCATTCTGGATACCATTGAGCAGACTCAATCCTGATGAGTTTGCATTCGATTCCATACGCAAGGGGCTCCATCGTTATTTGGAAACAAAATTGGGGTAAAAAGGGTTCAATACAGCCAAATATGGCTCCCAAACATTAAAAAAACCAAAAAAAACACCATATAATAAGGTATAAGCAAAAAGTTTACTTACTTTTGCCAACCGAAAAAATTGTGTATAAGCTTATGCAAGAGAATTTAGTAATCGTCGAGAGCCCTGCGAAGGCTAAAAAGATCGAAGAGTTTTTAGGTAAGGATTATAAGGTTATGTCTTCTTACGGTCATATCCGTGACCTGAAGAAGAAGGAACTTAGTATAAACGAGAAAACCATGGAACCTGATTATGAGATTCCAGAGGAAAAGAAAAAACTCGTTACAGAATTGAAAACGAATGCGAAGAAAGCCAAGAAAATCTGGTTAGCATCCGATGAGGACCGCGAGGGAGAAGCCATCAGCTGGCACCTTTGCGAAGTACTGGGATTGGATGAGGAGAAGACAAACCGTATTGTCTTCCACGAGATTACCAAACAGGCTATTCTTGACGCAATCAAGAACCCACGCCATCTGGACATGAACCTGGTGAATGCCCAGCAGGCACGTCGTGTACTCGACCGACTGGTAGGTTTCAAGCTTTCTCCTATCTTGTGGAGAAAGGTTAAGCCAGCCCTTTCTGCAGGTCGTGTACAGAGTGTTGCTGTCCGTCTGATAGTAGAACGTGAGCGTGAAATCCAGAAGTTCCAGAGTGTTCCATACTATCGCGTTACCGCTATTTTCGCCCTGATCAGCGACAGCGGCAATGCAACAGAGGTAAAGGCAGAACTGGACCAGCGTTTCAATACCCACGAAGAGGTTGAAGCTTTCCTTGAGAAGTGTAAAGACGCTAAGTTTATGGTTGAATCTGTAACCAAAAAGCCTTTAAAGCGTTCTCCTGCACCACCTTTCACTACTTCTACTCTACAACAGGAGGCAGCACGCAAGCTTGGTTTCACCGTTGTACAGACCATGATGATAGCCCAGAAACTTTACGAAAGCGGACGCATCACTTATATGCGAACCGATAGCGTAAACCTCTCTACGCTCTGTTCCAACGCCAGCAAAGATGAGATTATCAGAGAATATGGCAAGGAATACAGCCAGACTCGTGCCTACCACACCAGTTCAAAGGGTGCACAGGAAGCGCACGAGGCTATCCGTCCTACATATATGAATGAACCAACCATCGAAGGAACCGCTCAGGAGAAGCGCCTTTACGAACTCATCTGGAAGCGTACCATCGCATCTCAGATGGCTGACGCACAACTCGAAAAGACAACCATCAACATCAATATCGGCAACACAAGCGAAAAGTTTGTTGCTACCGGCGAGGTTGTTTCATTCGATGGTTTCCTCAAGGTTTATCTCGAGTCAACCGACGATGAAGAGCATGCTGAGGATTCTTCCCACATTCTTCCTGCCCTGAAAGAAGGCGATGAATTGCAGCGCAGAGAAATCCTTGCTACAGAGAAGTATTCTCTGGCTCCTGCAAGATACACCGAGGCCAGTCTGGTGAAGAAACTGGAAGATCTCGGCATCGGCCGTCCATCTACCTATGCTCCAACCATCAGTACCATCCAGCAGCGTCAATACGTAGTAAAGGGTGACAAGACGGGTGAAGAGCGCACATTTACCATAGATTCTCTGAAGGGCATCAAGATAACCCAGAAGTTGAAGAAAGAGATGGCAGGCTCTGAAAAGGGCAAGCTTCTGCCTACTGATATCGGCATCGTAGTAAACGATTTCCTGATGGAGAACTTCCCGAACATCATGAACTACAACTTTACGGCAGACGTAGAGAAGAAGTTTGATGATATTGCAGAAGGAAAGACCGAATGGACCAACTGGATGAAGGATTTCGACAAGGGCTTTGAGCCTGAAGTGAAGGAAGTCCTGGAAGCCCGCAACCAGCACAAAGCCGGCGAGCGCAATCTCGGAAATGATCCAAAGACAGGAAAGCCAGTATTCGTCAAGATTGGCCGTTTTGGACCTGTGGTACAGATTGGTTCTGCTGAGGATAAGGACAAGCCTCAGTTTGCCCAGTTGCCATCAGACAAGAGCATAGAAACCATCACCCTGGAAGAGGCTTTGGAACTCTTCAAGCTGCCAAGAGAACTCGGTGATTATGAAGGCATTACTGTAACAGTTGGTTCTGGCCGCTACGGCCCTTACATCCTCCATAACCGCAAGTATGTTTCTATTCCAAAGGAGGATGATCCGCTGACCATCACCCTGGATAGAGCCATCGAACTGATCAAGGAAAAGCGCGAAGCCGAAGAGAAGCGCCATCTCAAAGTTTTCGATGAGGACGATAAGATGGAAATTCTCAATGGCAAGTATGGTCCATACATTGCTTACGACGGCAAGAATTACCGCATTCCAAAGGCAAAACATGAGAGTGCAGAGGAGCTTACATACGAGGAGTGTATGGAAATTATCAAAGCTGCTCCAGAACCAAAGGCTAGAGGCAGAAAGAAATCATAAACATGCCTCATTGACATAGAAACAGAAGAAAATGAAGTCAATCATCATCATAGGATACATGGGCGCCGGCAAGACAACGGTCGGCAAAGCCCTCGCCAAAGACCTTGGCGTTATGTTCTACGATCTCGACTGGTATATCGAGAGCCGAATGCGCAAAACCGTTAAACAGATCTTCGACGAAGTTGGAGAAGAGGGATTTCGCAAGATAGAGCACAATATGCTACACGAAGTGGCAGAGTTTGAAAATGTAGTGGTAAGTTGCGGAGGAGGAACACCATGTTTCTTCGACAATATGGACTACATGAACCAACTTGGCGAAACGTTTTACCTGAAGGCATCTCCAGAAACCCTTCACGCTCATCTGAAGATGGGCAAAGGCGTACGCCCTCTGCTGCTCAACAAAACACCGGAAGAGGTAGACAAGTTTATCCATGAGCAGCTGAAACTTCGAGAGCCTTATTACGAGAAGGCAAAACACATCATCGATATCAACGTGATGGACAATTATGATAAAATCAACGCTATTGTTCAGCAGATCAGAGACCTGCTGAACATATAGCCGTATCTAATAAAGTAATATATAATAAAGGTAACAAACAAAACTGATTTCCAGCAAGCAAGATTAGAAAATGAAGAAATGGACTATTGAAGACTCGAAGGAGCTCTACAACATCTGTGGTTGGGGTACTTCTTACTTTGGCATCAACGACAAGGGTGATGTCTATGTAACTCCATGCAAGGACAATACGCAGATAGACCTGCGCGACATCATGGACGAGTTGGCATTACGCGACATCAACGCTCCCGTACTGCTCCGTTTCCCAGACATCCTCGACAACCGCATCGAGAAGACAGCCAGCTGTTTTCAAAAGGCAAAGGAAGAGTATGGATACAAGGGAGAAAACTTTGTCATCTATCCTATTAAGGTGAACCAGATGCAGCCGGTCGTTGAGGAGATTATCTCTCACGGCAAGAAGTTCAACCTCGGACTGGAGGCTGGCTCTAAGCCTGAACTCCACGCCGTCATCGCCGTGCAGGCACAGAGCGACTCGCTCATCATCTGTAACGGCTACAAGGACGAGAGCTACATCGAACTTGCCTTGCTGGCTCAGAAGATGGGCAAGCGCATCTTTATCGTAGTAGAAAAGCTCAATGAGCTGGATATCATCGAAAAGGTAGCCAAAAAGCTCAACGTAAAGCCAAACATCGGTATCCGCATCAAACTGGCTTCTTCAGGCTCAGGCAAATGGGCAGAAAGCGGCGGCGATGCATCTAAGTTCGGCTTGACCAGCGCAGAACTGCTCACAGCCCTCAAGAAGATAGACGAGATGGGATTCCACGACTGTCTGCGCCTTATCCACTTCCATATCGGAAGTCAGATTACCAAGATTCGCCGCATTCAGACTGCTCTCCGTGAGGCAGCCCAATTCTATATTAGCCTCCACAAGATGGGCTACAATGTAGATTTCGTAGATTGCGGTGGCGGACTCGGTGTAGATTACGATGGCACCCGCTCTTCCAGCAGCGAGAGTTCCGTAAACTACTCTATCCAGGAGTATGTAAACGACTGTGTCTATACATTCGTAGATGCAGCCAACAAGAGCAATATCGAGCACCCTAACCTCATCACCGAGAGCGGCCGCTCGCTCTCTGCCCATCACTCAGTCTTGGTCATCGATGTCTTGGAAACCGCTTCCCTGCCAGAGATGCCTGAGGAGTTTGAGGCGAAGGAGACCGACCACCAGCTGGTGAAGGATCTTTATGAGATATGGGACAACCTGAATCCTCGCAACATGCTGGAAGACTGGCATGATGCCGAGCAGATTCGCGAAGAGGCCTTGCAGCTCTTCTCTCACGGCATCGTAGATCTGAAGACCCGTGCAGAGATTGAGGCAATGTACTGGAGCGTGTGCCACGAGATCAACAATCTTGCCAAGCACATGAAGCATGTACCTGAGGAGCTCAGAGGATTGGATAAAATTCTTGCCGACAAGTATTTCTGCAACTTCTCTCTGTTCCAGAGCCTGCCAGACAGTTGGGCTATCGACCAGCTCTTCCCTATCATGCCTATCCAGCGTCTGAACGAGCGTCCTACCCGCAACGCTACCTTGCAGGACATCACCTGCGACAGCGACGGAAAGATAGCCAACTTCGTAACCGATGGTCATATCGGCAACGTTCTCCCTCTTCATCCATTGAAGAAGAACGAGCCATACTATCTCGGTGTGTTCCTTGTAGGTGCCTACCAGGAGATTCTGGGCGACATGCACAATCTCTTCGGCGACACCAATGCTGCCCACATCTCTGTAAAGGACGGCAAATATTGCATCGACCAGATATTCGACGGCGAGACCGTAGAGGAGGTATTGGATTACGTACAGTACAATCCGAAGAAGCTCGTCCGCCAGTTGGAGCAGTGGGTAACCAAGAGTGTGAAGGAAGGCAAGATTTCGCTCGATGAAGGCAAGGAATTCTTGGGCACCTATCGCAATGGTCTCTTCGGATACACTTATCTTCAATAAGAATTAACAGTTGATAGTTAATAGTTTACAGCAAGATTGCCCTATAAACTATTAACTATAAACTATAAACTAAACTTAAAGATGGAAAAAGTAACAGTAGTAAAGGTAGGCGGTGCCATCGTTGAAGACAGCGAGCAGCTGGCACAGCTCTTGAAGGATTTCGCAGCCATTCCTGGCAAGAAAGTATTGGTACATGGCGGTGGCCGCCGTGCCACTAAGGTAGCCGCAGCCCTCGGCATCGAGAGCAAGATGGTGAACGGCCGCCGCATCACCGATGCAGACATGCTGGAAGTGGTAACCATGGTTTATGGCGGTCTGGTCAACAAGAACCTGGTTGCCAAGCTCCAGGCTAACGGCGTGAATGCTCTCGGTCTGACCGGTGCTGATATGGACGTAATCCACAGTCACAAACGCCCGTTGAAGGACGGTATCGACTTCGGATTCGTGGGCGATGTAGAGCGTGCCAACGGCAAGATGCTCCAAACCCTGATTAATGAAGGCATTACTCCAGTGATGGCTCCATTGACCCATGACGGCAAGGGCAATATCCTCAACACCAATGCCGACACCATAGCCAGCGAGACTGCCAAGGCTCTGGCTCCTTACTACGATGTGACATTGATATATAGTTTTGAAAAGAAAGGCGTGCTCAGTAATCCTGAGGATGACGACAGCGTGATTCCAGTGATTACCCATGCCGATTTTGAGAGATACAAAGCAGATGGTACCGTGGCAGGCGGCATGATTCCTAAGTTGGAGAATGCCCTTGCAGCCATTGATGCTGGTGTGAAAGAGGTGATTATCACCCTTGCTACCGCCATCGACGGAAAGCACGGAACAGTGATTAAGTGAAGAACGAAGAGTGAAGAGTGAAGAATTCATCACCTTTTTTCTTAACAAGAGTTAAAAATAGAAATAATTTAAGATTGGTTGTAACTTTCTTATAACATAGTCGTCATTAATTATAGAGGGATGAAAGAAATCAGTTTCCAGAACGATGTTTTGCCGCTGAAGAACAAACTCTTCAGGCTGGCTCTTCGCATTACTCTCAACCGGGAGGAAGCGGAAGACGTTGTGCAGGATACGCTGATTAAAGTCTGGAACGCCCGCGACAGATGGCAGGAGCTTGACTCCATCGAGGCATACAGCCTCACCATCGCCCGCAACCTCTCGCTCGACCGCATCAAGAAGATGGAAAATCAGAATGATTCGCTGGAAGAGCAGAATACAGAAAGGTTAGACGAAAACACTTCTACCCCCTCCGAAAGGATGATTCAGAAAGACAAACTGGACATCGTAAGGAATATTATCGACGAGTTGCCTGAAAAGCAGCGCAGCTGTCTGCAGCTTCGAGACATCGAAGGAAAATCCTACAAGGAGATAGCAGACATCCTCAGCATCACGGAAGACCAGGTCAAGGTGAACATCTTCAGGGCTCGTCAAACAGTCAAACAAAGATTTCAACAATTCGACAGATATGGATTATAAGTACATCAACCAACTTTTGGATCACTACTGGAAGGGCGAGACTTCTCTCGAAGAAGAGGAGATTCTCCGTGCATTCTTCAGCCAGGACGAGTTGCCTGACGAGCTGAAGCCATACCAAGCGCTCTTCTCTTACGAGATGGGCGAGGCTAAGCAAGAGGCGCTGGGTGATGACTTCGACCAGAAGATGATGGCGATGATTGAGGATGAATACACCAAGAAGCCTAACAAGGCAAAGGTGATTTCTTTGACAAAGCGCCTGAAGCCTCTCTTCAAGGCTGCTGCCGTGGTAGCTATCATCCTGACATTGGGCAATGCAGTTCAGGTTCCTTTCCAGAGCAATGACATTGATTCTGTTGAAAACGTAGGATACATCAAGAGTGGCAAGGGCGTGTCCGTAGCCATGGGAGATTCTGCTTCGGTTGATTCTATGCAACGCACAGGCATCGATCAGGTAAGCACTCCAACAACGTCTCCAACGTTATTAAAGTAGATTATTTCTATGCTTTCTCTATAAAAAAATCATGTTTAGTAAAACAATTCTGAAGCTGTGAAGTTTCAATTCTCTCAAATTTTTCATAACATACTAACGTAATAGGGCTGCCAGGATGTACTGGCAGCCCTTACTTATTTTATATATTTTGCACGCAAGCGTATGATAAAGGATACACAAGTGGCTCAATTTATCGCCACTGCGAGGCTTCATTTAAGCCTCCTTCCGGTCATCATTGATGACACTTACTAGGCTTAATATAAGCAACTTAACCTATTATCAAGAAGCATCTGAAAGGCTATTTACCCTAATGGGGGTTAACAGAGTTAACAGTTAACAGCCCAAAATGCCTACTTTCCCCCCACTCACATATAATAATAAGTATATATATTTATATATAATATAAGGTATGGGAGAGGGGGAGGATGCAAAAAACAGCTGTTAACTGTTAACCTGTTAACCCTTTGCCCCTTTTGTTAAAAATACTAACTCATAGTTTTCTCCTCCAGAACTCACCGTTTCTCGGTGCAGAAGTCATCGTTTTCTTCTTGGGAATACATCGCTTGCCGGATAGAAATCCTTGCCATTACTTGTCATTTCATGCTAAAAAAATAACACGGACAAATTGAATTTGTCCGGACAAATTGTCCGAAAGCTCATAATCTACTGATTATTGGGTAGTTACAAGCCTCCAGACAAACAAACCGGACAAATTCAATTTGTCCGTGTTATTTTTTTTCTGGCGGAATCAGCCATTTTTGTTTATTGCCAATAAATAAATCTGCGGTTTTTTATTTACTGGCAATAAACAAATCGAATATAAGTTCTATCATCAAAGCTCTTATTGCCCTCTACGATGCCCTTGGTGGCGATAAAGGAACGGATGTTCTGAGGGTCGTTGGCAATCTGCTCTGCCAATGCCGCCTCGCTCGCTGCCAAGGTTGGCTTCAGGAACGGATAGCCATCACTCGCCAATACTATCTCGGAGGAAGAAGATGGAATTGTATCTGATGCAGAAGCGGAGCCTGAGCAGGAAACAGGATCTTGAACAGAACAAGAATCTGATGATGAAACAGAATCCTGAACAGAACTGGAATCTGATGATGAAACAGAACCCTGAACAGAACTGGAATCTGAAACCGAAACAACCTTCACTCCCTCCCGATAAATCGGAAATCCATCAATAACCGTATAGGTCTGGTTCTGCCCCGAAAGCATCGCCTTGATAAGCAATGGCTCTATCTGCTTTCTAGCCTCAGCAGGCGAAAGCCCCTGCGCTATCAACTCTACCCTCTTACGGGCAATCTTCTCCTCATAAGGCTTGCCGTTCTCATAGAGTTTTCCATCGATGATTGCCTGGCAATCGCCCACCATCCATACTTCATTCCTTGTCCGGCTATAAAGGATAGCCGAGGCGGTAAGCCGCTCTTCCGGATGCTCCTTCAACCGCTCTTCCACCCCTAGCTTTTCATACACCTTATTATATATATAGGCTGTCACACCCTGGCAGAAATCATCTACCGAGGCATCCGTCTTCAGTTCCTCCCGGATATATTCCGAGATAAGCATCATGGCGTATCTTCCGTTCTTCACATCAGGATTGAGATGCTTCGGCGTCTTGCTCGTACTGCCATCAATCACTGCGATGAAATCATCGGTAACTACCATTCCATCCTCACAAGCCTCAGAGCTCTTCTTTCCTATGATACTGCTTTCTATAATCTTCATAAAATCTACTTATCTATCCGGTTATATATCTGAAAAAAGGCTACCCATCCAGGTAACCTTTTTACTCGTTTATTTATCTCTTAAGCCTTCACCTTCTTTAATCTGATAACCAGCTGTATGAAACTTGGAATCATGATGCAGAGAGAGAAGCCTACGGCATAATACATGGTTTTCTCATCGCCATGGAAGAGGTCGATGAGTTTGCCGTCGCTCTGCGGCATGATGTTAGACAGGACATACGCCATCGTATTATTCACCCAGTGGAGCAGGATGCCCGGAACAAGACTCTTGGTGCGATAATACATCCAACCCAGGAGTAAGCCCAGCAGGAGGGCATTGATAAACTGCGCTACGTTGGCGTGAGCCAGACCGAAGATGGCAGCCGAAATCATGATGGCTACCCAATGGTTCTTCTTGCTCATAAGACCCAGCAGGGTGCGGAGAACGGCTCCACGGAACACAACCTCCTCAGCAAAAGGCGCCAGAACGCCGATAGCCACATAGCCCCAAGGCTCCTTCATGAGCGATGCGAATATCTGCTCGGTATTCTCGTCCATCTCGATGCCTATCTGCTCATATATGAACTCCAGAGGAATGATGGTTCCCAGGGTGAACAATGCCACCCAGAGAAGCGTTGTCCAAGGCTTGGAAAGCAGATAATCGCGGGTCAGCGGTGTCCACTTCGTCTTCAGGAAGATGACGAGGGTGATAACGTTGCTGAACGCTGAGGTAAGCGCCGTCAGGATAGGATTGCTGCCCGAACTGATAGCCAGGAGCGTTGCCTGGTAACCTTCGCCCTTAATGCCCGCCCAGATTCCTGCGCCAGCATACATCACGATAATCTGTACTACTATAAATATAATCATGTAGAGGACGATATCCGTCAAACCTCTCTTTAAATTAATCTTTGCCATTGCTTTTACTGTTTATAATTAATCGTTTATAGTTTAATAGCATTCTCGCTATCATTCCGCTTCCTTTTCAAAGAGATCCAGCACGGTCTGCTCATCCTCTTTCAGCTGCGCCGCCAACTCCTCGGGACTGTCAAACTTCTGTTCGCCCCTTATTCGCTTCACGAAGCTTACGAGCAAGAGCTGGTCATAAATATCCCCGTCGAAATTGAAGATGTGCGTCTCTAGCGTCAGTAGTCTGCCATTGAAGGTTGGGCGATTGCCCACATTCATCATTCCCCGTTTCCAAACCACCGTATTCTCCAGTCTTACCCTTACGGCATAGACACCAGGGGCAGGAATCAGCTGTCCGAAGTGAGAGATGTCGAGATTGGCTGTAGGGAAGCCGAGTTTTCTGCCTTCATGGAATCCATTCACCACCTTTCCGATGAGGGTATAAGGGAAACCGAGGCACCGGGCTGCCATCTCCACTTCTCCCTCTTTCAGGAAAGAGCGGATTACGGAAGAAGAGATGTTGATGCCACCTATCTGGAAGACTTCGTTCCTGATTACCTCGATGCCCATCTCCTTGCCATAGCGCACGTAATCTTCGAAAGTCTCCTCGCGGTTGTGACCGAAGCGATGGTCGTAGCCGATGAAGAGTTTCCTTACGTTGAGATGGTCGTGGAGCACCTGCTGCATAAACTCTCTTGCCGACATGGCAGCCATCGCCTTGTCGAAATGCAGCACCACAGCATTATCCACTTCCGTCTTCGAAAGCAGCAGCAGCTTGGAATCAAGCGTACTCAGCATCTCTGGCTGATAATCTGCCTGCAATACCTTGCGGGGATGCGCATCAAAGGTGATGACGGTAGATTGCAAGCCATCCTTTCGTGCCGTCTCTACGAGATGATGAATCAGGAACTGATGTCCCCGATGCACCCCGTCGAAGAAACCAATCGTTGCCACACATGGCGGCAACTGCACGGTATCGTTATAATGTATTGTATTCATTCTATCTTAATCGTTCATATCAGAAGAATCCCCTGTGGGTTATCTTCTCTTTGCTATCATTCTCTTAAAAGTTCTCCACAGCTCGCCCGCCCAAAGTACAACGGAGGTTGAGCCGATGATGAGCAGCCACTCGTGGAGCGACAATGGTGTGGTGCGGAACATTTCGCCACCAAAGGTTACGATAATCCACTGACCCACCAATACCAGTACAAGCACCAGAATCATTCCCTTATCCTTCAGGAAATGGCGGAAGGCGCTGTGATGGCTCATCAGCGCCTTGGCATTGAAGAGGTTCCAGAACTGAATCATCACGAAGGTGGTGAAGAACATGGTCAGTTCATGCACATCTACTCCCCCCTTGCCTCTGCGCTCGCAGTAAACCAGCAGAGCAAACATCACGAGGAAGAAGACGATGCCGCAGAACAGAATGCCGAAACCGATGCTCTTGTTGATGATGAAATCGGATGCCTTGCGTGGTTTATCCTTCATCACCTCGTGAGATGGAGGCAATGAGGCAAGTGCCAAGGCTGCGAAGGTATCCATGATAAGGTTCACCCAAAGAATCTGGGTTACCGTCAACGGCATTTCAGTTCCGATAACGGAGCCGCCAAGCACCAGCAAGAGGGCTGCCACGTTTACTACCAACTGGAAGAAGAGGAAGCGCTGCAGGTTGCGATAGAGCGAGCGTCCCCACATTACGGCGTTGGCGATAGACTTGAAGGAATCATCGAGCAGGGTCATATCCGAAGCCTCCTTAGCCACGGAAGTTCCCGAACCCAGCGACAAGCCCACGTGGGCATAGTGAAGCGCCGGAGCATCGTTGGTACCGTCGCCTGTTACGGCAACCACTTCGCCTCGCTTCTGGAGCATCGCCACCAGTCGCTGCTTATCGGTAGGACGGGCACGGCTCATCACTCGGATATCCTTCGCCCGTTCGTAAGCCTCTTCGTCAGAAAGAGCCTCCCACTGTTCACCCGTAATCATCTGCTGGTCGAGCGAGGTCAGAGAGCCATCTGCTCCGATATTCTCAGGTTCATCTTCGAAGACACCTATCTGCTTGCCTATCTCCAAGGCGGTGGCAGCCGTATCACCCGTAACCACCTTTACTTCGATACCCGCATGGCGGCACTCCTGCACGGCAGCAGGAACATCCGGACGGATAGGATCGGCAATGGCTGCAATGGCCTGCAACTGAAGGTCATTGGCATCGAGAAGTGCTACCACTTCGGCAGTAGAGGTTCTGGAGGTTCTCATGATAGAAGTTTCTATCTTCTTATAGGCGAACGCCAGGGTTCTCATTGCCTTATGCTGCCACTCGTCGAGTTCTTCGGCAGTCTGTTTCAGCATTCTATCTTCGATGATGCATTTCTTCATCACGATTTCAGGCGCACCCTTTACGAAGAGATAGGTCTCGCCATCTACTTCTGCCAAGGTTGCCATCATCTTTCTCTCGGTAGAGAAAGGCAACTGCTTGAGCACGTTCACCTGCTTGCGGAGTTCTTCATAATCCTTACCATGGGCATCGAGCCAGAGCAGGAGAGCCGACTCGGTAGGGTTTCCGATAGGTTTGCCGTCATTCAACTCGGCTGTAGAGTTGAGGGCGATGGCAGTATCGAGCAGCGCCTCATCGCCCTGCTTGAGTTCCAGGGCGCTCACCTGCATCTTGTTCTGGGTAAGCGTACCGGTTTTATCGGTACAGATCACGGTAACGGCACCCATGGTTTCGCAGGCATGGAGCTTGCGCACCAGATTGTTCGACTTCAGCATCCTTCGCATGTTGAGCGCCAGAGAAAGGGTAATCGCCATCGGCAATCCCTCAGGCACCGCCATCACAATCAGGGTAACAGCCATCATGAAGTATTTCAGCACGATTTCTGCCATATAGAAATAATCCTTGCCGCCCCATGCCGGATTGGTGAGGATATCGTGAATCAGGAAGATGAAGAAGGCTGCCACAGATACTACAGAGCCTACCTTGGAAATCATCTTTGCCAACTTATCGAGCTGCATGTGAAGCGGTGTCTCCACCGAAGTCTGCTCGGTAGATTTCTTCGCCACCTTACCAATCTCGGTAGCATCGCCCACGGCAGTAACCAAGAATTCGCCCCTGCCATTCATCACCATAGTAGAACGGAGGATGACGTTGCGAGGATAGGCTCCATCGCCACCGCCTTCCAGAGATTTTTCGGTAACGGGTTCGCCCGTAAGGGTAGATTCATTAATCTGCAGGTCGTTGCAGACGATGAGTTCGCCATCGGCAGGCACCTCGTCGCCCACTTCCACGAGCACTACATCTCCCACCACCACATCATGGCGCGGAATCTCTATCACCTTACCATTGCGGCGCACCTTAACCGGCTGCTCTTCGCTGAGCGCCGTGAGCAGATTAAACTTCTTGGCAGCATCGCGCTCAAAGTAGAAGCCCACGGTAGTAGCAAGAAAAACAGCCACGAAGATACCGATGGTCTCCATGAAATTCTTTTCGATAAAAGCAAGGATGAGGGATACGAAAGCCGCCACAAGAAGTATCTGGATAATCGGGTCGCGATATTTATCCAAATACAGTTTCCATAATGAAGTACGTTGAGGAGGGGTGAGCACGTTCTTGCCATGCTGTTCCCTACTCTGTTTAACTTGTTCATCGGTAAGACCGATTCTTCTATTTTTGTCTATGTCCATTTCTGAATAGAAATTCTTTTTTGTACGATTAATAAGTACATACGCACGTGTGCGCACATAATTTGGTGCAAAGATACGCTATTTTTCTGATTCAAGGAAAATTTTTAAGATTTTATTTGGTTATTTGCCTAAAATCTAGTATCTTTGCACTCGAATTTGATAAAAATTCAATGGACTTGTAGCTCAGTTGGTTAGAGCAACAGACTCATAATCTGGAGGTCCTAGGTTCAAGCCCTAGCTGGTCCACGCTGAAAATCAAGCAGTTAAGCTATTGTAGCTTAACTGCTTTTTTCGTTGCTGGTTTGCTTGAATTTGGTCTATTTGTTTTTGCGTAAACAAAAAAAACATTAAGAGGGCGATTTGGAGCTTTTGCAACCAAGTTGCAGAAACCTTTTTGTAATTTTGCAACCGAAATAGAAAAAGGAACTGAATGTTCCTGATTATATAGAACTAAAAGTATTGCAAAATTATGGAAGAAATGAAACATTCTCACGAACATCATCATGAATGCCATTGTGAAAATTCTCACGAACATCATCATGACTGCTCATGCGGCACAGAAGAACATGAGCACCAGGGGTGCGGTTGCCACCACCATCATCACCATGAAGAAGGCGGTTTGAAATCCAAACTCTTTCTAATTGGAGCTACCATCATCCTCCTGATTATCGCTGTTTTCATCGAAAAGGAATACAATCTGGCTACCTGGCAGTTACTCCTCGTCTATCTCATTCCTTATTTATTAATAGGACACGAGACGCTGGGCGAAGCTGCAGAAGGTATTGCCAAGGGCGATATGTTTAACGAAAACTTTCTGATGGCTATTGCAACCATCGGAGCACTTTGCATCGGATTCTTCCCAGGATCAGATACAGAATTTCCGGAGGCAGTCTTTGTGATGCTCTTCTTTCAGGTGGGCGAACTCTTCGAAGGATATGCGGAAGGAAAGAGCCGCAACAGTATTTCGCATCTGATGAATATCCGACCGGATGTAGCGAATGTTGAAAGAAACGGAAAAGTAGAGTCAGTTTCGCCAGAAGACGTCAAGATAGGAGAAACTATCGTAATCCGTCCGGGAGAGAAAGTTCCATTGGATGGTATTGTTGTTGAGGGAAGCTCAGCCTTGAATACAATTGCCCTGACAGGTGAGAGTATGCCACGGGATTTGAATGAAGGCGATACTATCATGTCCGGTTGCATCAACCTTTCAGGAGTAGTTCGTGTACGCACCACCAAGAGTTTTGGCGAAAGTACCGTATCCAAGATTATCTCTCTGGTAGAGAGTGCAGACAAGAACAAGTCGAAGAGCGAGGCTTTCATCACCCGTTTCGCCCGAGTCTATACTCCTATCGTTGTTTTCGCAGCCATTGCCCTGGCGGTTATTCCTCCATTCCTGGCAGCAACAGGAATCGTAGGTGAAGGAACCTTTGGCGAGAACTTCCCATTATGGCTCAACCGCGCCCTGATATTCCTAGTAGTTTCCTGCCCATGCGCTCTGGTCATCAGCGTGCCCCTCACCTTCTTTGGCGGCATCGGTGGAGCATCCCGGAATGGTATTCTCATCAAGGGCAGCAACTATATGGATGCTTTAGCCAAGGTGGGAACCGTTGTGTTCGACAAAACCGGTACTCTGACCCACGGAGAGTTTGCCGTGGCAGCTGTCCATGCTGATGATTCCTGCCCAGACCATTCATCCCACGATGCAGATAATGTACATATTGGCGAATATTCTGACAAGGAGAAGATTCTGCTGCATTTGGCGGCTCATGCTGAACATTTCACTACCCACCCTATCGGTGCAGCCCTGCGGACTGCCTTCCCGCAAGAAGCAACGGATGGCTGCGAGGTGACCGATGTAGAGGAGGTTGCAGGACAGGGTATCCGTGCCAAAGTGAACGGCAAGGTGGTTTGCGTGGGCAACAAGAAGATGATGGAAAGCATCGGTGCCCAATGGCACGACTGCAACCAGGTGGGAACCATCATCCACGTCGCCATTGATGGCAAGTATGCGGGACATATTGTGATCAACGACACCCTTAAGGAAGGAAGCGCCCATGCCATCAGAGAGCTGAAAGAACTTGGAGTAGAGAGAACGGTAATGCTGACGGGTGACCGCAGAGAAGTGGGAGAAGATGTAGCCCACAAACTGGGACTGGACGAGTGCCGCGCAGAACTGCTGCCAACCGATAAGGTTTCGCATGTAGAACAACTGCTGAAGACAAAACCGGCAGGCAAGGCGCTCGCTTATGTAGGCGATGGCATCAACGATGCCCCTGTATTGAAGCGTGCCGATGTGGGCATTGCCATGGGTGGACTTGGTAGCGATGCAGCCATCGAAGCAGCCGATGTAGTACTGATGGATGATGACCCTAGAAAGATTGCCCTTGCCGTGAAGATAGCCAGAAGAACCATTCATATCGCTCACGAGAACGTGGTATTTGCCATCGGAGTGAAGGTTGCCGTACTGATTCTCGCCACCATTGGTCTCGGCACCATGTGGATGGCAGTCTTTGCCGATGTAGGTGTTACGGTACTGGCTGTATTGAACGCCATGAGAAGTTTGGGTAAAAATCGTCTTTTTTATCGTTAAATACCAAAATAAGTTGTATCTTTGCAACCGAATTGCAATATACAATACTGAATGGTTATGTATAAAAAAGACATTTTGACTATGAATAAGATTATCAAACTCATCTTCGTGCTCTGCTGCTTCTGCGGCATCGCACAGGCTCAGCCTCAACGCCCTAAGCTCGTTGTAGGCATCGTTATCGACCAGATGCGATGGGATTATCTCTATCGCTACTACGCCCGCTACGGCGAAGGCGGATTCAAGAGAATGCTCGGAGAAGGATTCAGCGTAGAAAACTGCAAGATTCCTTATATCCCTTCGGTTACAGCCATCGGACACACTTCTATCTGGACCGGTTCCGTGCCTTCTATCCACGGAATCGCCGGAAATAACTTCGTGAAGGATGGAAAGGTTGTGTACTGTACTGCTGATGATACCGTGAACCCTGTGGGCTCTGACAGCAAGGCTGGCAAGATGTCGCCTCGCAACCTGTGGGTAACCACCATCGGTGATGAACTCCGTCTGGCTACCAACAACCGCTCTAAGGTGATTGGTGTAGCCTTGAAAGACAGAGCATCCATCCTCCCTGCGGGTCATCACGCCAATGGTGCTTACTGGTTTGATGATAAGTCGGGCAAGTTCATCACCAGTACTTTCTATATGGATAAGTTGCCAGAGTGGGTGAACAAGTTCAACAAGCAGAAACTCCCAAACAAGTATCTTTCCAAGAAATGGGAGACGCTCTACCCTATCGATTCCTACAAGGAGAGCACCAGCGATGACAACAACTACGAGAATGGAATCGCTGAGGGCGAGAAGGCGGTATTGCCACTCGATCTGCCTACCTTATATAAAAAGCATGGTTACAAGATTCTCCGCAACACTCCATTCGGCTGCAACCTGACCTTCGATATTGCCAAGGCAGCCATCGCAGGCGAGAATCTGGGTAAAAACACAGATACTGATTTGCTGACCATCAGCTGCTCAAGCACCGATTACATCGGTCATCAGGTGGGCGTAAACGCTATCGAAACAGAGGATTGCTATCTTAGATTAGATAAGGCGTTGGCGGATTTCTTCGCATATCTCGACCAGACCGTGGGCAAGGGAAATTATCTCACCTTCCTCACCGCCGACCATGGAGGCGTAAACAACGCTACCTTCCTGCAGGATCAGCGAATCCCTGCCGGCATCTGGAACAAAAAGGGATTGGTAGAAGAGCTGAATCAGATTCTGAAAGCTAAGTTCAATACCGACAAGGATCTCGTGAAGACCATCATGAACTATCAGGTATTCTTCAATACCAATACCATCGAGGAACTCGGTTTGGATTACGCAGCCATCAAGCAGACTGTGGTAGATAGATTGAAGAAAGACAAGGACGTGCACTATGCCTTCGACATGGAGAAGACCTCTATCGAGAGCATCCCTGAAGAGCTGAAGTTCCGTGCCATCAACGGTTACAACCGTGAGCGCAGCGGAGGTGTTCAGATTGTACTGAAACCAGGTCACTACGAATATTACAGCAGCAAGGGAACTACCCACGGAGCATGGAATCCATACGATATCCATATTCCTTGCCTGTTTATGGGTTGGGGCATCCAGCACGGCGAGAGTGCCCAGCCTCACTATATGACGGATATTGCCGCTACCGTATGTGCGATGCTGCATATTCAGGCACCTAACGGCTGCATCGGCACACCGATATTCTAATAAAAAGCAAAAAGCCAGATAATAACAAAGGCTAGGTTCCCGATTCGGAAACCTAGCCTTTATTTTTTATTCAAAAGAAGATGTTCTTCTATTCCGAGAAGAACATCTCTTATTCTTCGTTCATAATCTTCATATATTCCTCGTAAGAAATATATCTGCCACCCATCGATTTGAGATGAGGAGTCTCCAACTGACAATCTATCATTTTGCCACCGTGCTCCTGCAAGTATCTGGCAAGGAAGATGAGGGCAATCTTAGAAGCTGACGGAACCCTGGAGAACATGCTTTCTCCTATAAAAACCTTGCCGATGGTGACACCATAAAGTCCACCAACCAGTTCATCGGTTTCATTATCCCATACCTCTACGCTCGCCGCAAAGCCCTGCTTATGGAGGGCAGTAAATGCCTGGATGATATTCTCGCCCAGCCATGCGCCATCTTCCCAATACCGTCCGTTGGTCTTGCTGCATCCCCGTATCACGCCATCGAAATCTTCGTTGATTCCTACGCTGTATCGGTTCTTTCTCATCAGGGTACGCATAGAATGACTGATGTGGATTTCATCAGGGAAGATGACGAAACGCTTCATCGGACAGAACCAGAGTATTTCAGGCTGGTCACGGAAACTATACCAGGGAAAGATGCCATTGCTATAAGCCAGCAACAGGCGGTCGATACTCAAATCGCCACCAATCGCAAAGCATCCATCCTCATCGCCATAATGCGGATCGGGAAAGTAAATCTCGTCCGCAGTATCATCTATCTGTAATATCATACGCTTATCTTTTATCAAGAATATTCTTGACTAGACTTTCATTCTAATAATTAATCACCAGTTCCTTTCCGTCAAAGTCGACATGCGCCTTGCCACTCTTCTTGAGTTTGCCGAAGAGCAGCGCCTTCATCAGGATCGGTTTCAGGCGGTTACCGATGACACGGTCCATCTCGCGGGCACCATATTCCTTGGTAAAGCCCCATTTCAGCAACTGTTCACGCGCAGCATCGGTTAACGTTACGGTAACTCCCTTTGCTGCCAGTTTCGCATCAAGTTGACGAAGTTTCTTGGCAAGAATCAGCTCAGCCATGTGCTTATCCATATCGTTGAACACCACCATGTCGGAAAGTCGGTTGATAAACTCAGGCTTGAAAGTCTTCTTCACCTGTGCCAGCATCGCTTCGCCACGACTTACGTTTCCATTGAAACCTACGCTAGCCCGTGAAGCATATTGTGCTCCGGCATTTGAGGTCATGATGAGAATCACGTTACGGAAATCAGCCTTCTGGCCCTTGTTATCAGTCAGACGGGCATAGTCCATTACCTGGAGCAGGATGTTATAGATATCGCTATGCGCCTTCTCTATCTCATCGAGCAGGAGTACACAGTTTGGTGTCTTGCGGATGGCATCGGTCAGAAGTCCTCCATCCTCATAACCCACGTATCCGGCTGGCGAACCGATGAGTTTTGCCACGGTATGCTTCTCGGTATATTCACTCATATCGAAGCGTACCAGTTCGATGCCGAGTTCCTTGGCCAACTGTCGTGCCACCTCGGTTTTTCCAACTCCGGTAGGTCCCACGAAGAGGAGCGAAGCCAATGGCTTGTCATCATCTGTCAATCCCGCCTTTGCCATCATCACAGCCTCAACCACCTTGTCTACAGCCTTGTCCTGACCGTAAATCTTGTCGAGTATGCGCTGGCGGAGCGTAGCCAAAGCATCGTTATTCTCATCTTTCATCGCAGCCGCATCAATCTTGCAGACTTTAATAAGAATCTGCTGGATGATTGACTTGGTAACGTAAGAGCGCTGGCGAGATTCTACCGGATGCACCTCCAGATAAGCACCCGCCTCATCCATCAGGTCGATGGCCTTGTCTGGCAGACAGCGGTTGCTGATATATTTGGCGCTGGCACGGACGGCATATTCCAGGGCATCCTTGCGATAGGTTACATTGTGGAACTTGTTGTATTTATACTGCAAGCCCTCCAATATCTTGATAGCCTCCTCCTCGGTAGGTTCCTTGATATCTATCTGCTGGAACCGGCGCACGATGCCCTTGCTCTGAGCCATGTAACGGTTATATTCCTCGTAGGTGGTAGAACCGATGAAACGGATATCACCTGCCTCCAGATATTGCTTCAGCATATTGGATGCATCAGGTCCGCCATCTGAGCCACGACCGGCACCTATCATATTATGAATCTCATCGATGTAGATGATAGTATTGCCTTCCTTCACGGCTCCCTCCATCACCATCTTGATGCGTTTCTCGAAGTCGCCGCGATATTGGGCACCGGCAAGCATCTGTCCCATATCCATGCCGTAGATGCGAGCCCCCTTGAGGCGTTCAGGAACCTGGTTTTCGTTGATGAGTTTGGCGAGACCATAAACCAGAGCCGTCTTGCCGACTCCGGCTTCTCCGATGTGGAGCGGATTGTTCTTCTCGGCACGGCAGAGCACCTGGATGGTTCTGTCCAGTTCCTGTTCTCTTCCGATGAGCGGATTGTGCTCTTCTACCTTGTCAGAAATACAGGTAACCAGCTGATGCCAATCCTGTACAACCTGTCTTCTGCCTTCTTCCTCGTCATCGTCATACTCGTTGGCATAATCGTCATCATCAAAGTCTGCTCCCATGCCCATGCCAGCCTCTCCAGTATCTTCTCCAATAGGATAATAACTGTCAACGCTCGCCAGGAACTCGCCCTGCCGGTCGCCCACATTCTTGCACAGCAGGAAGGCGGCTTCTGAATTCTGCAAGCCAAACATCGCCTGCACAAAATGGGGTACATTCACCAGTTGCCTGTCGGCAGCAGCAGCCAGGGCGCACGCCGTTCCAAACATGGTTTTGAAGAGCGATGACGGCTCTGGCAGATACTTGATGGTTTCAGGCACACGCTCCTGCTTGGCGAGCCATCCCACCAAGTCTTCGTGCATCTTGAGGCTGTCTACGCCTTCTTCCTGCAGCGCCTGACAGAATGCATACTGCCTGAGCAACGCCAGCAGCATGTGCTCGGGCATCACGAACTCGTGATCGAAGAACCGAGCTTGCTTCATGGCATCGTCCATCAGAACACTCATATATCGGGTTAATCCCATATTATCCATTCTATTCTTTCCTTTCTTTTTCTTAGCATATATTGGGGATATTTCCCCGAAACCAACGCCTATTCCGGCATATAAGTGAGTTTCAGCGGAAACTTCTGCGTACGGGCTTTCTCCATCGCTTTCTCCACTTTACTCTTGGCGATGTCATAGCTGTAGGTGCCCACCACGGCTTTTTCTTCGTGATGAACCTTGAGCATGATTGCTTCAGCCTCAGCCTGCGACTTGAAGAAGATGGATTCGAGGATTTCTACCACGAAGTCCATCGGTGTAAAGTCATCATTAAACATCACCACCACGTAACGCCCCGGCTCCTTGAGCCTGGTTTTCTGGCGTTCACGAATTGCTGTTTGTTCTTGAGCCATATTTTAATTCTTACTTTTTATAAGCATTGGTAATCTCCACAACATAAACATCGTGGAATCCACCCTTGGCACCATACCACTGGAGCAGGTCCTTGTCGAGGAACTTCTCGGCGGTCATACTGTCCTTATAAAGTTTGCGGCATTCCAGGGTGAGTCGTGACTGCTCGAAACCAATGCAGCCATTATCGGTTTCTACAGGAATCAGTCCTGTTTCCTTCACCTTATCCAAATCGCGTCCGCTCTTAGAGCCGCAGAAGTTATAAATCTTCCGAGCCTCCTCGCTGTTGCCGAGGAAAGAGAGAGTCATGAATTCATTCTCCTCGATGATGCCGTGGGTGAAACGCTCCGGACGGATAAAGACCACAGCCACCGGCTTGTTCCAAAGCCATCCCAAACAGCCCCAAGAGGCGGTCATCATATTGAAATGATCCTTGTTGCCGGCACATACCAGCATCCACTCCTTACCAATAGTCTCGAAGACGTTGTCATTCAGTTCTTTTACGTTGATCTTTTCCATCTTATCTGTTCCTTTCTTTTTAATTTCTAATTACCATAAAATTGCGACAGCAGTATTCTGATTGCTGAATGCTGCCCATATCAACTGCAAAGATACAAGAATAATCTGAAAAAGCGAATGTTTCTTTAAGAAAATCGCATCACCCTATTGAGGATTATGCCTAATTAATATTTTTTTATGCCACAAGAAGGCTGAATTGAATACGATTTGTGAGGTAGGAAACCGACCTTGATTTACATTAACTTTGCATCGGCAGTTGAAAAAATAATTCACATTTTATTTTGTCAGTTGCCCAAAAGGCAGTACCTTTGCACCCCGAATGCCGAAAGCCGGGAAGGCGGAAGGCTTCGATTTATTATTCATTTATAAACATTTAATTTAATGTACAAAACAATTTTCAACAAGCGCAACAGCTTGAAGTTCAACCGATTCTCTAACAAGAATTACTCGCTCTTCGCAGTTTTGGGAAGAGAGGTACTTGTTGGCGCACTCAGCGTTGCTACCCTGAGCCATGCCAAGGCAGCAGGCGTAAGCACAGAGGGAGCCAAGGTTGATTCTACCCTCTACAAGGGCGGAAAGGCTTACGAGCTAGATGCGGTGAGCGTTACCGGATCTCGTGCGCCGATGACTGTAGAGCAGTCACCTAAGATTGTGTCTGTCATTACCCGCGACGATATTCATCGTGCGGCTGCACAGACTATCAACGATGTATTGAAATTAGCTACCGGCGTGGATGTCCGTCAGCGTGGTGGCTTTGGTGTTCAGACGGATATCTCCATCAATGGTGGAACCTTCGACCAGATTACCATTCTCTTGAATGGCGTCAACATTTCCAATCCTCAGACTGGTCACAATGCTTCTGATTTTCCTGTAGCTCTTGCCGACATCGACCACATCGAAGTGCTCGAGGGGGCAGCATCGCGCTTATTCGGAACTTCAGCCTTCAATGGTGCCATCAACATCGTAACCAAGAAGGCTAAGAGTGAGGGGGTATCTGCAAGTGTAGAAGGCGGAAGCTTTGGAAGCTTCGGAGCACAGGGACGCATTCAAACAGCTTTTGAAACGGGTAAGTGGGCCCAGGCTTATTCCGTAAGCGGAGGCTACAAGCGCTCGGATGGCGGCACGGAGAACAGCGACTTCGAGAAGGGACAGGGCTACGGCAATCTCTCTTTCTCTTACGACCAGCGTTTCGACATCAACGCCCAGTTGGGTATCGCTACCCAAAGCTATGGTGCTAATACTTTCTACAGCGCCAAATACAACAACCAATATGAGAAGACAGACCACGGTATGGCTTCTCTCAACCTGAGTCTGCACAACCAGGAGAAGACCTGGGAGATTGCGCCTCAATTCTATTATAACAAATTCAAGGATCACTATCAGCTGATTCGTGGTACTCAGATAGGCGAAAACTATCACGACCTCGATGTTTATGGTGGTGGACTGAATGCCAACGTGGCTTGGGCTTTGGGTAAGACCGCAGTGGGTTTCGACATCAGCAAGGAGTGCATCTACTCTACTGCATTGGGCGAGGAACTCGCAGAGAAAGACTATAAGGACATCTCGGGTTCAGACCGTCAATATACCCGAAAGGGTGAGCGCACCAACACCAACATCATGCTGGAGCACAACTTCATCTTCGGCGGCTTCACCTTGTCGGCTGGTGTCTTGGCTAACAAGAATACAGGTCTTGACAACGACTTCCGTTTCTATCCTGGTGTGGATATGAGTTATCGTCCTAACGACAACTGGAAATTCTACGCTTCCTGGAACAAGGCATTGAGAATGCCTACCTACACCGACTTATACATGAGTAATGCGGTACAGCAGGGCGACCTCACCTTGACCCCGGAGAAGAACTCAACCTTCAAGGTAGGAACCCAGTATCGTCAGACCGGTTTTGCAGCAACCGTTAGTGGATTCTACGCACACGGCACCAACATGATTGACTGGGTTCAGACATCCGTGACCGAGCAGAATGACAGCAAGTATCACGTGATGAACATCGGAAAGCTCAACAACATGGGCTACAACGTAGATGCTACTATCTACATGAGAGAATTGGTACCAAACAGTTTCATCACCCGCATCAAGTTGGGTTATGCTTACATTTATCAGGATCATAAGACCGAGACAAACATTCTGAAATCACTCTATGCATTGGAGTATCTCAAGCACAAGGCAGTATTCGGGCTGGATCATCAGATATGGAACAAGCTTTCAGCATCCTGGAGCGTAAGATGGCAGCAGAGAATGAATGGCTATCATCCATACACCAAGGTAGATTGCAAACTGATGTGGGACGAGAAGAAATACAATATCTTCGTGAAAGCCGACAACATCACTTGCCACCGCTACTACGACCTCACAGCTGTTAAGCAGCCAGGTTTGTGGATTATGGCAGGAGCCAGCGTAAATCTCGGCCGATAATATAATCAGATAATAATCATCCCAAAAGATGATAAATATCCGAAACACGATTCGGATATCAAATAAAAAAACGAGCCTTGATGGAGGTTTCTTCCTTCCGTCAAGGCTCGTTTCCTTTTATTCCGGCTATTTCCTTTTATTTCAGTTATTCCGGTTTCTGATATTTTCCATTCACTTTTATCGGCTCGAGATGGATTCCCACATGGGTATCTGCGCCGAAGTGCTGCTTCAATCTTCGTTCGATACGGGTAGCATGTTCATGCGCCTCATAGAGCGAGAGAGAACCCGGCATGCGGACGTGCATCTCTATCGCAATCTTGTTTCCGATGCGACGGGTACGCAGGTTATGAATCTCTCCTACTCCCTGCTCTTCATTTGCAATCTTCAGGATTTCATCTTCCTCTGTTTCTGAAAGACTGGCATCCGTCAGTTCTTTCACAGACTGCATCACCAGTCCCCAGGCAGCCTTGATGATGAAGGCACTCACGATGATGGCTGCAAGCGGATCGAGCACCGCCCATTTTTCTCCCAGGATGATGGCGCCACCAATACCGAACATCGTTCCGATACTCGATAAAGCATCGCTGCGATGATGCCAGGCATTTGCCACTACAGCCTCGGAATGATATTTTCTTCCGGCTTTAACCGTAAACTGATAAGCCCACTCCTTCATCACGATACTTACGATGGCTGCAATCAAGGCTACAACGCCCGGCTGCTGGAGTGTCTCGCCGCAGATGGCACGATAAGTCTTGGTTACACCCGAATAGCAGATCATCACACCCACCACGAAGAGCGAAATGCCGATGATGGCTGTGGCAAGCGTTTCGTATTTGCCATGACCATAATCATGGTCCTTATCCTTCGGCTTATTGCCCAGTTTTACGAATACCAGTACCACCACATCGGTAGCGAAATCGGTGAGCGAGTGGATGGCATCCGCTATCATTGCTGCAGAATGTCCAAGGATACCAGCAGCAAATTTCAATACGAGCAGCACCACATTGATGATGCTTCCCGCTATCGTCACCTTATATACTTCCTTTACTCTATCCGCATCAGCGGAATGATTCTTTTTCGTTTCAGTGGGCATCTCTTGCTCGCTATTTATTCTCTCATTCTTGTCCATACTATAAAATATTACAGAAGTCCTTTGCTTCCTCAATAATGTTTTTGTATAACCAAATTTCTGTCTTTCATGAATTGAGCGGCAAAAGTACATCTTTTTTCTGAAATCGGATAAAAAGAGAGATTAAAAAAGTATAACGAATAGGGAATAATGTGATAGCGAAGAGAGAAAAGCATGAAATTTTGTGATAAAGTTGTATCTTTTTCTTGAAAACAGAGAAAAGAATAAGAAGAAAAACTATGGAATTCGACAAATCACCGAACTTAAAATATCAAGCCGTAACCGTTAATTCTGCGAAAGAAAATTGCGGAAATCCGCAAAAATTCTACATAGAATTAATAAAAGTATTATTTTTGCAAAAGAAAAATGCGGAAATCCGCAAAAATCTTTTCTGTTATGATTGTAAATAGAGACAAACATCCACCTTTGCTACGTATAGACGATAGTTTTATGAAGTATGTGATAACAGGCGACCTCATCAAAAAATACCAAAACGATGATGGCATCGTATTTATGGACGTATTTGATTTCTTGTTGGATAAAGATTCTATATGAAAACTTAAATAAAATAAAAAGGAGAGTGTGTCATAAGTTAATGACACACCCTCTTTTCTAAATATCAGTCTAATTGCTTAAACTCAAAATCTGCTTTGCTGCAACAACTCTTCTTATAGTCGAATTGGTACATACGCATATACTGCTCTTGAATCTCTTTCGCTCCATTATAAAATGGATCGCAAGTATATGATTTAGTTGTCACTGTTATCTCCATTTCAGGAGTCAACACTTGTCCATTTGTTCTCTTGATACGCTTAGGGCGTACAACAAAAACTCTTCCCATAATCTTAACTTTTTTAATTGTTTGACTTATTTTTTTCTGATAGTTTTCCTATCCAATATTTTATTCTGTCACCAACATCCTTAGGTTCAAGAGACGTTGTTTTATCCAAAGTAACCCAACAATCTTTCTTGTCAGAAATATCAGTCGATGGTGCTCCTATATCCTTTAAGGTCTGTTCTAGTTGTGGAACATCTAAGGCTCTATTACCTATTCTTATAACCGCAAAATCTCCACCTGCAGAATCTGGCATTGCATCTAAATAGATTTTACCTTTATCTTCACTTTGGGATTCGCAAGCTAACGTTGACCAACGCCACACATAGAGATTCCATCCTGTTGGAGAATTAACTTCCTGCATCCACTGAGTTGTCCTATAATTATTCTCTATTACACTTAGAAGATATTTTACTTTACCAATAATATCTTTTTGAAGTTCAACCGAAGACTTAAATCCGTCTATAAACTCACCTTTAGAAAAATCATATGACAATTTAGGATACTCATACCACATATCTTGTTGTTTATAACCACCATTTTCCTGCTTTAAACATTTAGCGAAAAGACTGTCATTAGCATATTTTGCCTGAATATAATAATGTCCTCTATAGAATCCCATGTCAATTCTACCAGGATAATCATTTCCACGTGTAATCTCCAAAGGCCAATCTTCGCTTTCAAGAGACTTTACCTTCCAATGTTGTTCTTGCCATTCTTTGACAGCAGCATCCCATAAGGTTGTATTATACACCTTATTATTAGTCTGCGACTCATCCTTTGTTATGAGTTCCATCTTACCAGATTTCAACACATGCTTTACCTCGGACAACACATTCAAATCTACCGATAGATGTTGTTTGTCATCATTTTCTTTATCATGTCCTTCCTTTGCATTGTTATAGGCTTCATTAAAATTTCTGACCGTTTCCTCTTTCACACCCTTAGGGAAGTCTATAAAGTTTTTATCATACAAGTCCTTACGCAACGCCTCTACCACCTCGAATAATGTTTTTAATAAAATGTCCTTATTTGGACTATTTTGAGTCTCTTTTCCACAAACGCCCCCTATTACCAGCTTTACTGCTTCACTGAGTTTTTGAATATTCTCTGGATTACAGTGCATTGCCACAAGTGATGTCTGATACTGTAGCTCTAACTTTTCGGACTCTGTAAGTTCCCCATCCTTCACAGCATTATACAATGTATCGAGGAATTTCTGATAAATTTTCAACTTCTCACCAAAGACAGTATTATTTCTATCATGTTCTATTTGCCATTCCTGCTGATTTTTACGCAGATGTTCTTCCTTGTCCGTTTGTCCTTGCAGCAATAATTGGGTAATAATTGCTGTAATCACGACACCCAGGATGGCAGCCATTAAACGACTTGCTATTTCCAAATCCGTAAAGACCTGAAAGAACCATGCCCCCAAAAGAATCATGACTCCCAAAATTACAGAGCCCCAAAAGAATTTCTTATTATACATATCTATTTCACGTTAAACTTGTTCACTACCTTTATAATGGAATCTACATAATCTTCCCTTTTCACCACTCGTTGAGCAGGATGATAGGTATCCAGGCACAACCTGCCATCCTTGTTATAGACAAAGATACATTTGTCATTTCCCAATGGAACCACCTCATGCTCAGTGTGCTCATCTATGCCCCAATCTTTCTTGAAAAGCCACATTGTATTGGCAAAACAAATCACTTGTGGGTCATACAAACGTATCTGTTCTTCAACAATGTCTTTCCACTGCTCATAAGCCTGTGCCAACTCTTCATCAGAAGTAGATCTATAACCTGGCATTTTATCGACATTGATATAAGCAATATCCTTCAACAAATCAACCATAGACTTATCATCACGAATATATGGCACATTGCTATCACCATAAAGTTTATGATTACGTATGCCAAAGAGACTATAGATAATGGGTTGCCAAGTTGTATTCTTGAAAGCATCATCATTATTGAAAGCGCCATAAACTTCCCAACCACCGCCATAGGGTTTACCTTCCTTCATATCATCATACGGCTGTTTTAATATCCACATGATACGAGGAGAAGACTGACAATAGCCTTCGATATTGAACACTCCATCTGGCAACGGCCAAAGGTCATCTGTTGAAATCCCCAATTCTTTAGCCCTTGCATAAATCTCTTCCTTGATTTTCTCCTGCCCTTTGCGAATGTCTTCAGGAGATAGTTTTTTTGAATTTACCATATATCTACAATTATAATATTAAACATCTACCGTTTTGTCATCAAGCTCAAATTAATCGGCATAATCATAAGAGTTTCTTTCTTCCTCGTTCTGCGCTTGCACAACCTTTGCTAAATAAGATCTTAGAGTTAGCCAACCTGAGAACATTTCAACTGGTATTTCTACGCCAGAGCAATAAGCAGAACTTGCTTGTTGAATTCGCCATAAATGCATAAATTATCTTTTTCATAAAATATGTTTTTATAATTTTCATTTACTTAACGATTGATATCGCCTATCTTAACCATAACAGATTTACCATTTTGCTTTATGGTATCGTTGCTAAAAGTTAGGTGATTCAACCCATATACTTTATCCGTACCTTTATACTTATCAACTTCAAGATTCTCTTTTTGATACTCCGCATAAAGGGCTTGTTTTATTTCGTTGACCGTTGGGTCGCTTTCATCATAAACTTCACCGGTTTCTTCATTATGACCATCTACAACTAACGACTCTATATCGTACTTCATACTTATACATTGATCAAGAATTCCTTGCTTGCTCAGTTCCCATGTCCCAGTACACAAACTACCATATTTTATACCGTCATCATCTATTGTACGCATCTCTGTAAACTCCCCATTTTTATTGAATTGGTACATAATAGTAACATCATCTGTTGACAATTCTTTCCAACTGCCATCCATCTTTGACATGGTGAGTTCGCGACTATCTATACTAAGTATTTCATATCCCAAGAAAGCAAAGGCAATAATGGCAACGGCAACAAGTCCCCAAGTTATTCGCTTAGCCAATCTCTTAGAAACAGATACTCCATATCCGGTGTCAACAACCTCATCATCACCATCGGTTGTTGCATCTTCAGGTTCTGGTGCAGGCTCAGCCACAGGCTTGCTTTCAAGTTTAGAAACTGCAGGAGCTAACTTTTCTTCTTTGTCATCAGCAATGATGGCTTCAGAATTTTCAAGCCACTCTCCGCAATACTTACACTTCTTTGCTACTGCAAGAATCATTTCGCCACAATAAGGGCAACGCTTCATTTCTTTTTTATCCATAATTCTATTTTTTTAAGTTAATGTTCAGTTTTGGTTAACCATGGAAGGTAAAATACAGTTTTCTCAAAAACGAGTAGACTCCATAAGCAATGGCTGTAGCCAGTGCTACCGAATGTGGTTTAACTAGCGAGTCAGAGAATAACGCTTGCATGATAATGGCACTAATGCCAAGTCCCGCGACAAAAGCAATAATACAAAAAACAATTTTAACAAATAAGGGAAGTGACTCTTCTTCATCATCATCTTCTTCAATATCTTCTATCTCATCATCCTTTGAAGACAATTCAAAAGCAATCGCGTCACCAGATGTTCTTAGCCCTGTTTCCGCTATAGATTTAGAAGTCTTTTGCCGTTTTTCATAATCATCAATATTCTCATGACATACTGGGCAAACGACAGCATCTGCATCTATCTCTTCTCCACACACCGGACACTCTTTGGTCTTCTTGGCTTCTGGCCGTGGCTCATCGAGCCATTCGCCACAATATCTACACTTCTTGGCTATGGCCAAGATGGTCTCCCCACAATAGGGGCAAGTCTTTGTTTCGTTTTCTGTCATAGTTTGATATTTTTATTCTGTTATTCTTTTACGAAAGGTAATAATATCTCCATCGTCATATTTCCATTCCATCTTGGTTGGAGAGACAGAGAGAATGTCAACGTCACCATTCATGTCGTCTATTTCGTATTTAAACTCACGTTCCAGTTCTTTCTCTAAGGCCAACCGGTTGGAGGCACTGGCAAGATAAGCATTCAAGAACAAGTTGGCATAGCTGTTACTGGAAGAAACATCGTCCACCCTTGTTATCAAGCTATTAGGGTCGATGTCGAGCGTCATGATTTCTGCTACGGCATCCCATGTACCTTTCATCTTCATGGTCATTGTGACATTGACATCGTAGCCTTCTATCTGCTCTGTTCCTTCCAACTGCAATTCTATCACCATATTATCGTCTTCCTTGAGCATCAGTTTCAAGGTACCATCGTAGCCATCTTCCTCCTCGATGTCGGTTACCCAAGTGCCAAGATAGGGAGTGGGGTCATAACATCCACAAAAGGTAAATAGCGTTATGAGCAGCAAAACATAGGTTCGTATTCGTTTAGTCATAATTTTATAATTTAGAATATTATGAATGTTGCGTGGTGAAATGCAAGGTTACCTCATCGCCTTCGATAGTACCAGTCATCTTGCCGTCACTCACAATATACAATGACACCGACGAGCTGCCATTGGCAAAGGTCATCTCCAAGTGGTCGTCCGAAAGGCATCCCGACAAGTCATCAAAACGTTGATTACTCAAACGGGCAATAACGCTTCCACCATTAATAACACCTTCTTGGTCAATGGAGAATTCCAATTCTATTGGTGTGCCTCCATTAACAAACTTGCCCTTGCAACGCAAGTAGGTTTCAAAATAGGGATTAGTTTCATCATACGACTGGGAATAAGAGTTACCAGAGTTTGATTCATCCGTCGAATAGTCGTCGGAAGACGTATATGTTTCGTCAGTATCCGTGTCAGTCGTATCTACCATAACAGAATCTGCGTAATTCTCATTGCCATCATTACTCATTCTACCTCCACTGGCATGCATGGTAACAGCTATGATAACAGCCAAGATTGCGGCAACAGCAAGAACCACCAATGATGCTACGACATTGGGGCTACTATGACTCTTGAATTCATCAGATTCTATTGGGTCAACATGTTGCTCGCTGTAGTCAGGTGGAACTGAAGTTGGTGGAACCTCCCCTGTCAACCATTCCCCACAATATCTGCATTTCTTGGCTGTGGCCATAATCTCTTCGCCACAATAAGGACAACGCTTGGTTTCTCTTTGTTTCTGCTCCATAATATTTAGCATTTAAAAGTTTTTTAAAACATAACACTACAGATGAGCAGGAAAGGAATAAACAAGACATAAGCCATCTGGGCATATTGCAGTATTCCAATCTCTACCTCGTCCTCATCCAATTCATCCAAACATCCTTCTTTCAAGGAAAAGTTCAATAGTATCAATAATAAAGAATCAAAAAATGAAAGTACTGAATTGTCGGTATTACCGCTCACCAAGAGAACTATCCCAAACAATAATTCCACAATAGTCAAGATACCACCCCAACGTAAAGCCCTTTCACTCTTCACTATCAAAACAATACCAACATATAGGTTGATTGCCAAATAAGCAAAAAAAAGAAAAAGCACAAGAATGAGCGATAGAGTTGCTCCATCACTCGCACTCTCCCAGTCCAAATTTTTGTCTGCAAGGATCCAAAACAAGCAAAACAAGCCTTCCATGGCAATGAGCGACGAGATGGATACCGTTTTAAATACCTTGTGGTTGGCCCATGCCTGCTGCAAATACATCCAAAGGATGGCGCCACATACAAAAGATATCAAGGTTCCTAAATTTTCGGGGATTGTAGCACTGAATTTCCACAAAAGCCCCTTGGTAAAATGAAAGTCATGGGCAAGACTTATCAGTTCGCCTAAAACGACTCCTCCAAACGCTATGTTCAGATTGCGTGAATGATTGTATATTACCATATTCATTATTTTCAAGTTTAAATATCTACTTCAAATGGACATGCATTAATCTTCATAAGCCTCTATTAGCTTTATGTTATCACGTTCTATTTTACTCAATTCTTTAGTAACATTTCTACTTATCGGTGTGTACCAATCATACTGACTAAAGTATTGCCTAAGATCATCACTCTTGAAAATATACCCATGACGAGCAAAGATATAGTTACGCATTATACGCAATTCACGGCTGCTTTTATTTTCCAAATCTTCTGGTTCTGCATACCGCATACATAACCAAGCATATTCGTCATCATTTGAGTCAACATTTGTAGTTGTCACACTTTCATCAGGACCATCTGATTCTGCAATATCCTCCTGATTATTTACAGCCATTGTATCAACAGACAATGTATCTTCACCCTCCATCTTTAGGTCTGGAGAACTCATCTTGGACGGATATTCCTGCCACATCTTAATTGTGTCAAACATATATGGCAAACCTTGTGAATAGCCAAAGACGATTAATAATGAACAAACAACAATGGCAATATAGTCTATAGGCTTCGCTTTTGATGTTCCACATTCCAAATCTCCAGACTTACAGAGTTTTATAACCAAAATAAGAGGACCAATATATGGAATAAACAGACTAAGAACCCACTTCCAAGAAAGTTCTGCATCACGTAAACGTCTTACATACAAAGCCAAAGAAGGAATGATTATCGCCAGCTCTACAACTAAAAGCACTAACGAGATTTGTAATAGTGTACGGGACGAATCTAAAAAAGTCACATGTTTATCTACCAATAAAAATGCAAGTCCAAAAATAGCATTAGTAAAGAGCGCAGTCCAAAGCATACAAATCCAAAAATGCTTACGCCCTATAGATGACTTGAAATCACAATAATGCTTGATGAAGGGTTGATAGAAGAAATACTCTATCCAACCTGGGATATTCTCTTCCAACTCTTCATCAACATTATTAACTCCCTTGTCTTCTATGTTCGACTTCGCCAAATCCACAGAAGAAGCAAATGGAGGCCTCACTTGTGCTGTTTCTTTTGTTAAAGGTTTGTCCAACCATTCACCACAATAACGACATTTTTTAGCTACAGCTAATATTGTTTCACCACAATAAGGGCATCGTTTCATTTCTCGTTCCATAGTTACATGTTTTAAATTCTTATATTTCGGGGACAAAGATAGTTATTCTATTTGATACTATCAAGTCCATAATGGTTCATAAGCGAAATTTCTTGATTTCGGCTTAACAAAAGTAGTAAAAAACGTTCTGTTTCATTGGTATATTATCATTTTGCCAGGTGTTCCCGAGACTTGGCGGGTTAAGATTTCGGTTTCGGCAAAATAAAAAAGCGTGGGAACTTACCTGTCACTCGTCCCACGGATTGAGGCCTTCGCATTGCCCTGCATTGTTGAACGAGCAACGTCAAATATCATGCAACAATCAAAATGATAAGAAATTGCGCGTAAATGCTAATATATACAGCATATAGCAGGTGTTTGACATGATGTATTTTTTGTTATTTATCTGTTACTTTACCATTTGATTTTATAATTTATCATAGTTAATGGTTCGTAATTGGTTCTTATTTTGGGTAACAAATCCGATTATTTTTCGTATCTTTGCACCGTGAGTAACAAATCTCGCAAAATGACAATAAGTAGAATAAATAACAAAGTAACATGAGAAGTAACAATGAACCTGTGCGCATACGCTACAAGGATTTGGCGAATGGCACAAAGTCGATTTATCTCGACACTTACAAAAGTGGAAAGAGGTCGTATGAGTTCTTAAAGTTTTATCTGCTTCCTGAGGACGATGACAAGGCTAAGGCAGTCAATGCCGAGACCTTGCAGAAGGCTGAAGCTATCAAGAACCAACGAGTGCAAGAAATCCTGTCGGGAAAGTTGGAAACAGTGAAGGCTTCCTTGGAGCATCCTGCTTCTACAACAACTTCAAGCAAGAAGACCGCACGAGCAAGTAAGAAGGAGAATGGCAATACTGCTAAAACTGGCAAAAGTGCCAAGGGAAAGGAAAGTGAGACAAACGAAGTTGTCGGAGCTGTTTCTGGCAGAGAAGGACACCAATGGAAGTTTATTGACGATGACGGTGAGGACAGAGCCATAGATGGAACAATCAAAAAACATAGAGGCAGACCCAACAAGCGTGAAGCTGTCACTCTTCGTTTCAAGAACCTTGCCAACGGCAGCAAGTCGCTCTACTTCGACATATATTATAATGGTGAGCGCAAGTACGAGTTTCTGAAGCTCTATATCAATCCAGAGATTACCGAAGCCGACAAGCAGAATAATGCCTTGGTTATGGAGACGGCAGAGCGTCTGAAAGAACGCAAGATGCGAGAGGTTGTCAATGGAGAGACTTTCACTGATCCTTCTGACGAGCTGAACCAAGTGGAGAAAGTTGAGGAATACACCAGTTCAGTGATAGTCCGTAGTCGCAAGATGCGCAATGGAGACCGTTCCCTCTTCCTTGATATATATTATGGTAAGGGACAACGTGCCTATGAGTCAGTTGGTCTTTATCTTCGTAAGGATGGCAGCGAGGAGAAGCACAAGGAAATCTGGAAAGAAGCTGAGAAAAAGGCCAAGGAACGCATGAAGGCATTGAAGGACGGAACTTTTGAGAAGCGTGTCGGCAGAAGAGGCTACAAGCCGCATGGAGAAGATCCCGATGCCAACGTGGACAAATACAAGGAGTATCTTGCCACCAAGAAAGTGAAGACTGAGATTGCCGTTGCAGAGACTGAGCGCAAGAGAAATTCCAAGACCAAGGAGCCTGTGAGAATCCGCTTCAAGGAACTTGCCAACGGCAACAAGTCGGTCTATCTATCCATCAATGTCAATGGTCGCCGAACCTACGACTATCTGCGTCTCTATCTCATTCCAGAGGTTGATGCAGCTGCCAAGGAGCAGAACAAGCAGACGATGCAAGCGGTCTATGCCATCAAGGCACAACGTATCATGAGCATCACCAACGGTATCGCAGGACTCAAAGACAAGTCGAGAATCAAAATGCGACTTGTGGATTGGTTGGAAATATTCCGTGATGCACAAGTGGAGCGAGGAAGACAATCTGCCCGAAACTGGGTGAACAGCGTGCTGAATGCAGTGAGAGAACACTCGCCAAACGTGACACTCGCAGAGATGACCAAGGAATACTGCAATGGTTTCATGGTGTTCTTGTTGAACGACTATATCACCTACAAGCACACCCATCCGTCCAAGTCCACGGTGATGAACTATCTCAAATGCCTCAAAGCAGCCTTCAACATGGCTATTGAGGAAGAGATAATGGACGACAATCCCGTATTGCGTCTTCGCATGGATGTTCTGAAAGGTGGCGGTACCAAGCGAGAGTATCTGACCGTTGACGAGGTGAAGAGACTGATTGACACCCCTTGCAAGCGTGAGGATATCAAGGCGGCGTTCCTGTTTTCATGCTTCTGCGGACTCCGTATCAGTGACGTGAAGAGTTTGAAGTGGAAGAACATCATCACCGAGGGTGACAAGACACGAGTTGAGATATTGCAGTACAAGACCAAGCAGCCTCTCTATCTTCCTCTCAACAAGCAAGCCCTTCGTTGGATGCCTGAGCGTGGATCTGCGAGTGACGAGGACAAGGTGTTTCCAACACTGCCAAGCAAGAACTACGACTGCATCCCGGAATGGAGCCGTGCGGCAGGTATCAGCAAACATGTGACCTACCACGTGGCAAGTCATAACAAAATCTTTTATTGATTGAATATCAACGAGTTAAGTACTTTGAAGAATGTGACTGCTAACGATTTAGAAACGAGCTATATTCTTTTTCTTTCACAGCCTTGCAATATACAAAGAACGCCTAAATGTGCGACAAAGATACGATATTTTTCTTAATATCCCATAATTTGCAAGAAGAGAAACATAGAAATTAGGACTTTTTTACATGAAATCTCAAACTTGTGAACATAACCCCATC